>Ga0180007_10007800_pt1 | contig 10019 bp, 1 predicted proteins | sample MM_PC_MetaG_FD_121122 | JGI IMG/M metagenome (GOLD analysis project Ga0180007, IMG submission 121122) | Groundwater microbial communities from the Aspo Hard Rock Laboratory (HRL) deep subsurface site, Sweden - MM_PC_MetaG | ecosystem: Environmental > Aquatic > Deep subsurface > Groundwater... | reverse complement strand
GGATGGTGGGAGATGAAGTTCTTCTGGCAAGGGCTGGCATCATTCGTTCTCCTGCTGGCGCAATGTCTTCTTTCTCTATTGGATATGCTAGGTCTCTTGCCAAAGGACCATTAGGTAATCTACCCAGTGGATTAGGTCCAGGAATAGGAGAACTAGAAGTTAGTATAGGAAGAAGAGCATTTACTCAATCTATTCCTTATGTAGATAAGTTTGGCAAAGCACAAACAGAAATATTTTCTATCGTTGGAGGACAAACAAGATTACAATCAGCCAAAAGATACTTATTTGGTTATGGAACTACATTAGCAGAACGCATTAATCAACTAGCCCGCGCACCCTTTGAAATGGAACCGTTTGCTTCCGTTATGAAGAAAGCGCCTTTTCTTCGCAATCTAGGTTTAAGTGTTGTTCCCTCTTCTGGTTTAAGAACTATTGGAAAGATTACTGCTAAACTAGGTATTTTAGGAACTTTGGGATATTATGCCTGGCAAACATTAGATAAGCACGCGCGCGATTTTTCTTTACTGGATAATACTATTTTTAGTGAAGGTCTTAATGTTGGATTTGCTACTGCCTGGACTAAAGCGCAAGTAGGAATATCTAAACTAGCAGAGATTACTGGAGCCCACACATTAAGAGAAAAACAAGAAGAAACAGCCCCTGGAAGCACTGAACTATCAAAACTATTAGCATTTCCAATATTAGGAGGTTTAGGTGCTTTAGGACTATCTTATGCTGAAAGAGTTCATAGACAATATCAGTTTCAAAGTAAAAGTGGTTTATCTTTGGAGCAAGCATCCATTGCTTCATCATTAAGAGGCGCCGCTGTTAAAGAATCACTGTATGGCCGCGCCATCCCTAATATATTAATGACAGGAGCAGAAGAAAAAACTCTCCAGTTAGTAAGGAAAGATGCTACTAACTTTCTTGGTGGATTAGAAGGAAGATTATTTAAGAATATAGCGCGAGCACAAGAAGGGACTGGTTTCTTTAATAAAGTACTTCGTAAGTTAGGAGAACTTACTCCTGGCAAGGGAAGAGTGATTGCTGGCGCTCTTTTAGGAACTGCTCTTATTGCTCCATTCCTTCCCGGCGCTTTAGCTCCTTCTCAAAGACCAGAAGAACTAGAACGCATTTATTCAGGAGAACAGCATATTCCTATAATGAAAGGTCGTTGGTGGGAATTTAGCAGGTCGCCTTGGGAAGGAAATAGAATAGACTATTATCGCGCTTCTTGGTTTCCTCGTTTATTAAGCAGAGCAAAAGAAAAATCAATATGGGGAGAAAACGCGCCAGGTCCATTAGAAAAATGGTGGATAGAAAATACGACTTACGAATTAGAAAAGAAACATTATTATGATAGGCCCTTCCCAATTTCGTCTTCTGCACTGGAAGACATACCTTTTATTGGACCTTTATTAGCAGGAACAATAGGTAGGTTAATAAAGCCGCCCGTTTTAATGCATACTGACGAATGGATGAAACCTGGAGGAACAGGAACTGGTCAAGGGATAGGAGAAGATCAATATGCTCGTATGCCTCTTCGTTTTGGAGAAAGAACTGAAATCCCAGAATTAGGAGAAACAGGACCTGGCGCGCCTATATCTCCTTATAGTGCTAAAGGACTAATAGGTGAACAAGTATATAGATTAACTGAGCAAATCGGCCTTCCCGGCTTTACTATGACTTCTATTAAAGAAGCAATAACTGGAGAACAAGATCTATTCGCACAAGAGCAACAACTTGAAAGTGCCAGAAGAATGTTTGGAAGTGAGCGGGATTATTGGGATTTAAATATCGGTGGCGGACTTTCCACCACGGAATTAGTGCGCCGCCTATATCCTCACAGAAGAAGACAAATACCTTTATATAATCCAATAAGAAATACTATGCCAACCTGGCTCCCTGGACCCGGATCAAGAAGTATAGACTTCTTACACGGTGATCCAATGTCAAATATCCCAGAAGGAGAATTACGATTACCTGGGCCTGGATATGTTGCTCTTAATCCAGAATTAGAAGGAGTAGCGCCAGAAGATTATCCTCTTAAACATCGTTTTGCTATTCTTGCTGGAGTTGCTCCATATACAGATGAATATAAACATACATTAGGTGAAGTTAGAGGCGCGATTGCTTCTGGTGAGTTTAATAAAGAAGAAGTAGCACTCATTAGAGAAATACAGAGACAAGTAGCAGAAAAGAAGACTAAAAAACGGTTTTCTCCCTATAAATATGGCGAGGATACACCAACTCCATTTGCGCGTCTTCTAGATGCCCAACGAGGCTCTGTAGAGCGTGAACCGAGTATGTTAGGCAGGTACTGGGAGAAGTTAGCACACAACGCAGAAACACCACTTGAATATCTAACACCAGTTAGTCCTGCTTCTAAACTAGTCCATATGAGAACAGCCATTGAAGATTATGACAGAACACAGCTTCACGGTAGTGAAAACTCTTTTTGGCAACATCCAATAAGAGACTTCTTTACTCCTGCTTGGGAAAGTCTAAAATATTCTATGGGATTTGAAGGGATTCCAGATAGAGTAAAACAGCAAAGATCAATCGAAGAATATTTTGATACATTAAAGTATGTTAAATATACTCGACTAAAAAGGGCCGCGCAAGCAGAAGGAGATAAAGAGGCAGTAGTTGAAACAGAAGGTAAAAGACGGGAAACTCTTTTAGGCGTTAATCCTTTTGGTTATAACTATTCTCATATCTATCGTGCTTTACCAAGAAGAGAAAGAGATTATTTCCGTGATTTTTCAGAAACAACATCAGAAGAAGAACGCGCCGCAATATATAAGAAAATACCTGAAAATGAACAAGCGCTTTATTTAGCAAGATGGAAACAACAAGATGCTAATAATATGAGAGAAGCCATTAAGAAAGGATTACTAACAGAAGAACAAGTAGAAAAATCCCAAGAAGTATTAAAAGAGTTAAGAGAAGAACAAAAAGCTGAAGGAATGCCAACCAGTACTGCTTTATGGTCTGAATATTTGGCTACACGACTACAAAGAGAAAGTTATGCCGATTGGTATCGGCGCCGTTATTTAATATCTAAATATTTAGGAGGAAGAACTCTTCCAGGACCTGATTGGTGCGGATGGTTTCCGACAACTGATTTAGAAGAAGTAAAACTCAAGGTAGTAGAAAATCTAGGAGAAAGCGCGTATGATTATGATATATGGCCTCAACAGGCTAGGTCTGCTGCTGAAAAACCTTATTTAGAAGAAGCAGCAGAAGAACTACAAGGAACTATGACCCCCATTGAAACACACAGTCGCATTCAAGAGTTATTTGGACAATATAATATGTCTAATCTAAATATATCAGTTCAAGAAATAAATGGTCAAGAAGGGGATACTATTGATGTTTCATTGGACCAAGATAGAGAAAATGATATACGACATATAATGCGTAAGGAAGGTATGTTCAATGGCTAACAACGAAGACAATGGAAGTATCTTTAAATCCCTAGCAATAGGAACTCCATTAGTTATTGGTGGTGCTGTTAGTCTTTCTCGCATAAAGAAAGATAGCAACTTTTTTGGTGCGGCTATTCGTGATATACCTCAAACAACACCAGAGATTAGAAGATTGGTTAATGAGTCCGAGATAAATGAATCCGTTGGTTTATACAGAAACTATCAAGCAGAAAGACTACAAAAACTGACAGAAAATACAACTCTAACTTCAACTCAACTTAAAAATGTTTGGAGAAGGGCAACTAAAAGTATTGACCCAACAGGTGAAGTATCTCGTATTTTAAATAATAAAGTAGTTGGTAGTTCTTCAAAAGAGATTATGCAAGATATTAGAAGTCTTGTTAAAGAAACATCTGGTTCTCATTATTTGCGCCGCGCCACAGATATTTTTCTTCACGATGTTGAAACATTAAGTGATGTTGCTGGACAAGGAATAAATATTAATACACATAGAGTTCCTATAAGTTTAATGAAAACTTCACCTAATGTTGGTGAAAATATAATGAGTGAAGTGGAAAAGTTGGCTAATAAACTTGGTGCTGGATTTAAAGTATCAAGGTCTGCCAGAAAAGGACATATCGGTAGTGAACTATCAGTTGTTTTAAGTAGTAAAAGATTGGGAGGTAATGTTACTTTGAAAATCCCTGGCATTAGTAATCAAATGCCAGGGATAGTAGCAAGAGGTGCTAATCAACAATCAAGATATATTGCCGGCACTTACGGAATAGTTGAAAAGGGTATGCTTAAAGAAATATTTAATCACGAAGAATGGATGTTAGGAAGAGCACAAGAAGAGTTAGTTCCAGAACTGCTTACTCAAAAAAAACTTACCAACAGAATGGCTCACTCTATAATCCACAACTTTGAAAGTAAAATGGCTGAAAATCTTGAATGGGTTCAGTCTATTTCTCCAGGAAGTCATAAAGGTTGGGAAGAATGGACACGAATACGCTCTCAGATAATGAGATTAAAAACTCCAGAAGGTAAAAATATAGACCCATTGGCATACGCAGAAATAATAGAACAAGGTGGCCTCAAGAATACTTCTGGTCAGTTTATTCCTGTGCTTCCCGGTTATTCTCCTAATCAAATAGTAGCAGGAGTAGTTTCAACTCACAACTATAAAGGAACCGCGTCTCTTATTGATTGGTCAGAACAAATAAGTCGTAGACCAATGCAATGGTTAAGAAGTGATTATGCTCCTACCGAAGAAGCATTATGGCAAATGAAACATATGGATGAGTTAAGTGATAGATTTAGTTGGGCAGCAGCAAAAGGTGGAGTTCCTTCTCCAATAGCAAAAACAGCATATGTATCTGCTCAACATACTCAAGCATTACAATCAGCAGGTGTAACTACCGAAGGTATGGGATTATTATCTACAAGATTAAGAGATGCGCGAGAAGTAGAAAAAATAACAACATACGATGTTTCTTCTGGTGCTGTCAGTGAAGATGTAAAAAAACTACTTGGGAAAGGGGCATTTTCTCAAAAAACATTTTCTAATACGACTTTAAGCAAAGGAACTTTTTTAGGGTTAGACCCAGAAGGTAGACCTTTAACTTTGGGTTCAAACTCTTCACTAATAGAAGCCAATGCGTTTTTAGATATAAAAAAGAAGAACTTTCTTCGCATTATTACCAAAGAAGATGTTCCTTTTAGTCCATATGAGAAAACTTATCTTGGCGGTAAAATGATGGCTGCCAATGTTAAACCTGGATATATTAAAGATATTATGGAAAAAACATTGGGCGCGGGACACATTGATAATGTTGATGCTATTGTGGCAATGGATGAACTCCGTAAGAATAAACGATTATTCTATAATCAAATGTTTTCATCTCTTTGGAACTATACCAAGATGAGAGTAGATAGTGGTAAAACCACTTCCAGTCTTGCTTTTAACTTTGCTAATGACCCACTCAAAGTAATACAATCTATTGCCAAGAATAATATAATAAATGATATACGAAATGAAGAAGGTGTTTTAAGAGAAGCGTGGGAAATAGCACGACGCGGGCGATTATCTCCCGAAGAGATTGGTTCTGTATTTGGAGCAGTACCAGAAGTATTTGGAGCAGAACATCCATTAAGACCTTTCTTATCTTCTGCTGAAAATATTGCTGTTAATAAAGGAGTAGCAGAGGGATTTACGCAGTTTTTTTATGGTGGTCCAGGTGGGTCAGGCGCTGGGAATAGAGCAACTATTGAACCAAGACTATGGGAGTTATTAACTTCTTCTCATTTTGGTCCATTAGGGAAAGAACTACAAGCAGATATTGCTTATAGAATGGTAAGTAGTAATCCCGAACTAATAGAAGACCAAAAAATCATTAATAGTTCTTTACAAAGTTTAGTTGCGGGTAAGAAGATTGCTTCTGCGCAATCACCCTCTGCTTTAATCGCAGGAATACCCAAAGAACAGTTATTACCAACTAAAAGTTCTGTATTGTCTGTGCCTGGATTTGGAGATATAAAAATCCCTGGAGAAGAAGTATCAAGTAGATTTGCTACTCGTATTCTTCCTTCTGGATATGCTATGGCTTCTCCGCTTGGTTTAACATACAGAAACTTTATAGAACAAGCAGCATTATATGAAGCAGATAAAATAGATAAACCAGTTATGGGCCGTGCCGTAGACACATTGGCAAGTGAACTCGCTGTTCATCAAACGGCAATGGTAACTGGGAAAGGAGGACTGCTTGGTAATAGATTGCCGGGAAGTAGAGTATTTACTGCTGTTACTGCTACATCAGGAATAAAACTAGCAGACCATAATACAATAGGGATTACAGCAGATTATGCTCAAAAAATGTTTGATGACTTAAAGCAACTATATGATCACGATAATATAAAAGAGATGGAAGAAAGATTTATGAAAGGCAAAACAATAAGTGCCATTACTGCCAGGCATCCTTTTATTGGACCTTATAGTGCTATGCCTGTTAAAGCACAACTAATCCCAGGCGAAGGCGCTTATGCCGTGGTCAATGAAATAATGAAGAAAGCATATACTACTGAAGCGGGTAAAATAACCGATTTAGGATATCTTCGTTTCTCTCCATTGGTTGGTATGGCTGGAGATACTGATGGTGATACTATTTCTATGACCCTTGCTGGCCCACAGTTAGAGAAATCACTTACTGCTCATATGAATAAACAATCTACTTTGGATTTGTATGAACAATATAGTATTAGAAGTCAGTTATTGAAAGCAAAAGCAACACAAGGTAATATTCCTATGTCTGTTGAAATGGCAGGAGATGTTCTTAAACTAGGAGTTCCTCAATCTCAAATAGGGAAAATGTCATATTCTTTTTCCATAGCAAAAGCGGCGGTTCTTCGTAATAGCGCTAATAAAGAAGCAATGTTTAACTCTTTATCTTTACTGGAATGGTTAGAACAAACACCTATTTCTGGCAAACACCTTGCTTCGGAAAAATCCGTAGAAATGATAGATATGTTTGACCAAATACAAGAAGCAATGCAGAAAAAGAACTCAAATGTATTAGCAGACACTGCGAGGCAAGTATTATCCCAAGCAAAGGCATCTGGACGAAGAGCATTAGATGAAGGACTTAATGTTTCTATTGAAGATATTGCTGGTGGAGCATTAAGAAATGTTCATATACCTGGCATTAAAATAGATGATACTTCTAAACATAGAAAGGATTCAATAAATGCTGCTCAAGTTTCTTCTGATGGACAAAACAGCGCGGCCCAGTTAAGACAGTTTGCTATGGGTAAATATAAACCTCAAGGATTAGAAGAGGCAGCAAATCTTCTATCCCCAGAAACATTAAAACATACTCCATTTGGTGATTTATTTCATTCTTCCATAGGACCCACAGGGATAAAGGGATTAGGAGCAAAAATATCTACAAAAGCAGTATCCATTATAAATAAGGCGGGCGCAGCAGGAGCAAGACTACTTGAACACGCTAGACCATTGGCATTAGGAGGCGCTGCGGCATTAGGTCTTGCTATGCTATTAAGTAAACCAACTCAATCTATCTCTCCTCAACAAGTCGCCCCTTCTAAACCAAATCTACAAAGCGGTTCTGGTGGAGGTAATATTGACCCTGATGTTATAATGCCTTCTCAAGGAATAGGTAGTCCAACTGCTAGAAATATGGTAGGTTCTGGGAATACTGCTAGGATATCAGGTAAGCGTATAAGCGTCAGAGGAACTTCTACTGGAAACTTGGACTATCAAGAGTTTAATCAAAACTTGAGTTCTTCGCTAGGGTCGCGCGCGAATGTTCATACTACCATTAACGATAGACGCAGTTCTTTGACAAGCCAGAAAATCTCTGACATATTGGAATAAAAGGTGAAATGAAAGTTGGCCGATAATATATTCGCAGAGGAAAGAGAAATCCAACGGACCGGGGCGATTGAACCTGACATTTTTGTTATTAATGATATTGTCCTTAGAATATCTCCTGAACAAATCCATGTAAATAAATCTGCTTACAATCATAAATGGCAGACATTAAGAACCGCTTCTTCTCGTAAGTTAAAGTCTGGTCATTCTACTATTCAAGTAATGTTGGACCTTGTATTCCAAGGAACAAAAGAAATAACAAATAAACTCATTCCTCTTATTGCTGGATTAAGAGCAACACCCTTTGCTTCTATCCATAATAACTATCTTGAAAGTTTGCTAATGGGTAAACTTAATGAGAAATGTGATAGTAATATTTTAGATACTACTGGTTTTAAAACATTGGTTCTTGCTTTATCTAATGCTGTTATAAGCACTGCGGGTCACGAAGGCAATCCTGATTGTATTAAGGTTCAACTCTATTTTATTTGGTTTAACTATTTTCCATATACTCCTATATGGGCATATAAAACGGGCGGCGATTATAGCAAACCTGGCTTTGCTTATGAGTCAACATTATGGAAGAAGTTTTACGAACCATTTGTTAATGGAACAGAACCAGTTGATTTTCCACATAAACTAGGAGGTGGTTATCCTACAAAGTTTATTTGGAGAGAATACAAGTTGGCAAGTAATGTCAATAATCAAGTTTATCAAACCGCTATTAGTCTGTTAGAAAACCTTCGCGACCATCCCGAAGATTTTTTAACAAAGGGAAGACTTTTACTTGCTCAAGGCGATAATCCACAACTTACTAGTGCTTATATAGATGTATTAACTAGAACTGCTTTGCGTGATAAAAACGCGCCTTCCATACAATCAACAGAACCAGTCATTAGTCCAATACTTAAAAGATTATTTGATACATCAAGAAAGGATATGGATTTAGCAGTTAAACAAGTAGGTTCAACTGAAAAAGATAATATTATACAGGCTATTGGATTACTAAAACAAAGACAAGCAGGCAGAGTTCAAGCAAATAATGAAGGATATGACGAAGAAATCTCTGAAGAGGGATATCAAAAGATACAGACCTTAACAGCCAAATATCACGCTAAAGGTGGGGATGTTAAAGTAGGAGAACTAATAGTTCTTGGCAAAAAGAACTTCTTTGAGATTAATCCAGATGTGCCAGACGCAAAGAAATCTGTAATAGAACAGATTACTTTATCTTTCAATAATACTTTGGCTGTTATTCCTATGGTTGGATATACATATCCTACTTGTCAGCATATAGGCAGTATGGATATAGATGTTTCCTTTGTAATGAACTTAACTAATGCCGATGCTGAACTCATTAATAAAATGTATGATACTGTTGAAACAAATGCCCTCAAGTTTAGGCAAGTGCCTGCTGGTTATCTTAATCTTATAGTGGATAGTGATTTTCTGTGTTTATTTAACATAGAAGAGTTTATTATTTCTAATCTCCAAACAGAAACTATCCCTACTCAACCAGGAAGAAGTAGGGCGGTTCTACAACTAACTGATGCTGGAATAACCAGTAAAACAAAGTTGCGCGACCCAGAAAAGTTAGTTCAAGAATATATTCAGTCAAATAATAGTTTAGCCAAAAGTGTTTGGGATATAATGGCCAAAGATATTTCTTTACTTGGCGCTGGAACTCTTCGTTCAAGAAATCCTTTAACAGGAAACCTTACTTCAATGGACGAACAAGTAGAAGCAGTAGAAGCGCGCGCATATAAGTTTGACATACCATTAGTTGCTCCAACTACTAATAATCTTACATATATTAGGTTATGTAATGAAGCAAGCAACAACTACAATGAGTGGCTTGAAACTATTCACAAACAAATATTTGATATTCAAACACAGCAAGGAGCACTGAACTTTACAGCACTTCAATCTCTAAAGACCGATAAGGATTATGCTTTTATACCTGGTTTGGATAAAATGATTAACGGAGTTATTCAAAGGGATAAAGCAAAAATAGAACAACGAGGAAACAGAAACAAAACTGTCACCAGTTTAAAACCACTAGAAGAAGAAGATTTAAAACAAAAGAAATATAATGCGTTAGCACAAAAACAATATGGAGATAAAGAAACGGCCGCTAAAACGATGGAAGTCACCAAGGGCATTGTGACAGACCGAAAGTTAAGAATAAATGATATGGGGCT
>Ga0180007_10007799_pt1 | contig 10019 bp, 8 predicted proteins | sample MM_PC_MetaG_FD_121122 | JGI IMG/M metagenome (GOLD analysis project Ga0180007, IMG submission 121122) | Groundwater microbial communities from the Aspo Hard Rock Laboratory (HRL) deep subsurface site, Sweden - MM_PC_MetaG | ecosystem: Environmental > Aquatic > Deep subsurface > Groundwater... | reverse complement strand
TTTGACTATGAAATAAGCCCGTTATATCAGGCGGTTTCAAGGGTCAAGGAGAACAGTGTACAACTTGGTCGGGGTGGCCGGACTTGAACCGGCGACCTCTCGCTCCCAAAGCGAGCGTTCTAGCCACTGAACTACACCCCGAATAAGCCCGTATTATATCATAGAAATATTTATAAAATGCCCAGAGAGGGAATCGAACTCTCACTCCCGGTAAAGGGAACAGGATTTCCTGCCTGCGTGCCGAATGCACTTCGGCAGGCAGGTAAGTCCAGTAAAATGCCCAGGGTGGGAATCGAACCCACACGGAGTTTAACCTCCATTGGATTTTAAGTCCAACGTGTCTACCAGTTCCACCACCTGGGCATATATGTACCGATTCTCAGTTCCGCTATCTGCGAAAATTATGGAGGTCACGGCGGGATTCGAACCCGCGGATAACGGTTTTGCAGACCGTTGCCTTAGACCACTTGGCTACGTGACCATGTTTATTTTAAAGAGCATGTTAGCCTACTAAATAGATTTTCTTTGTAACAGCTTTTTTTTAATTGAGATTCTCTTTTCCTGGCATCTTCCTTTGACAGATATGCTTCGTAGTAAACTAACCTCCAAGGTCTATTAGGCTTAGTAGATCGAACCTTCCCGTTATTGTGAGTAAGGAACCGAGATCTAAGATCGGCCGAATATCCAATATACAGATCGTTATTTTTTAAACTTTTTAAAGCATAAACATAGAACATAAAATCCATTAGATTACTATTTGAAGTATGGTTTTGTGTCCCTACGGGACATCTCCCGGAGGGAGACAGACCGTTGCCCTGCCTACGCTAAAGCTACGGCGGACATGCTTAGACCACTTTCCGCCTACGCCAAGGCTTCGGCGGACAGGGGCTACGTGACCGATTTATTTTAAAGAGCATGTATTTATCATTAGGTTATCACATTATACCCGAACTATAGATTATCCAGCAAATGAAAAGATGTCAAACTAGAAGATTATCTTTGATTTTGCTAAAATGGTTTTAGATATCCAACTCTGGCAAATCATGGTTTAAAAAAGTCTATATGGGGCTGGAGTGAATAGATAGAAAGTTATTTTATTAGACAGAATAATGATCCTAAAAGGCTACAATCAATTCCTAAGAGATATCTTTGGTAAGCTGGAAAACCTGAAGATAGATGTTCGCTCATATGAACTCGATCATATCGCTTACCAGGCTTCGTCTGACGAGGATTATGATACATTATTGCCGGAATTTGAAAAAATATGTGATCTGTTGAGTGAAGAAGTAGTCGGTGGAAGAAGGGTAGGGATTTTTAAATTCAAACAGCCGCTTGTATTCGAAAACTATTCTATTCCCTCAGTCGAACTGATAGCTCCCAAACAAGATCAAATATGCCCATCGGCTCTGGAACATGCTGAGTTTGTGATAGATACAGATTTCGATACATTTTTGAAGAAATATCCGGCTATCGATTGGGATACAAGCGATGTTGATCAGAAGGATTTTCCTATGATCAAACTAAAGGTGGGAAAAGGTTTACAGGTGAAGTTTCACCTTGAATCGGTTCTAGATATTGTAGAGAAGATAAATTAAATCTCCAGTTTGTGATAGAGATCCATCTCCAGCGACACATCGATCTCTTTAAAGCCGAATCTTTTGTAGAATGTAAGAGCGTCATTATTCTTTATGTAGCAGTTTAGATAAACTCTTTCAAGTCCTTTCTCTTTTGCCCAGTTCAGAAGTCTTCTAAGCAGTTTTGTTCCAACACCTTTTTTTTTGTATTCAGGAATAACTCCGATGTTCTCTATTTCAAGGTATTGCTTATTTCTATAAAGATATTCCTTCTTAGAATCGTTTCCATAGCCGACCATTTTTCCTCCGTCGTATGCTATGTAGAAACAACTATCTGTATTCTCTAAAGCTTCTTTAAAGAATTTTCTACCCTTATCACTCAGATCAAAGTCTATATCTATGTCGGGATCAAATTCTTTATTTTGAAACATTATTTCGTGGTTGAGTCTCTGTATCTTTTCGATATCTTTGACAAGAGCTTTCTTTATGGAAATCATACCCTAGACTGACTAACTTTAAGTAACTTCTTGATTCTATCAAATTCAGCTTTATCTTCTTTCGCTTTCAGAATGAATAGTGCTATTTCACTGTCACGGTAATTATCCTTAGTGATAATTTTCATATATTCATCAAATGTTACTTCCATCAAACTGATCTTTTCTCCGGAATCTGAGTTTATACTACTTACTTTTTTCAAACTTCTTGCTATAAATGTATAGCAAACCCAGTCAACTTTTATGTCTGGGTGTGTTGCATTAAGCAGGATAAAATCCTTTGCCTCATAGCCGGATTCCTCTAGTAGTTCTCTTCTTGCTGTATCAAGTGGGGATTCACCTGCATCCAGCCTGCCGCCTAAAGCACTGATAAACGGGATTTCTTGTGGCTGTTCCTGTTTGCAAAGAATGATTTTTCCTTCCTTTGTGATAGGCAACACGTTGACACTATCTGCAGGTCTTTTCGCCTTTTCGAAAGTGGCAGTTGATCCATCGAACATTTTCTGTTCCCACTGGTAAATGTCAAACAATATTCCGGAGAAGACTTTTTTGGCATTCTTAGGTATTGGCTGTTTTGATTCTGGTCTTTTGATGTTCATTATAGGTGTATTTTAGTTGATTCTCTCGAGCTTTTCAAATAATTACATTATCCGAATAGCTAATCAATGATTGTTTGGTTATGTCTTTTAATTATTACTATCAATACCTGCTTCTTTACACTATCTTATTTTACAACTACAATATGATATATTACATATTACATTTTACATTTTACATATTACATATTCCTTATGACTAAACTCAGGCAAATTTACAAGTGCAATATCTGTGGAAATCTTGTCGAAATGGTCGGTACCGGTGCCGGCATGTTAGTCTGCTGCAATCAGGATATGGAGCTTCTTGAGCCAAAATCAAAAGAAGAAGGTCTTGAAAAGCATGTTCCTGTTGTTGAGAAGATGGACAAGGGTATAAGGATAAAGGTAGGGGAGGTAGAGCACCCGATGGAAGAGGAGCACTACATTACATTTATTGAGGTTCTGGTAGATGGAAAAGTTTACCGCCATGAGCTTAAACCTGGAGAAAAACCTGAGATGGAAGTCTGCTGTATTGAGCCAAGCAGCATAACTGCTAGGGAGTATTGCAGTGTTCATGGGTTGTGGGAGAACTAGTAAATAACTAATAGTTCAAAGATCATAATCTATAACCTTGTGTTCTATTGAGGTTAATTAGGTGGACCATATTGACAAAACATATTTCCCTGTTTCCATATTTGACTGGGTATTGCACATGTTGTGAAAATCAGAGGTATTTTAAAACAATCATATAAAGGCAACTTGACGAAGATTTATCTCTTCAAGTTCTTTACGAGCTTGCATCTTGTCGGAGGTATACTTATCCCCTTTTTTAGAGACTGGGGAGGGCTGGATTTTACTCAGATCCTGTTTCTGCAGTCTTGGTTTTCATTTTGGATTTTCATTCTTGAGATCCCTACAGGTGCCGTTGCTGATTTTTTCGGTCGCAAGCAATCGTTAGCACTGGGTGCAATTGTAAATGCTATAGCAGCTTTAGTTTATGGTAGTTTCCCGAGCTTTTATATCTTTCTTTTAGCCGAATTTTTATGGGCCATCTCAGCCGCTTTACTGTCGGGTGCAGATAACGCATTTACTTACGATACCCTGAGAAAACTGGGAAAGACAAAATCTTCAAAGAGGGTATTCTCAAAGATAGAAAGCATCGGTAAAACTGCGTTGCTTATCGGCTCCCCAATTGGGAGTATTGTGGCAGCCAGTTTAGGACTAAATGTTCCAAACCTTCTGATGTTCTTTCCCTTTATGCTTGCCTTTGCAGTTGCGTTGACTTTTAAAGAGCCAGTTTCAAGAAAGGTAGTAGAGTCTAAGAGATATCTAACGATCATAAAAGATGGTTTCAAGTACTTTGCGAAAAATGATATTTTGAAGATCTTAGCAGTAGATACGATAATTATTTCTTCCTTAGCCTACTTCATGATCTGGTTCTTTCAGCCTATGCTCGAAAGAGCCGGGGTAAATATAGTGTATTTTGGCTTAGTTCATGCATTGCTGGTTTTAAGCCAGATTGTCATCATGAACAGCTTTGGGAAACTCGAGAAACTTTTGGGTAATAAGAAGCGGTTGCTGTTACTGAGCTCTTTGTTATTGGGAGCTGCTTTTATGATGGGTTCTTTCTCGAACTCGTTGCCAATGATTCTATTGGTAATAGTTATCGGCGGTGGATTTGGTCTATCTAGATCAGTTTTATTTTCAAGCTACCTCAATAAGTATATAGAATCATCAAAAAGGGCGACTGTCTTATCTACGATATCTATGTTTCGGAGATTTTTACTTGTGATCCTGAATCCCTTGGTAGGGAAAATGGCTGACTGGTCACTTGAATATACACTTTTTGCACTTGGGATAGCTGTTATCGTTTTTACGGTATTTTCCAGAGTTGAAGAAAAGTATCTCGTAGATTAGCTTTATACTGCATTGTCTCCTTATGGCCACTTTAATGTAACAATTTTCAAGAATCCTTGAACTGCTGCTGCAGCAAATTTGACCGTTTGATAATTTCCTAGATCTCCTTCGAGCATTGCGTTAAAGGCAGATATTTCTTCATTAAGCCTGGCTATCATAGGCTCGCGTTCCCATAGCACTGCCACATTAGGTTCGTTTCTCTCTTCATCCTTTCTCATTTGGCTGAGATCGGTAAGTATTCTAAATATTCTATTTGCCGAATCAACTGCGCTTCGGAACGTATCAAAATCGGATGCTTCACCAAGAATATATGTCGCAGATCGGAATAAAAGCTGGGCAGCGTTTGAAGTAGTCGAGGTTTCAAGGTAGCTATGTTTATCTCTGCTAGTAAACACTTCTTCTTCGCGCTGCATAGCATCGATTACAAGCCGTATGTCTTCGAGAAAGGAGGCATGATTAGTAGCAATTGTTTCCTCTGGTACTCCAGCCCGTCTTAGATTGTGTTCAAGCCTATTCAGAGCCCTTTCTGCCCTGTTGTCTGTTTGCTGCTTATCCTTTTCACTTTCCTCATTCTCAGTCCAGGAATCGATTTGATGTATGATCTTCGCTGTTTCCATAACAGCCTTGAAAAGACGTGCCTGTTCTCTTCCGCCTAGAATCTCTCTTGAAGCATTCCCAAATACAATCGCAGCAAATAGCGTATTATTTAAATGAGCTTCCCCAGTGGTTAGTTTTAACTGCAATAGTGATCCGGCTATTTCAGTCAGTGCTGAACGTATAGCTGAAGAATGAGCCTTCAAGAGTTCAGATTTTGCCCCTTCTTGATTAAGACTATTAAATTTTTCGTTTATATCGACTTGGGTTAGCATGGCTATAGCGATTATAGCATATAACAATAGGATGGAGAGCTTATCGTGATAAGGTTCAACAAGCAAGAAAGAATATTTTCACGATCTTGCTTATATTATAGGTTGTTTGATATAATAGCTTTATATAAGCTTATTTGTCATTAAATATGTCCGCAGAAGAGAGAGATCCTCAGATTACTCCAATAGGTAGATTCCAAGAAGCGTTTACAAGAGCAACAGGAAGGGTGTGTTATGAACTTATAGGACCTCAAACTCCAACAAGGATTATCAATTTTGGTATAAAGGCATACGAACGACTTTTATTAGCAAATCCTGCTGATGCAGTATCACTTTCGAGAATTGCTCGTTTGCATATTTACAAAGCATTTCACACAAAAGGATATGACGATAGAGAAATTTCTAGTATGGGGGCAGTGGCTGGAGAGATGAGCAGTGCGCATGATTATCTGGAAAGGGCGATAAATCTCGATCCGGATAACCTGAACCTTCAAATGGAATTCGCGATAACACAAATGTGTACGGCAAGGTTTTATGCTGCAAAGATAACAATAGATAGAGTAATAGAAGGAGCTTTGGAAGCAAGAGATGCAATGTTAGCTGCATCCGCATATATAAATCAAACTAGACTGTATGAGGTGGCTTCATTGAATAGAAATGTGTTGCTGCTTGCCTATGCCAATGCGACCAAACAACTCGGAGACCTGTCTAGGGCACTTGCGGATTCCACATATCGTGCACCTTATGTCATAGCAAGAAGATCATTATTATTACTTCGTGGAGAAGTACACTCCCAGATGGATGAAATAGAAGGTGTAAGTATTGAATCCGAAGTGTTAAGACCTTTGCAGGTTCTTGGCAGGCGTATATAGGAAGATATGCAAGGGGTGCATTCTTCATAATTGGACAAAAAGGGCCTGTAATGTTAGTCGAAAGAAATTAGCTACTATACTATATAAAGAAAAGTATAACTGTCTGAATACTTTTACTTCATCTTCCCGAGCATCATTCTAGTCTTGATGATACTGTCAGCTTCAAGCGACATGGAGTCGATTTTGTGCTTCACCAGAAGTAAGCTTTAGTTCAATTGCAGATCCAGCAATTTTCAAAAATGCTCTTCGAAGTTCAGATAGGCGAGAACGTATAAGCTCAGTTTTTGCTTTGGGTTGATCCAATCTATTAAATGTCTCATCTGTGGTTATCTAGTCTATCAAGATATGTTTTATTAAAAGCAGAGAAATTATAGCATATGCGTTGAGTATATAACACGCTGTTACTATTATAGGCTATCTGATATAATTGCTCAATATTATTTCTTCATATTTCAAGAATGACGAACGAAACAATTCAGGTTGAAATTGCTCCAGTGAATAGGATTCAGGAGGTATTTTATAGGGCAACGGGGCAAGTTTGTTATAGACTTCTGGGACCTGAGACTTCGGATAGAGTTTTAGACTGGGGGATCCGAGCCTACGAACGAATTGTAGCTGCATATCCTGAAGATGGGGTAGCTCTCGGGAGACTTGGTAACTTGCATCTTTTCAAGGCTTTTCGTACAGCTGAGTTTGATCAGGGACCAGGAAGCGTTTTAAACAGTGACAGCGCTGAAATAGTTTTAGCTGGTAACTATCTTGAGGAGGCGGTTAAGTTCAATAGTGAGGATTTATCATTAAAGTTGAGTCTAGCCATTGCTAAAATGTGTCAAGAAGCATTGAGCGCTGCGAATAGCTTATTTCTAGAAATAATAAATAAATCTAGAGACCCTGTATTAATTGCAGTAGCTTACTTTAACATGGCAATTTTATATGAAGCAGTTGGTAATCAAAATACGGCTATCCAATTGTATGCTTCAGCAGCAAAGAGTGTTGGGAATCTATTACTAGCAATAAACGATCATTCCTATTTCGATCTCTATGTGATGTCGAGGCTTTCATTAAGAGAGAAGATGGGTTTTCAATCAGAAACAATAAAAGGTGTGAATTTCAAAGATATTGTACTTGTTCCCTTGAGATTCTTAGAGAAACGATTCCCAGAAAGAGTAAAGGCTTTGAGAGAATATTCGAGAAAAACTCTTTTCTTGATGAGGGGAGGTAAACCGCAAATATTAGCTAGAAGGGGAAGGTGATACAGGTATAAAATGTACAATTGATAAATGTGCAATGTTCACCTTTCCTAACTGTGACGGAAATAAAATCTAAAGACGGAGAACAGGTGCGTAGAAAATGAGGAATTACTAATTTCTGATTTCTGTTTTCACAACTGATTTCAGTCTTCTGATTTCTGTCCTCCAATCGCTACTTACCCCATCTTCCCGAGCATCATTCTAGTCTTGATGATACTGTCGGCTTCAAGCGACATGGAGTCGATTTTGTGCTTCACCAGAAACCGCGCAACCTCAGGATAGTTTGAAGGTGCTTCACCGCAGATTCCTACCGATCTATTGTTTTCATGTGCTACCTTTATGATTTCAGCCAGCATTCTTTTCACTGCCTTATCCCTCTCGTCGTACAAGTGGCTTACCAGAGCACTATCGCGGTCGAGTCCGAGTATCAACTGAGTCAGGTCATTTGTCCCTATGCTGAAGCCGTCAAAGATCTTCGAGAATTCATCAGCCAGAATTACATTTGAAGGAATCTCGCACATGACAAGGATTCTTAGCTTATTTTTTCCTCGCTCCAATCCGTTTCGGGCAAGGAGTTTCAATACCTGCTTTCCTTCAGCTACGGTTCTGCAGAAAGGAACCATGATCTGGACATTCGACAGTCCCATTTCTTCTCTTACTTTCACGAGGGCTTTGCATTCCATCTCGAATGCCTCTTTAAACTCTTTGCTGTTGTATCGGGATGCTCCCCGGTAGCCTATCATAGGGTTCGATTCCTCCGGCTCAAAGTATTTTCCTCCGATGAGATTTGCATATTCATTTGTCTTGAAGTCAGAAAGCCGTACGATGACATCTTTAGGATAAAACGCTGAAGCTATCTTTGCTATGCCTTGAGCAAGCTTGCTTATGTAGAATTCTTTTCCGTCCGGGTAACCCTTTGTTATTTGAGATATCTGTTCTTTGACGTCGGCATCTTTCACTTTTCTGGGGTAGAGAAGGGCATTTGGATGAATTCTTATATAATTTGAAATAATGAATTCTTCCCTAGCCAGGCCTACTCCATCTGTTGGAAGATGCGAAGCTTCAAAAGCTATTCCGGGATTAGCTAGATTCAGCATGATTTTAGTTTTTGTCTTTGGTATTTTTGTGAGATTTATTTTCTTTATTTCAAATGGTATCTTTCCCTCATATATTTTACCTATCTCTCCCTCGGCACAACTTACTGTGATATCTTTGTATTTGGGAAGAATCTCTGTCCCGGTTTTCGTTCCTACAATGCAGGGGATGCCCAGCTCACGAGATACGATAGCGGCATGACATGTCTTTCCTCCGGAATCAGTCACTATGGCAGCAGCTTTCTTCATGATAGGTTCCCAGTCTGGATCTGTCATTTCCGTTACCAGCACATTCCCGCTTTCAAAATTTACGATCTGGTTTACATCTTTTATAAGTTGCATTTTCCCCTGACCTATCTTGAACCCTACTGCAGTTCCTTCTAATACAACGGTTCCCCTCTTTTTAAGATGATACTCTTCATAAACATTTGATTTCTTCTGAGCATGTACCGTTTCTGGTCTTGCCTGTACTATATACATTTTATTTTCTTTGCCGTCTTTTGCCCATTCTATGTCCATCGGCATCTTATAATGATTCTCAATCTCGAGGCCCCATTTAGCCAGCTGTGTTATTTCTTTTTCTTCCAGCGAGAATCTGTCTTGATCTGATCTTGAAACGGGAGTGTTCTTTGTTGTTTCATTTCCCTCAAGAGAATATATCATTCGTTCTTTTTTGCTTCCGAGCTCTTTTGAGATGATGGGATTGAACTTGGTGTTTAGTGTAGGTTTAAAGACATAGAATTCATCAGGAGTTATCCTGCCTTTTACGATATTCTCGCCTAGACCCCAGGCAGAATTGATGAGGATCACATTGTCAAATCCAGACTCAGTATCGATCGTAAACATCACTCCGCTGCTGGCTTTATCTGAACGGACCATTTTCTGCACACCTACTGAAAGCGAAGTGCTCAAATGGTCGAAACCTAGGTCCGTGCGATAAGAGATAGCTCTGTTTGTGAAAAGTGAAGCAATACATTTCTTGCAGGACTCAAGTAAAGAGTATTCCCCGCGTATATTCAAATATGTTTCCTGTTGGCCTGCAAAAGATGCCGTGGGAAGATCTTCGCTTGTAGCAGAGCTTCTTACAGCAACATCAACATTAGGAGATCTATATTCACTCGAGAGTCTTTTGTATGCGTCTTTCACAGCAACCTTCAGTTCATCAGGGAATGTACTCTCTAGTACTGCTTGTCGGATTGCGTTGCCTTTTTTTGCCAGATTCCGAATATTTTTTGTATTCAATCCCTCAAGCAGTTCTTCAATTTTCATGTCAAGCTGGTTCTGTATCAGGAAGTATCTATAGGCGTAAGCAGTAAGGGCAAAGCCATTTGGGATGAGAATTTTTTTATTTGTCAGCTTTTGATACATTTCTCCGAG
>Ga0180007_10007798_pt1 | contig 10019 bp, 9 predicted proteins | sample MM_PC_MetaG_FD_121122 | JGI IMG/M metagenome (GOLD analysis project Ga0180007, IMG submission 121122) | Groundwater microbial communities from the Aspo Hard Rock Laboratory (HRL) deep subsurface site, Sweden - MM_PC_MetaG | ecosystem: Environmental > Aquatic > Deep subsurface > Groundwater... | reverse complement strand
CCCAGAATTGAACCACGATGATTAGCTAAACCCTCAAGATCTAATCCATTTTTGAGCTGGACAATAACACCTGTCTTTCCAGCACCGGTATGACCATAAACCACTACAGATTTTGGGATGTCAAGAACGCCCGGAGCGTTCTTGATCACACCAGAAATTCCTTTGGAATTTCTCAGTGTTTCGATATCTTTTAATTGTTCTCTGACAAACGCTCGGTAGGCTTTGTAACCACCTTCCAGCTGATGAACATCTAACTTAAGTGCTTCAAGCAGTCCAACCATACAACCAGAACGCATTCCACCACGCCAACAGAAAATAATGATTGGTTTCTTGTGCTCTTTAGCTAGAGCATCATATTCTTGATACATCACGGCTAAACGTTTTGAAATAAATTCCATACCTACCTGCAAAGCTTTGTCACGAGACTCTTGTTTGTAGATTGTCCCTACAATAGCTCTCTCATCATCCAAGAGAAGGGGGATATTAACAGCACCAGGGATAGTATCTTTCTCAAATTCTTTCGGTGAGCGGACATCTACAAAGGTGTAATTGTTTCTATTTTCCGGATAAATTTGATCTATTGATTTCATTTATAAAGGCCTGTTATGACTTGAAAAGAGAAGTTTTTTATAAATTTGGTTGAAAATTCAAAAAATTAGCTCATTTTTACACAAGATTTTATGTCACCACTCTTTTGTGACAAAAATGACGAAAAGTTTATAAATTAAAGGTATTTATAGGTAAATATGGACCTAAAACAATTTCGAAAAGATAAGAAAGAGCATGGGTTTTACAAAGCTACACTAACTCATCTAGGAGCAGATATCGCTAGAATTGTTGATAAGTATAATCTACAAGATGAACCTAGGATGCCAATCAGAAGAGTTTTCTGTGAAGAAGGTAAAGGTGCATTAATCGAATGTGGGATGGTACCAATTTCTGTAGCATTACAAGTTGGAGAAATTGACCGTGATGGGTATATTAGCAGGTTAAGAGCTAGTTCACCAAAAATGCAAGAACTTGTAGCTTATATAAGTGCTGGAATGAGATAAAATGACACTTGACAAACCAGTTAAAGATCTAATAAAGATGAACCTTGCAGGTATTGTTTTTGCAGAGTTAGTTACACTTAAACTGTATCTCCCTATCACAGAGAATTATGATCCAAAAGTACTCCTTTATGGAGCGATTACAGGTGCTACAGTTGGAACTATTGCATATTTAGGTGACAATTTTTTCAGAAATAATAGAGATAACAACTAACCCCATACCAAAAACTTTAAAAACACCCTTGTTTTATTAAGATAAAAAGTTCTTAAGGTGTTTATAATGGAAGAAATGTTAAAAACAGGTACTACAACAATAGGTATCGTATGTAAAGATGGTGTTATTCTTGCTGCTGACACCAGAGCAACAGCAGGAAATATGATAGTAGATAAAAGGGCTGAGAAAGTTCATATCATTAATGATGATATTGCAGTAACTATCGCTGGTTCTGTATCAGAAGCTCAGTTGTTAATCAAACTGATCAGAGCAGAGTTAAAGTTAAAAGAAGTTAGAACAAATAAAATTCCGACTATTAAAGAATCAGCAAATTTACTTGGAAGTTTACTTTATGCTTCATTAAGAAGAATGTCAATGTTTCCAGCAATTGCCCATTTCTTGATGGCAGGAAAAGATGCTACAGGTTTGCATTTGTATGATTTATTCCCAGATGGAAGTGTTACAAGAATGAGAGATTATGTCTCTTCAGGTTCTGGTTCAGTATTTGCTTATGGTGTTTTAGAAAGTCAATACAATCCAGAAATGACTACAAAAGAAGGAATTAAATTAGCAATTACTGCAGTTAACGCAGCATTACAACGTGATAGTGCTTCTGGTAATGGAATTGAGATTGTGGTTGTTAGTAAAAATTCAATTGAAAGTGTATTAAAAAGAGAATTAAATTACAGTTTAGAAAAATAGTTTTTTCTAATACTTTTTTACTTTATTTTATTCAATAATCAGTTTATGTTAAAAAAAATAGGATTACAATTAATTTTGCTACTTAAAATCATTTGTAATGGATGTTAAAATAATACTAAAAAAATAAAAAAACAAATTAAGTTTTCCTAGAATTCTTTTCTTAGGATAACTAAAAACGGAGTTAAGAACACAAAATGATTTTTGTGATTTGCACGGAGGCAAATAAATGACAGATATTTTGAAAGAAATTCTTAAGAAATTACCTGATGGTAAAATATCAGAAGCTACTTTTGAAGCAGCTAACATCGTTCTTTATACCAAAGATAAAGAATATTTCAAAGATAATAAAGGTACAATAAAGGAACTTGTAAAAGAGTTCAAGAAAAGAATTGAACTAAGACCAGACCCTTCTATTTGTATGCCTTTAGAAAAGGCAGAAAAGAAAATTAAAGAGATTATTCCTGAAGAAGCAGGAGCGCAAGAACTAATCTTTGACGCACCAAGGTCACAAGTAATAATCCATGCTGAAAAACCAGGTTTGATTATTGGAAAGCAAGGGGAAGTTCTAAAGGAATTGCGTGAAAAGACTTTTTGGGTACCGTTAATCAAAAGAGTGCCACCAATTAGATCAAAGTTAATTGAAAGTATCCGTTATGTACTTTATGAAAATGCTGATTATCGAAAAAAGTTCTTGGACAAAACTGGCCATAGAATCTATGATGGTTGGTTGAGAGAGAAAAAACACGAATGGATTAGAATATCATTCTTGGGTGCTGCCCGGCAAGTAGGAAGAACTTGTCTGTTATTACAAACACCAGAATCTAGGATATTGATGGACTGTGGAATTGATCCAGCTAGTGACGGACCAGACGCATACCCATTCTTAGATGCTCCTGAATTTGACATTAACGAAATTGATGCTGTACTTTTAAGTCATTCACATTTGGACCATTCTGGTTTAATTCCATACCTATTCAAGTATGGATATAAAGGACCAGTATACTGTACTGCACCCACTCGTGATGTTAGTGCTTTGTTACAGTTAGATATGATTAAGATTCAACATGGTGAAGGTAAAGATCCAATCTTTACTAGTGAGGATGTAAAGAATTTTGTTTTACATACTATAGTGTTACCCTGGGATTCTGTAACTGACATTACACCAGATGTACGTTTGACATTTTACAATGCAGGACATATTTTAGGTAGTTCGATTGCTCACTTAAATGTTGGTAACGGTTTACATAACATCGTGTTCACTGGAGATATGAAGTATGGTAGAACTAATGTTCTAGAACCAGCTAATACTCAATTTCCTCGTGTTGAGACAGTAATCATTGAATCAACTTATGGTGGAAAAAGTAATGTTATGGCAGAAACTGAAGCTGACCAATATATGGTAGATACAATTAAAGCGACGTTTGAACGTGGTGGGAAAGTTTTAATGCCAGTATTAGGTTCAGGTAGAGCACAAGAAGTAATGGTAATTGTAGAACGTCTGATGCGAGAGAAAAAGATTCCTCAAGCACCAGTATACTTAGACGGTATGTTATGGGACATTACTGCAATTCATACTGCATACCCAGAATTTCTAAACAGAAACATTAGAGAACAAATATTCAATAAAGAGAATAACCCGTTCTTGTCAGACATTTTTAAACGAGTAGGTTCGCCTAAAGAACGTAAACAAGTAATTTTAGAAGAAGGTGCTTGTTTAATTCTAGCAACTTCAGGAATGTTAGCTGGAGGACCTTCTGTTGAATATCTGAAAAATCTTGCTGAAGATAAGAGACATAGCCTTATCTTTTCATGTTACCAGCCGAAAGGTAGTATGGGTTACAGAATCAGAGAAGGTGATACTGAAATTCCAATGATGGAAAACGGTAAAATGCAAGCTTTGAAAATCAAAATGCAAGTTCACAAAGTTGAGATTACTAACCATTCAGATAGGCGGCAATTGATGAATTACATTAAAAGATGTAACCCCACCCCCAGAAGAGTGATTGTCCAGCACGGTGAAGCTACCAGATGTTTAGATTTAGCATCTTCTATTCACAAACAGTTCAGGATAGAAACTATCGTACCTAAGAACCTTGAAAGTGTTAGGATAAGGTAAAATCAAAGGTTAGCATCCTCAAGTCAAAACTCCTTGCAACTTAACTTTAAGCTCGTTGCTGGGGGTTGTCCCTCACGGGGAAGCAGAGCCTGAGACAAAACCTTGAGAGTTTTGAAGATGCTAACCTGATAAAAAAAAATGCCAGCAGAAAAGATCTCTTTAGATAAAGCCAAGCACGATAAATTGTTCTACCTAGTAGCTAATGTTGTCATCTATCGAGAAGAAGATAGTAGGTGTTTGATTCTTAAAAGGCACGAGCGTGAGAAAGTTCATCCAAACAAGTTTTGTGTTCCTGGTGGTAAGTTAGAATGGTGTAACTTGCCAATAGGAGGTCATAGTCGGTTGAATGGAGAAGTTCTAGATTACGAAAATGCAGTTGAGGAATTGTTGGTTCGTGAATCTTTGGAAGAAGCAGGTGTTGAACTTAATCTTAGTAAAGGTTTGAAATATCTTAACAGTGTTGCATTTATCAGACCAGATGGTATTCCTGTTGTGTTAGTTAAATTTGCTGCTAAGTATAAAGATGGTTCTGTGGTTCTTGAAGAAGGAGCATTTACTGATCATGCTTGGGTAAATGAGCATGATGTTGACAAGTTTGATTGTATTGACGGCATTTCAAATGAAGTTAAGGAAACTATTAGGTTGTTTAAGAAAAATTAATTTATTATTATTATTATTATTATTATTATTATTATTATTTGAGTATTATGTCTTTTTTGAGAGATAAAGATTTATAAATGATTGTGAGAATTCTTATTTAGTTTTGCCAACGTCGCATAACCTGGTACATGAAAAAAGAAGAATATCTTTTTTCAGTACTGAAAATCAATCTCTGTTGATTTTCATGTATTGCGCTGGTCTTGAAAACCAGTTTCCGCAAGGATACAAGAAAAAATCTGCGACTAATGCCGTGGTGGCACAACCTGGTACTGCGCTGGTCTTGAAAACCAGTTTCCTTTGGATATCCCAGTTCAAATCTGGGCCACGGCGTATTTTTCAAAACAGATTTTTTCTGTACAGAAGAGCTTTGCTCTTCTTGTATCCCAGTTCAAATCTGGGCGTTGGCGTTTCTTTTACTTCTTCCGGCCTAAAACCATTTCCCCATAAGAACTTAAATCGACAGGTACATCAATGTACTCCAACCCCTTACCCAAAAAGCCAGAATCGCTAATCAAAACACCATTGTTTCTTAATCGTGATAAAACTAACATTTCATAATCAAATTCTTTATCACGCATAATCCGGAATGCCCGTTCAAAATAGATGTCATAAGAATCAACGTTCTCAAGATAAGTAAAAGCATTTGCTCTAACAAACTTTAAATTAACTAATTTGCCTTTCCAATAGAATTTGATTTCATTATAATTACCAAAATTATCTTTCTCACCAACTTCAGAAAATGTAACTCCAATATCATCCAAAATAGTTTTGATTATTCCCAAAAAATTTTCTAAATCCAAAAAATTAAACTGAACTTCTGTAACATTAGGAAACAATTTTTCTAAATAAACTAAAGGAAATAAAATGTCAGAACCACAGCCTGGGTAAAACCAATTTAAGTTTTCAGAACGTTTAAACTTTTGGACTTGGTCCAACAACTTAAGATTAGCATAATCTTCATCAAAAAAGTATTCTTTAAGTTTCTCTTCATCAGGTTTATTACTGACATCCAACCCTTTGACCTTAACTTCTTTGGCTTCCAAAATGATCAAATTTCCCATTTAAAGCTATAAAAACCAGAAAATTAATAAAGACTTAGCTAAAAAAGAAGTGATATGGTAAGAAAAGTACATACTAGAGCAAAAAGAAAATTTAAGATTAGTACTAACACCAACTATAAAATTAACTTGAAAGGTTCAATTAAAAAAGTCAGGCCTAAAACTTTCAAAAATGAAGAAGCGGCTCACGTTTGGGCAAAAGCACAAGGTTTGAAAGATTATAAGTTAAGAAACTTAAGGTTAGAGTCTGCTAGTGATAAAAAAATTAGAGTTGAACTGGCTTAGTTTTTTTAATTTAACTTTTTATGGTTGTTATTTATTTCTATTTAATTATCTTATTCTAAAAGAAATAAATCAAAAACCCAATCGCCCCAAGGGGCGGGGTATGTTGCTAGTATAATCAAAGTTGCCCACTAAGCGATTTGGTTTTTGGTCATGAAATATACCTTGATGAAAAAATCAATCACAATCACCGCAAGCGGTGGGGTATATTTCATAAATTAAAATTTATAACAAGTCTACAACTTTTACATTACTTCTAACCAGATATTCGCTTTTTCCGCAATAAGGGCACACTAACCTGGAAGAATTAAATTTATACTTACAATAAGTACAGAATATTTCTTGTTTAGCTCTTTCTGGTGAACCCCTAACAACTGGCCTAGTTTGACGGTCACGGAAACAGGCATAACATTCATAAGTTTTCATTTCTGAAAGAGGGTTGACTACACGAGTAGCTGTTTTAGGAACTAGTTCGCCACACGTTTTACATTTTACCCTATTCTGTAATATAGTCATGTTAGTTAAAAATGGGTATAAGTATAAAAAACCTTGTTACCCCCATGTTCTGATAAAATTAAGGAGAAAATTATAAGAAAAACTATAGTGGGTAAATTTATAAATTAGGTTATTCTTTACAACCAATATGTATGATCAAGTATACAAATCAGTACTTAGTAAAATAAAGCCAAACAAGACCGAACAACAAGAACAGGATCAACTTACTGTTAAGTTTGTTTCAGCACTAAACAAAACTCTAGCACAACACAAAGCAAAAGCAATTTTGGGTGGAAGTAGTGCAAAAGAAACTTGGTTAACAGACAATAAAGAAGTTGACATTTTTGTCCAATTTCCATATCAACAGTTCAAAGTTAAATCTTCAAAACTTTCAGATCTTTTAGAGCCAATTATCAAAAAAACTTTTGCTAAACATAGTATTGAAAGAGTACATGGAAGTCGTGATTATTTTCAAATAAGATATAACAATTTTCTGTTTGAAGTAGTTCCAATCTTGGAGATTAATGAAGCTAAGGATGCAATCAATATCACTGACATTTCTCCATTACATGCTAAGTGGGTTAATAAACAAGGTAAAAAGATTAAAGATGAAATTAGATTAGCAAAACAGTTCTGTAAAGCCCAGCAATTATATGGTGCAGAATCTTACTTAAATTCATTTTCAGGTTACATGTTAGAAATATTAACAATCCATTACGGCAATTTTGAAAAATTGTTAAAAGCTGCTGTGAAATGGAGAGAACCAGTAATTGTTGACGTAGAAGGATATCATAAAACTAAACATAAAGTGTTCTTTGAACTAAACAAATCTAAATTACACTCACCGATAATAATTATTGACCCGGTTGATAAGTACAGAAACGCTGCTGCTGCATTATCAAAAGAAAAGTTTCAATTGTTTAAAAAGAAAGCCAAAGAGTTCCTTGACAAACCTAGCACAGAACTTTTTGCTGAAAAAAAGTTAGATTTGGTGCAATTAAAAAAATCTAAACAGTATTTGGTTTACTTAGAAATGGATGTTTTGGAAGGTAAACGAGATGTGGTTGGTGCTAAATTATTGAAAGTTTTCAAACATTTGAGAAAGGAATTCAAAAAGTACAGTTTGATTAACGCTGGTTGGGAATGGTCGCCTGGAGAAAGTGCAAAAATGTATTATTTGTTAAAAATCAAAAAACTGCCAAAAATCGAGATTAAATCCGGACCACCAATGAAATTTAAAGAACATGTTAAAGAATTTAAGATGAGAAACAAAGATTATTATGAAGAAAATGGTCAGATTATGGCCAAAGTTAAAATTCTTCAGCCAAAATTGAAAGATTTTACTAAAAAGGCTGTTCAAGACAAGTATGTTATAGAAAAGATTGTTAAAGTCAGTAAGGTTGGGTTTAATTTCTAGAAAAAATCAGTGATTCTTATTCTACTTTAAAGTGATTACAGTAGAGTAAATTTTAAATAAGGCTTATTATTTTTCATCTTTATGGGATGTGAACCTTGGGAAGTTGATGAATCAGAGAGACAGACAAACACAATTATAGATTTAGAGATTCTTAGTAATTTAAGAGATATCCTAATTAATAATGGAGCTAATGATGACACCGTAGCTATTTATATTGGAAATTATATGAAAGAAGAAGAAGCAGACAAGGTTTTTGATTCATTAGAACTTCAAAAAACTACTAGAGATTCATTTATTTTTGATCTTGAAGAAGCTGAATCTAGAAAGATTCTTATTCGTTCTATTGGTTCGTCCGGAAGAGGCACCTATTTACCCCAATGTGCAGATGTAGATATAGATATTCAAATCCAACATCCTGATATTGCAGATTATAAACAATTAATTTGCACAGCTATAAAAAATGGTGTTCCTGATTTAAATGCAAATGGAAGGTCTGGAACAGATTTTGATAGTGAACCGAGAATCAGTTATAAATATAAGAATACAAGAAGAGTTGATTTAAGTATTAGAGGAGCAACTGATACAAAAGGTTCCCTTGAACATATTCTTAACTCAGACTCTTGGACAGAAGAACAAAAACAAGAGATGAGAAAAGCAAAACATTTCTTTAGAACAATAGGAACTTATCATCGTTCCAATCATGGTATTAATGGAATTAGTGTTGAAAGATTAGTAGAAATGTATGGGTCCTTAGAAGAAATTTGTCAAGCTATTGTTGATGCAGGATTTTCAATAGACTTTACTGAAAATGCCACGAAAGATCATATTATCCCATTAGATCAAACAGAATTTAAAGTTAACTTTCCTAATGATAATGGTAAAGAAATTTTTCAATTTTGGGTAAGTAAAAATCCTAAAATGTGGGAAAGAATGGTTTTAGGTTCTTCTAAATATCTTCAAAATGAAAATCATAGAATTATGCATAGGCATTATGATTATGATAACTTTAGAGCAGAGTATTTAGAAGAAGGCTGGTTTATATTCAAAATAAATACAGAACTTGAAGGAGTAAATAGTATTGAAAGAATTATTTACGAAAAAGCAAAAGAATATTTTGAAGAATATCCTAATAGAGTTAAAGATTTTGATCTTCTTTCTTGGAAAACTGGGGAGTTATGGGTTGCAATGAAACCACAACCTCTAAAACACGATCAAGAACCTGAACAATTAAAAGAGGAACATATAAAGCTTTTTAGAAATCATCTCTTTTTTGAATTAAATCAATGGATGCCTTACGAAGATCCCGGAGATTTTCTTATAAAACCAAAAAGACAATTAACAACACATGGATATAAACCTTCAGCACCACTTTATGCAATTTTGTTTTCAAATGGTCGTTATTTCGAATTAATAGAAGATGTTCTATCTCAAGAATCTCATGGAAGAGAATTAGTAAAAATTATTGGTGCAGATCGGAATGTTAGGAGATATAATATGAAAGGGATTATGTTTGATTGTATTAATGTTGGTATTGGATCTGGTTCAGGGCATTGGGCAGAAATCACACACAGTTTTGGGAACAAATATTTTATTCAAATAGGAATGGTTGGTTCCACATCAAAACATTTTGATATAGGTGATTATGTAATCAGTGGAGAATTTGCAAGAATTCCAACACAAGGAAACCACATTGGGACGTCCCTTTATTCATTTGGCTTTGCACCTCTCCCGGTTAGAATTTCTTCAAGCCCAATATTAATTGATGCATTAATGCAAGCAGCATATCAACATGATATTGATTGGAAAATGACAAAAATGGCAACAGTTGAAGACATTTATCAGGAAACTAATAAATCAATTGGAAATTTAGTAAAAGCAGGAGTAACTACAATAGATCAAGAAGCTACAAACATTGCAGCAGTTTTAGGTTATAGGAGTGGAAATGTACCAACAGATCATCCTGATAGGTTACACTATGGAGGATTCCATTTTGTATCAGACCAATTTGTTAATGTGGGCGGAGGTT
>Ga0180007_10007797_pt1 | contig 10020 bp, 10 predicted proteins | sample MM_PC_MetaG_FD_121122 | JGI IMG/M metagenome (GOLD analysis project Ga0180007, IMG submission 121122) | Groundwater microbial communities from the Aspo Hard Rock Laboratory (HRL) deep subsurface site, Sweden - MM_PC_MetaG | ecosystem: Environmental > Aquatic > Deep subsurface > Groundwater... | reverse complement strand
TTAATTTAAGTGGTGGAAATGGTTATGGGAGTGGTGTTGGGGCTCGGGGCGGTAATGTAACATTATCTGCTGATAAATTTTATATTCATAATAGTTTTAATTTAACTGGTGGAACTGCTGGTGGTGATGCGGGAGGGGTTGGAGGAGATGGTGGATTTGCAAAACATTATTATTGTAGTGCATTTAGTAATTCATCAGTTGTTTATGAACTAATTGGAAAGAGTGAAAATAATGATGGGGATGTTTATTATTATAGAACTACTCCATGTGAATGGCCAAAGATGAATTTTTTTAACTTAAATGCAACTTCTGGAAATAATTATTCAACAGATAATCTTACATGTTATGCAACAGTAGAAGATGTTGTGCTTTCTAATCTTACAATTCATTATAAGTGGCATAATGGAACATCTTTAGAATCAGCAGGAGATGTGGTGGTTGAGAATGATACATTAACTTTAATATCAACTATTGATTCTATAAATACAACAGCAGGAGAAATTTGGAATTGTTCTGGAAAAATGGGTGCAGAAAATTGGAATGTAAGTTATTGGAATTCTTCATTAATAACAGTGGGTGCAAGTCCTGTTTCAAACACAGCCCCCTATAATCCGGTTGTTTTTGTAAACTCAACAGAAGGAAATAATAAAACAACAGAAAATTTAACCTGCTATTCAGAAATAAGTGATATTGATGCTGATTCAATGAATATAACAGTTCAGTGGTATAATTTTACTGAAGTGATTTTTGAAATAGATTATAATAATAGTTATTTGAATGGAACTTTTTTTAATGCAAGTTTAGAAAGTGGAAATACTACAAAAGCAGATAATTGGAGTTGTGGCTTGAGATTAAATGATGGAACAGATTCAAGTGCTTGGGTTAATTCAAGTGTGTTAAAAATTCTTAATACAATTCCAATTGCAAGTTTAACAAGTCCTGATGGCGGAAATATAACAACAAACAGAACTCCAAGTTTTTCATGGACTGGAAGTGATGATGATTCTGATAGTCTTCAATATGAAATAAATATAAGTTGCTATTATTCTGGTGGTGGAACTTGTCATACTGGAGATAGATATGTTGATAAGTCAGTTATATTAACAGATATAAGTTATTTTCCTACTGATTATTTGGAATATTTAATTGATAATAATTATTATTATAATTGGAGTGTAAGAGCCTGGGATGGAGAAGATTATGGTGATTGGACAGCACCAAGAAATATTTCTATTCAGTCAGACATAATTATAAGCTTGCCTGTTAACGAGATTTTATTTGGATATATGAATACATCAGATATAAGTGATACATCAGATGATAGTCCTTTACCTCTTGTTTTACAGAATGATGGAAATGCTGTTTTGAATATTTCAATTAATTTCACTAATTTGTTTTTAAATACGGTAAATCCCTCTGATAATTTTAAATTTAAAATTAGAAATTTTAGTTCAAGTTGTTTTGCTATTGAAGGAACAACTGAAACATGGACACAAGCACCAGCAATAACAACTCATGCTATACAAGAATTAAATTTCACATCTGGTTATCAAACTGGCTGTAATAATGCCTCTGTTGATTTGTTAGTTACAGTTCCAGGAGATGAACCTCCAGGAGATAAGGGTGCAATTATAACCTTTACTTCAAGTTTAGGAGAACCAGGTTTTGGAGCAGATTAAAATGAAAAACAGGAAGTTTTTAAAAAAATGAAATCAGGAAATAAAACAATTATAATATTGCAGATGTTTTTTATACTAATAGTTTCAATTATTCTTTGGTTTGGATATCCAAAAACAGATTTTGAATTAAATGGAAATGCTGTTAATGTAAAATCAATAAATGCAAATGCAATTATTATTTCTGAAAATCCTGATTTTTCAAATCCAAGATATTTAGATATAGAAAATAAAAAAAATCTTTCATTTAAATTAAATCCTGGAATATATTATTGGAAATCAGCAAATAATTTTATTAAAGGTTTTGGAAAAAAATTTGTTATTAATTCAGAAGTTGGAATGAAAATTGAAAAAGACGAAGAAACTAATAAAAGTGATTTGATGAACACAGGAAATATAAAAATTAATATTACTAAAAGTGAAGAGGGAGTTCTTGTTGGCAGTGTAATTCTTGAGCCAGAAGAAAAACAAGAAATAGAAAATGTTAATGAAGAATATATTGGAGGGCAAGATGGATAATAAAAAAATTGAATTAATGTTACTGGGATTTTTATTGATAGTTTTGCTTTTGCAAAATGTTTCAGGACTTGGAATAACTCCTGGTAGAACTACTATTGATTTTAAAGATGGGCTTGAGAAAGAAGTTGAATTTTCTGTTTTAAATAATGAGCATAAGAATATGCAGGTTTTACTAATGGTTCAGGGAGAACTTAATCAGTCTGTTGAATTATTTGATAATCTTGTTGATTTTATGCCTAGTGAAGAATCTAAACAATTTAAATATAAAATAAAGCTTTCTTCTGAAATTTCAAAAAATCCTGGGTTGCATACTGCAGAAATTGTTGCATTTGAAATTCCTAAACAAACTGAGGAAGGAACTTATGTTGGAGCAACTCTTGCTGTAATCTCACAGATTTATGTTTATGTGCCTTGTCCTGGAAAATGCATAGATGCTGAGCTTAATGTTTTGGATGCTGAGCAAAATTCAACTATTACATTTATTGTTCCGATTATTAATCGAGGGAAGTTGGGAATTGGAGATGCGAGAGCATTAATTGATATCTATACTGGTTTAAATGAAAAAATAGGAACAATAGAAACTGACTCTTTGCCAATAGAGTCTGGAGCAAGAACAGAATTATCAGCAAGATGGTTTGCAGATGTAAATTCTGGGAATTATATTGCAAAAGTAAGTGTTTTTTATGATGGTGAGAGCAAGAGTTTTGAAAAGCAGTTTTCAATAGGAAAAAATATGTTAAGCATAGAAAGCATTTTAGTCAATGAATTTAATTTAGGAGAAATTGCAAAACTTAGAATTCTTATTGAAAATAAATGGAATAAAGAGCTGAAAGATGTTTTTGCAAATCTTGTTGTATTTAATCATGAAAATCAGGTGATGGCTGATATTAAATCTGCTACAGAAAATATTCCTTCTTTAAGTAAAACAGAACTTGTTGCATATTGGGATACAATTGGAGTTGAAGAAGGAGAATATGATGGAAAATTAATTGTTAAGTATGAAAAAAAATCAGCTGATAAAAATCTTTTATTAAAAATTAGTGAGAATAATTTGGATATTACAGGAGTTGGTTATGCAATTAAAGGAAATCAAGGAAAAGGAATTGACTTAACAATGATATTGTTGATTATTGTAATTATCTTGCTTGTTGTAAATCTTTCATGGTTTGTGTTTTTTAGAAGAATAATGGCAAGAAAAAATAAACAGAAATCTTTATAAATAAGTAGATTTATTATTTAATAAATGGTGTCAGAAAAAGTTGCGGTGATATTAATGATTGTTGCTATTATTTTAGCTGTTTGTTCAGTTGCAATCACACTTAATTTTGATAGTAATAATGGAATTATTGGTTCTCAGGAAGTGAAAGATAATTCTGGTTCAGGAAATATCAAATTAATTATTGAAAAAAATACAGGAGTTGAAAATGAAAAAGGTTAATTTGTTTCTTATTATTACAGTTGTTGCTGTTCTTGTAGCTTTTTTGAATTTGTCTGTTTTTATTTATAAAATCGGAAAAATAACAGGACATGCAGCAGATACAGGGGTTGCAAATCTTACAGTTGAAGCTGAAGTAAATGTAAATTTCACAACAGATTCAATTGAGTGGGGTTCTGGAAAAGTAACTGCTGGACAAACATCTGCAACACTTAATACTGCTGATAATAGTGCAACTAATATTACAAATGGTAATTGGACAGGAAATACTGCAGGTTTGGTTTTGCGAAATATTGGAAATGTAAATGTTAGTCTTACATTGCAAGCTGGAAAAGCTGCGGCTGCATTTGTAGGAGGAACAAGCCCAGATTATGAGTGGAATATTTCAGATACTAATTTATCTGGGAGTTGCAAGGAAAGTAATGTTGCTTTAGGAGAATTTTTTGATGTAAATTCTACAGGGCCTAGTGCTATAATCTGCAATCCTTTGGGTTTTGATAATGCAATTGATTCAATAAGAATAGACATTAAACTTGTAATCCCATATGATTCTACAACAGGTGTTTTGACTGATACAATTACAGCAACTGCTACTGCAGTTTAAAATTTTATTTTGCTTAATATTTAACTATGGTTTCTAAATAGAAAACTATAAAAATTGATTTTTGTTTTTTTAATTATGAAAAAAACAGGAAATTTTTGGCTTTTAAATTTCAGGAAAAAATTTAAAATGAAAAAAGAAGTGTTGGTTTTTATTTTTGTGATTGTTTTGTGTTCTGGTATTGTGAATGCTTCATTAGGAATAAGTCCTGCAAAAATAGAAATTAATTTTCAACCAAGTTTGAAACAAGAATATTCTTATAGTGTTAATTCAGGAAATCCTGAACAAAAATTGGAAATTTATGCTAAAGGTGAATTTGCAGATTATGTTAGTTTTGATAAAGAAGAATTAATTGGGGGTGGAGGATTTATAGTGTCTTTAAATCTTCCTAAAAACATAGAAAAACCAGGCAAGCATGCGATTATTATTGGTGTTAAAGAAAAAGTTGATGAAGAATTGGGTGGAGGTATAGGTGTTTCTATTGCTGTTCAAGCAGTTATATATCTTAATGTTCCTTATCCGGGAAGATATGCTGAAATTACTTTGGCTTCAAATAATGCAAATGCAGGGGAGTCGGTGAATTTTAAATTAGAAATAATAAATAATGGAAAAGAGGACTTGGATTTAAGTCCAATTATTGAAATTTTTTCTGATGAAACTAAAATAGAAACTCTTTATTTTAATGACAGAATAGTGAAAAGCCAAACTAAAATAAAACTAAAAAAAAGTCTTGATACTTTGAATTATAATCCTGGGGAGTATACAGCAATTGCGATGATTGATTATGGAAAAATTGTCAAAGCTGAATCAAAATTTAAATTAGGGGAGTTATTTGTTAATATTTTAAATTATTCAGAGAAAATTTTCATAGGAGGAATTCAGAAATTTGAGATTCAAATAGAGAGTAGTTGGAATAATGGAATTAATGATGTTTATGCCAATGTTTCTTTTTTAAATGATTCTAAAATCTTAACAAGTTTTAAAACCCCTCCTGCTAATCTTGAGCCATGGCAAAAAACCAATATTCAGGGTTTTTTTGATTCATCTAATTTTGAAAAAGGTTCTTATAAATCAGATATAACTTTGTATTATTCTGGAGAAACTTCTAATAAAATTGTTGATGTTAAATTTATTAAGAAAAACAGTAAGAGAATCCTTGTTCTTGTGTTGATTGTTTTGTTTTTAATCTTACTTTTAATTTTTTTAATCAAGAGATATCACAAAATTTTAGGTGGGTTTTTGAAAAAATAAAAATGTTAGAAAAAAAAAGTAATTTTATTATTATTTTATTTATTTTAGGAGTCTTTGTATTTTTGTTTTCAATTTATTTTAGGAATTCTCTTATTTTAGAGACAATTGAAATTTATGCTAACTTAAATATCTCTAAAACAACAGGATTTGATTTGAATGACACTGCTTTGACATTTGGAAATCTTGTTCCTGGTTCAAGCTCTTCAAGAAGTTTTGTTATAGAAAATAATTATGGTTTTCCAATAAAAATAAGGATTAATTCTAAGGGAGATATTTCAAGATTCCTTAGTTTTGAAAAAATTCATAGGATTGAACAAAATAAATCCAAGAAAATAATTATTAGTGTAATTGTTTCTGAAGGAGAAATTTATAAAAGTTATTCTGGAGAGCTTGTAATTATTATGGAGAAATCTTTAAATTTTTGAAACAATATATTTAAAAATAGTCTTTATTCATTTTGTGCATGAGAAAAACAATATTAATATTTGCTTTGGTTTTTTTATTTGTAATTACTTTAATTGTATTTTTTGATTTTTCTACTGGGAAGAATATAAAAAATTTTTATATTCATACAAAAGCAATATGTGATGAAAAAAATTATTGCCAAGATTATGAAATAACCTGTCTTGAAGACAATCTTGTAAATATAGTGCCGATTACTGGAGCTTCAATCCAACATAAAAAAGAATGGAAAGATCCAAGAAATATTGAAACAAGAGATATACTATGTTTTAAAAATTAGAAAAATATTAAATTTCCTGCATATCATATTTTATTTTTTGAATCTTTGATAATTTATCTGAAAGTTTTTCTTGTTTTTGCTCTGTTGTTTTTTTTCTTTTTTTTAGATTTGCTTCTTTTTCAATTAGCCTTGCTATTTTTTCTTGGAGTGATCTTTCAGTCTCTTGGTAATTTTCCATATTGTTGTCAAGCCCATTAATTTGAGAATTAAGCTCTCTTTTTTCCTTGCTAAGTGCTAAAATTTCTTTTTCAATATCTGAAATTGCTTCTTTTAACATGCTTTTAGGCTGTTTATTTTTCACCACTTTTCTTTTTTTCTTTTGCATTTTACTTCTTTATATAAGTCAAAGCATTTATAAATATTTCTTTTTCAGTTTTTTTAATAAAATCTCTACTCTTTTCTTTCCAGAAGCATAAGAATCTTTTGAAATATATCCATTAGAATAAGCTTTATCCAATACAACAATCTTATTTTTTAGGTTTCTTTTTATTTTTTCTGAATCCTTTGAAGGAACTTTGTCTTTAGTTATTTTAGTGGATATTTTTTTTAATTCTGCTGATTGATTTGACACCACATTTTTCAATTTTTTTCTTTCGTATTCTAAAAGCAAAATTAAACCTGTAAAAAATACAAAAATAACAATTGCTATCATAAAATATTTTTGGGCATAGAATGGGATTCCCTCTTCAATAACATAGAACATAACACTTGCGCTTCCTAGAGAATGATCATATTTTACTTGAGCAATAGCAACATAATCTCCCGCCTTGATTTTAGATGGAAGTTTTATAATTGTTGAAAAAGAAGCTTGAGTTTCTACTGCTACAATTCCACTTTCTTCAATAATGATATTTCCTTCAAAATCTTTTATTATATAATCTATTGAAACATCAGTTTTTCCAATTTCTCCAAGATTAAATAATGTAAGCTGCAAAAATAAATCATCTCCTGGAAAAACCTCTTTATATTTTGCTGGAATGTCTAAACTTATGTCAAAGATAATTTCTTTGCTTTTGACTGTAAAAATAATTGGAACTTGTTTTTTTCTGTCTTTTGTGGCAATTTCTAAATTTCCAGTATATACATCTGGAGAAGTTGAAGTAAATGTTAAGTACAAAATCTTTTCTTCTCCTGCATTGAGGCTGAATTCTTTTTCAGAAACAAAAACAAAATCCCTTAAACTTTCTGATATGGAGGTTTCAAAATTTTGGGCAGTTTTTTCTGTGTTTTTTATTTTTATACTTTTTTTGAAACTTTCTCCTTCTTTTATCATAACATTAATAACTGTTTGGTCAACTGAAAAATCAGGTATAGAAACAGCAGCAGCTCCGCCCCCACCACCCCCTCCGGCAGGTCCTGGAGAGGGTGTTGGTTCTTCTCCAGGTTCAGTTTCGATTGTTAAACTAATTGAACTTTGTGCAGAACTAACTCTTGCAGTCATGTCAATTAAAGAGAAATTATATAGGGACATTAGATTTGAAATTATGATAATAAAAATTATGATAAAAAAAATACTAAAAAATAATTTTCTAAACCTCTTTTCCATGATATAGTATCTTAATTTATGTTTAAATATCTTTTTGAAATAAGCCAGATTAACTTGAAAATACCATTAAAATTCCTCTCTGCAAATATCAAAGATTTTTGCTTTTATTCCTATTTCTTTTTTTAATTCATCTATTGGGGTGTTGATTATGTTTTTGATTGTTTTGTATTTTTCAAGAAGTTTTTTTGCTGTTTTTGGTCCAATTCCTGGAAATCCCTCGAGGATATACTGCATTTGTTCTTTTTTGTTCAGTGATTTTTTATTTGCCCTTATACTTGCTTCTTTTTTTTGCTTTTTTGAAAGAATATAAATAAATTTTGCAGTATCCTTGTAATCTTTTGTGAAAATTATGGGAACTTTATATTCAAGCAAAATTGATAATAAAAATCCTCTGATTGCATTTCCGTTTATGCCTTCTGGAAAATCATTGTATAATTCCTGTTCTTCTATTCCTTCAATTATCAGCAGAGAATTCTTGTATTGTTTTATTTCTTCTAATTGTTTGGATAATCTTTTATTGAGCATACTTGAGAGAAAATCTGATATTGTTTTTCTTTCTATTGCTGTATCTTTTACTATAAAATCAGCTACTTTAAGTTCTTTGATTTCAACTTCAATTCCAAGAGAAATAAGCTCGGAGATTACAAGGGAGTTTTTTTCCCTATAATCTGCTGTGATTTTTAGTTTTGGTTTTTTCTCTGGCTTGTTTTTTGAGAATATTTCTTCAAATATCATAGTGTTTTTTGAATGTCTTGATTTAGTTCTTCTTTTATTGTATTAAGTATTTTGTGCATTTTTTTTTCTTTGTTGAATGCACTCCAATAATATGCTTCATCTCTTGTATTTTTTGTTACTAAGATTATCAATTCTCCTTTTTGCAATCTGGCTGTTCGGCCTCTCCTTTGGATTTGCCTAATAGCTGAGGGGATTGGTTCATAGAAAATTACCATATTAACTTCAGGAATATCTAAGCCTTCCTCACCTATTGATGTTGATGCAATTACATTTATTATTCCTAAAGAAAATTCTTTGATAAGCTGTTGCTGTTCTTTTTGATTCATTCCAGTTGTTTCTTTTTTTCTAATTTTTTTAGCTTGTCCAACAAAAACTCTTGCATTTATATTCTGTATTTGATTAAGTTCTTTACAAATTTTGGTTGAGGTGTCTCTATATTGTGCAAAAACCATTATTTTTGCTTTTAGATTTTTTTTGATTTCTTTTTCTACAATTTCTTTTAGTTTTCCTAATTTTGGATGTTCTATTTTTTTTGCAATTAAATCCTTTAGCATACTATATGCTAACTTGAATTCTTCTTGGTTTACTAATTTTACCACAGCTTTGCTTTGCTGTTTTCTTGCTTGTTCAAATAAATCTTGCATGTAAGATTCAAATGATGAGAGAGTTTGTGTTTCAAGGAGTTCAATTGCATGATGGATTTTTATTGCCTGTGCACACACACTTGCTCCTGCAAACATATTGAAATTTTTTTTGCCTGCCATTATTGAGTTCATTATTTTTGCTTGTAGTTTTAGGAGCGCTGTTTTTGAATCAAATCCAAACAAAAGTTTTCTGTTTTTTAATTCTTGAATTTTTCTTTTATATATCTGTTTTAATAGCTCTTTTATTTCTAAAAATTCTGGTGGGAAATCTAATTTGATTATATTAAATTTTAGTTCTTGCAAATAAGACTTTACATCTTCGCTTTCTCTTGTTCTGATTTCTATGTCTTCTATTCCAAGATTTTTGAATATTTTTTTTATTTTTTCTTTTTCATGTCCTGGAGAGGCTGTTAATCCTAATATCCTGCTGTTTTCAGACTGCTGTTTGTATTTTTCTGCTATGTAGGTGTAAGAATAATTTTTCACACATCTGTGACATTCGTCTTCAATTAAGAGAGATACATCCTTGAGATTATAAAAATTGTTTTTTAAATCATTTCTTATGCACTGGGGTGTAGAAAAAATAATTTCTGCATCTTGCCATAATTTTTTTCTTTTTTCAGCAGGAGTTTTTCCTGTAAATAATTCCATTGTTGCAAATAATTCTGGAAGATTTTTTTTAAAATAATTAAGATGCTGTTCTGCTAGGGGTCTTGTTGGGGCAAGAAAAAGAATTTTTTTATCTGGGAATTTTATCATTCTTTCTACTGTAAGCATTAAAGCAATAAGTGTTTTTCCTGTTCCTGTTGGAAGAATAACAAGGCAGTTTTTATTTTTGCATGTATCAAAAATTTTCCATTGATATTCTCTT
>Ga0180007_10007796_pt1 | contig 10021 bp, 13 predicted proteins | sample MM_PC_MetaG_FD_121122 | JGI IMG/M metagenome (GOLD analysis project Ga0180007, IMG submission 121122) | Groundwater microbial communities from the Aspo Hard Rock Laboratory (HRL) deep subsurface site, Sweden - MM_PC_MetaG | ecosystem: Environmental > Aquatic > Deep subsurface > Groundwater... | reverse complement strand
TGCTTAAGAATATTTTTTGTGAGGTAGAGTATGTGGGGACGGATTATTTTGGGTTCCAGGTGCAAAATAAAAAAGGCAAAAGGGAGATTACCGTTCAGGAGGTTTTTGAGACTGCTTTAGAGAGATTGTTTAAAGAAAAGATAAAGATAGATTATGCTTCTCGTACAGATAGAGGGGTGCATGCTAAGCGGCAGGGGGTAAATTTTAAAGTAGATACCCGGATTCCTCTCCAAAATATTGAAAGAGCCCTGAATTCATTTCTGCCGCCGGATATAAGAATTAAAAAAATAAAGGGGGTTCCTTTTGATTTTCATTCCCGTTTTTGGGCAAATTCAAAAATTTACCGTTATGTGATTTTTAACCGTAAAAATCCTTCAGTTTTTTGTCAGAATTTTTCCTGGCATATAGATAAATCTTTAAATCTTGAAAACGCGAAGAGAGCGTCTAAGAGGTTAATAGGCAAATATGATTTCTCCCTTTTTGCCAAGGAAGCAAAGAGGTACCAAAGTTGTATAAGAGAAATAAAGGACATTTCTTTTAAAAAGAAAAATAGCTTTATTTATATTGACATAGAGGCCGATGGTTTCTTAAGGCACATGGCGAGAAATATTGTTTCTTTTTTAGTAAAAGTGGCGCAAGAGAAAATTAGTTTAAAGGATATTCCTCTCATCTTAGAAAGAAAAATTTCCTATACTAATAAACCCGCGCCGGCTTGTGGCCTTTATCTTCTTAAGGTAAAATATGCGAAGGGTTAGCCGTTTTGATATTTTTAGTCTGGGAATAATATCTCTTATTTCTTTTTTTTCTGCCGCTAGATTTGACTACCTCCCTCAGTTTATAGACGGTTATTATCATTTGTCCGTAGCTAATGCTTTTATCGCCTCCGGCGGTTGGATAGGATGGGCCTGGTGGGAATTTGCGCCCATGGGGAGGCCGCATTTATACCCTCCTTTGTATCATTTTATTTTAGTATTTTTAAAAAGTGCAGGATTAAGCGGTCTAAATTCAGTAAGAATTACTGAGGTTGCGATTGTGCCTTTGTTTTTCTTTTCTATCTGGTATGTATTAAGAAAACTTATCAATGATAGGTTTTCTTTTTTTAGCCTGCTTACCCTAAGCAGCTTTTTTTCTTTTTATTCTTCTGTATCAGGCAATATCCCCGCGAGTTTAAGTATAATTTTTGGATTTTTAACCTGGCTTTTTATAAAAAAGAAAAAAATCATAACCGCCACCTTATTCTTAATACTTTCTTTTTATACTCACGCCGGAGTACCGTGGATGTTTCTCCTTTCTCTTTTATTTTTGGCATTATCCAACAGAGAATACAGAAGGCTCTCCTTAAAAATTATCCTCACAACTTTAACTTTTGCCTCACCGCTTCTTTATCATCAAGTGAGGCACATAAGTTATCTTAATTTAAAAATATTAGGAGAAGTTAAGTTCACTCATTTTAGTATATTTATTATATTATTAGGAGTTATGGGCTTATTTTTACATTTTAGGAAAAAAGAGTTTCCCCTGCCTCTTTTTTTGGGGTTATTTTGGGGAGGCTTGGCAGTCTTTATAAAACATTCTTACAGATTATTTTCTGCCCAGGGAATGGTAAGTTTAACTCTTCTTTCTTCTTTAGTTTTGGAAAAAATTACTTCTATGCTTAAATGCAAAAAATTAAGGCTGCTATTTTTAATAGTTACTGTTTCTTACTTATTTTTTTCCCATGCCACTTTTGATTTAGATGAGGGAAAGTTAAAATTTAATTTATTTAACTCTACATATTCCAATTTTCTTACCGGGAGAATTCACCGTAACTGCGGATTCAGGTCATTTTTTTATCCGCAGTATTACTATCCCTTGATAGAGGTAATCGGGAAAAACACTAAGCCCGAAGATATAATTTCTTCAAATCTTAGGATTAGCTCTCAAATTTTTGCTGCTCTCACTAACCGGCCGTCGGAAAAATCAGGGTTTGGGGAAGTAGAGCCAAAAAATAAATTTCCCGATTATGCTCAAGCCAAATTAGTTATCTGGTTAAAATCTCCTGGGGGCGAGGAAATCATTGGACAGACAGGAGTCTGGAAGCAAATCTATGAGAATGATTTTGCCCATTGTTTCTTAAATCTTAACTATAAACCTTCCCTTAAAATATTGAAGGCAAAAATAAGTTTTAAAATTTTATCTTTTATCTTTTTGTTAGCAGCACTTACGGGCTATTCTTGTAGAATTTTTTATAGGGCATGGTATAATAAAAAGCTATGAGAAAATTTTTCATTTATTTTGTTGTTACGAGTATTTTATTTACCTCCGGCTGTCATACTCTGCGTAAGAAATTTATCAGAAAAAAGAGGTATAAGAAAGAAACCCCTGTGTATGTAGACTTTAAGGATTATCCTGCTAAGCCTAGCCGCCAAGCTTATATTGACTATTATCTTTTTGTAAGAGGTTGGCTTGATGAATTAGCCGAAAGTTTAAAAAGGGGATTGAGTTTTAAGAGAGAAAAAAGGGCGATAAGCCAAGCTTTAATGAATTTTGAACAGATGCTTTCTTTTTATGATTTAGAAGGAAAGAAAAAAATTTATCCCTTGTACGAAGAGTTATTAGCGATAAAAAAAGAGATAGAAAAAAACCCCAACACCAATGAAGTAAAGCGAAATTTTCTCATTCGTAAAATAGAGTATTTTAAAAGAAGGTTTGAAAAAGATTGTAACTATACTGATATAGAAGGATGGATAAGTTAGAGTTTAAGGTTTTTGTCCTTGGAGGTCTTTCTACCAATTGTTATCTTATCTTCGATAGAGAAACAAAAAAAGGGTTCCTGATAGATAGCCCTTGTTTTTCTAAAGAATTAAATGAGTTTGTCGAGGATGAGAATTTAAAAATCCAGTTTATTGCTTTAACTCACGCTCATTTTGACCATATTGGCGGCTTAGGAGAATCAAGAGAATTTTACATCCACAAGGAAGACATTCCTTTACTTAAAGATGCTAGCTTGAATTTTTCTTCTTTTTTGAATTCTTCTTTTACTGTTAAAGCGCAGCCGCGACTTTACCAAGAAAATACGCTTTTACCTTTTAACTCTCATAATCTTGAGGTTATTCATACTCCCGGCCATACTCCAGGATCAGTATGTTTGAAGTTAGGCAAATGGCTTTTTAGCGGAGATACGATATTTTTTGATTCTATAGGCAGGACAGACATTCCGGGAGCCTCTACCGATTTACTTATAAAATCCATAAAAGAGAAAATTTTTCCCATGGCGGAGGATATAATTGTCTATCCCGGACACGGCCCCTCTACTACCATAGGAAGAGAAAAGAAATGCAATCCATTCTTAAGAAATTAAAAAGCAAATATTAAAAATCAAAATGTTCAATTATCAGCCATCCGCGATTGAAAGCCAAGAAACCTTAAGGCTCATAGCTTACAGCTTAAAGCTTTAAGCTAAAAATATGGAAGTTTATTGTGAAGCATTTTTTGATTACCTCAGGGTAGAAAAGGGGTTATCCCGGAATACCATTTCTTCCTATAAGCAGGATTTGAGAAAATACGCAGATTATTTAAAAAAGAGAGAAAGTCTTACGTTAGAGGAAATAACCCGTAAAGATATAACCAACTTTTTGTTTTCCTTACGCGAGGGTATTTGTTCCGCGAGTATTTCCCGTATCCTTTCAACAATTAAAAGTTTCCATTGTTTTCTGGTAAGAGAAAAAATAATAACTTTTAATCCCGCTCAGCTTATCGAGGCGCCAAAGATAGAAAAGAAAATCCCTTTTGCTTTAAGTCTTGATGAGGTAGTTAGAATTTTAAAAGCACCAAACTTAAAAAATTCTCATGGTATAAGAGAGAGGGCAATTTTAGAGCTTATGTATGCTACGGGCTTGCGTGTTTCCGAAGCTTCCTCCCTTAAGCTATCCAGCCTCAATCTAGATGTAGGGTTTATTAGGTGTAAAGGAAAGGGCAGTAAGGAAAGGATTGTTCCTTTAGGAGGGAAAGCAATGCATTTTTTGCAAAAGTATATCTCCCAGGCTAGGGGCAAATTGCTGGGTAAGAAAATTTCTCTTTATCTTTTTCTTGCTCAGGGAGGAAGAAATTTAGGCCGTCAAAGTATTTGGAAAATGATAAAGAAGATAGTGAAGAATGCTGGGATAAGAAAGAAGGTCAGCCCGCACACCTTAAGACATTCCTTTGCCACTCATCTTCTGGAAAGAGGGGCAGATTTAAGGAGCATACAGGAGATGCTGGGGCATGCCAGCATAACCACTACTCAAATATATACCCACATAAATAAAGTAAGGCTAAAAGAAATTCATAGCAAATTCCATCCGCGGCCTTAAGTGCGCGAATTGAGCAAATGGTAGATAGATTAAAAAAATTACCCTCAGAACTTAAGAAAATTTTAACAATAGCTTCCCGCCAAGCAACTTCCTCGGGAGTTAAGATATATCTTGTGGGAGGGGTGGTGAGAGATTTAATTAAAGGCAAGATAAATTTTGACTTGGATATTGTTGTAGAGTCCGATGCGATAATTTTTGCCCGCGAATACGCCAATTATCTAGGTGGTGAATTTAAAAAACATCATGCTTTTGGTACAGCCACAGTATATTTAGGTGAGCATAAAGTAGATTTTGCTACCGCGCGCAGAGAAACATATCCACGCTGGGGAGCTTTGCCGGTAGTTGTGCCTGCCGCGTTGGAGGATGATTTGGCACGCCGGGATTTTACGATAAATGCTATGGCCGTAAGTTTAAATAAGGGTGATTATGGCAGATGCCTTGACTTATATAATGGATTATCTGATTTAAGCAAAGGGTTGATAAGGGTACTGCATAAAGATAGCTTTCTAGAAGATCCTACGAGGATATTAAGAGCGATAAGATTCGAGCAGAGGTTTTCTTTTAAAATTGAAAAAAATACTTTTAAGTTGATGAGAGAGGCTTTAGGAAGAGAAGCTTTAAAGTTTATCCACCCCCATAGATTGAGGAATGAATTGGTGCTCATCTTAAAAGAACCAAAACCCCGTATTTATATAGGCAGAATAGAGAAATTAATTAATTTTTCTATTCTTGATAAGACCCCTCCTTCAAAGGTATTAGGAGGGTCTATCCCTGTGGATAAATCAATAAAGTTAGATAGAGAAGATTTTAAACTTTTCTTGAGAATAGAGAAAACAGTTTCTTTTTATCAAGAGAAGTTTAAAAAACTCAAAGAAATAGAGGAATGGTTTGTATATTTAGCTGCCATTTTGGTTAAGCTTTCGGAGCCCGAAATTCTACAATTTGTGGAGAGTTTCGGCTTAAGAAAAGAACACAGGGTAAAGATGCTTTCTATAAAAAAGAATCTTTCTAAAATTAAAAGGCTAAATAGGGAGCTAAGGCCGCATGCGATTTATCATTTTTTTCAATTATTAAGCTTTGAGGCTATAGTATTTTTTTATGCCTATTATCCTGAAAAAAAATAAGGGAAAACATAGAGTATTTTTTAGATAAATTAGTGAATGTCACTCTTTTTGTGAAGGGGGAAGATTTAAAAAAGTTAGGGATGAAGCCGGTTAACCTATACAGCAAGCTTTTAAGAAGGCTTCTTTATGTTAAATTAGACGATAAATTGAAGACTAAACAGGAGGAAATAAGGCAAGCGAAGGTAATTTTTAGGAAATTAAAGAGCAGAGAGGATAGAATGATGGTGCCTGTGGTAAAAACTATTGATAAATAAGAAGTTTCAGCTATAATTTTTAGATGAACTTACGCATGGAAAGAGTAAATAAACAGTTAATGCGCCAGATTATGGATGTAATCCATAAAGAAGTTGATGATCCCGCGATTGATTTTTTATCCATAACGCGCGTTGAGACAACTTCTGATTTACAGGAAAGTAAAGTTTATTTCAGCCTTTTTGATGAAAGTCAGCGCGAAAAAGTAGAAGAAATCCTGCATAAGATGATTAAATTTATCAGAGTCAGTTTAGGCAAGAGAATAAGATTAAGAATTTTGCCTCAGCTTAAGTTTATTCCTGATGATTCTATAAAGTATAGCGTAGATATGTATCGCAAGATTGAGGAGGTTAAGGATAAAGATGAGCAAGGAGACGTTGAAGAGGATAATAGAGAAAATTCATAGCAGTAAGAGTTTTTTGATCACTGCTCATGTAAATTTAGAGGGGGATGCTTTAGGGTCGGAATTAGCCATGTATATTCTTTTAAAAAAACTTAAAAAAAGAGTGGTAATCTACAACCATGATTCTTTTCCTTCAGTGTATGAGTTTCTTCCTAATTCCAGAGTCATAAAGACTACCTTAGAGAAGAAGAGGTTTGACGTAGCGTTTGTATTGGACTGTTCGGATTCTTCCCGGGCAGGGAAAGTTAAAGATTATTTAGGCAGGGCGGATTGTATTATAAATATTGATCACCACATCAGTAATACTTTTTTTGGAGATATAAATTGGGTAGACCCAAAAGCAAGTTCAGCCGCTCAAATACTTTATAATCTTTGTGAAAAAATGAAGATTATGGATAAGAATATTGCTCTTTGTTTGTACACAGGGATTTTTACCGATACAGGAAGTTTTACTTATGCCAGCACAAACAAAGAAGTCCATCGGGTAGCTACCAATTTAATGAATTATGGCATTTATCCTTCCAAGGTTTATGAGAGCCTTCATAGTTCGTGCTGCCCAACAGACTTAAAATTTATGGGCCGGATTATTTCTTCTCTTAAATTTGATCCTCGCAAAAAAATATGCTGGGCAATAATAAAAAAGTGGGAAAAGAAGGATTATGATCTTACGGAGATAATTTTTTCCATAATGAGATCATTAAAGGGCGTAGAGGTTTTTCTTCTTTTTAAGAAGATAGGCAAGAATGAAACGAGAGTTAATTTTCGTTCCTGTTTTTCAGTCGATGTGAATAGGATTGCTCAATTTTTCTGCGGTGGGGGGCATAAAAAAGCAAGTGGAACGACTATATGGGAGTCTTTGGAGCAAGCAGAGAAAAAGGTAATCCCTTATGTGCAGAAATACACTGATAGATTAAAGAAGTAGTTTATGGTTTATAGTGGATGGTTTATAGCTGGTACAACCTAATAAACAATGAGTATTTCCAGCGAGAATAATAAAGAGGGGATTATGCTTATAGATAAACCCGGGGGGATTACTTCTCATGATGTAGTTGATGTTGTACGTAAGCGTTTAGGAATAAGGAGAGTAGGGCATGCTGGGACTCTTGATCCCTTAGCAGAAGGACTTTTGGTTGTTCTTGTGGGCAAGGCTACAAAGTTGTTCTCTAAATTTGTTAATTTTGATAAAGAATATATAGGAGAATTAAAATTGGGAGAAACTACTACTACAGGAGATTCTCAGGGAAATTTGATAGAAAAAAGAGATTATAAAAATATAGATGAGCAGAAGATGCAGGAGGCGTTTTCTCTTTTTTTAGGAGAAATAGAACAAATTCCTCCTATGGTGAGCGCGTTAAAGATAGGGGGAAAGCGTTTATATCGCTTAGCGCGTCGAGGTATAAGTATTCAAAGAAACCCCCGTAAAATAAAAATATACTTTTTAAAAATACTAAATATAAATTTTCCTTTTGTAGAATTTTTTGTCCGCTGCTCTAAAGGAACGTATGTAAGAAAACTTGCTGAAGATATTGGAGAACGTTTAGGCTGCGGAGCGCATATTACAAAGATAAAACGATTGAGTGTTGGGCCGTTTAAGCTCGATGATGCAGTAAAATTAGATAGCGCAAATGAATGTCATTTACGAAAAGCTGCCCTCTAGGAGAAGAGAGTATATAGCGACAATTGGTGTTTTTGACGGTATTCATCGCGGCCATCAGTTTATTTTAAAAAAAGTAAGTAAACTCGCCCAAAGGAAAAAGACCCCTTCCCTAGTAGTTACTTTTGACATTTCCCCCAAATCTTTTTTAAATAAAAACTTCTCCGGTTGTATAATTGATTTAGAGGAGAAAAAATCCCTCATAAAATCATTAGGTATAGATTATCTTTGGATTTTAAAGGTTCATGCTTCTTTTCTAAAGTTATCAGGAGAAGAATTCATTAATTATATTTTAAAGTATGTCGCAATTGACGAACTCATTGTTGGAGATGATTTTCATTTTGGATATAGAGGGGAAAACAATATAAATTGTCTAAAGCGGCTTAAGGAGAGGTTTCGTTTCGGTTTAACCGTTGTAAAAAGACGCAAAAGAGAAGGAAAAATAGTAAGCAGCTCTCTTATAAGAGAATTTATAAGAGAAGGCGAATTTGGTAAAGTAAAAAAATTTTTAGGCAGAAATTATTTTTTAAGGGGAGAAGTTTTTAAAGGATTAGGTTACGGGCAAAAGCTGGGGTTTCCCACAGCAAATATTCACACTTTTGATTGTAGTGTCCCTAGAAGAGGAGCTTATGCTGCCATAGTTGAAATTGGAAGGAAAAAATATCTTTCCGCGGTTAACATAGGTCTTCGACCTACAATCGCAAAGCCGAAAGCCGAAAGCCGAAAGCCGAAAGCAGTTGTAGAGGCACATATTATAAATTTTCACAAAGATATTTTAGGGAAAACTTTAAAGATAATTTTCTTAGAAAGAATAAGAGAAGAACGAAAATTTTCTTCTTTGCAGCAATTAAAGCAAGCAATCCGTAAAGATATTCAGTATATTCTTAGTAAAATGAAACTATGAATAAATCATTTACCATTCATGATTTACCAGCCGATGAGCGTCCGCGCGAGCGGTTGGTTAAATTGGGCGAACAGGCGCTTTCGGCACAGGAATTATTACAGCTTATTTTGGGACGCGGTGCTGCCGGTGAATCGGTGACAGTTACGGCGCAAAAATTTATGATGACAAATTACTTTTTTGCAGAAGAACTTGTCGAAAAAGAGTTTGGTATAGAATTTCCGAAAAAAGATTGCGGCAAGGAAATTATGGCAGTTTATGTTGATATTTACGGCAACGAATTTCGGGAAATTTTTAAGGTTAAATAAACGCTATGACTGAAGGAATTAAAATCATGACAACAAAAATCGCAGTTTTTAAAGGCAAAAAAGTAAGAAAAACCATTCACAAAAACGAATGGTGGTTTTCGATTATTGATATAATAGAAGCCCTAACAGGCACGGAAAGGTCAAGAAAATATTGGAATGATTTAAAGAAAAGGCTTATAAATGAAGGATATTTTGAGGTGTCCGAAAAAATCGGACAACTGAAATTATTGGCTATCGACGGCAAAAAATACTTAACTGATTGCGCTAATACGGAAACAATTTTTCGTATTATCCAAACTATCCCTTCGCCAAAAGCCGAACCGTTTAAACGCTGGCTGGCGCGGGTTGGCTATGAGCGAGTGCAAGAAATTGAAGATCCAGAATTGGCAGCCAAAAGGACAAGAGCGATTTATAAAGCAAAGGGGTATTCCGACGTATGGATTGAAAAGCGAATGCGCGGTATTGAGATTCGCGAAACCCTAACCGATGAATGGCAAAAGCGGGGTGCCAAAGAACAACGGGAATATGAAATTTTGACAGCGGAAATTTCTAAAGCGACTTTCGGAATGACACCGTCGCAATATAAGAAGTTTAAAGGATTAAAAAGAGAAAATTTGCGGGATCATATGGAAGATTTAGAATTGATTTTGACGATGCTGGGTGAGGCAACAACTACCAAAATAACCAAAGATAGAAATTCAAAAGGATTTGTCCCGCTCAAGCAAGATGCTAAAGAAGGGGGAGAAGTGGCTGGATCTACCAGAAAAGATATTGAAAAAAGAACAGGCAAGCGAGTTTCGTCGCGGACAAATTTTCTCAAACTGCCGCAAAATAAAAAACTGCTTAAAAACAAATAACTATGCCAGACATAAAAATATACAAAACACAAGATTTAGTTTTGCGGGTGAAGCAAAACTATAATCCCGCCAAACTCAATTTAGATTTTAAAACAATAACCGGAGAGCAGTATCCCTATGAAAAGAGATGAGTTTGGTCTCTCTCATTTTAATTATGAAATCCCGTCTTCATTGATTGCTCAAGAACCAGT
>Ga0180007_10007795_pt1 | contig 10021 bp, 7 predicted proteins | sample MM_PC_MetaG_FD_121122 | JGI IMG/M metagenome (GOLD analysis project Ga0180007, IMG submission 121122) | Groundwater microbial communities from the Aspo Hard Rock Laboratory (HRL) deep subsurface site, Sweden - MM_PC_MetaG | ecosystem: Environmental > Aquatic > Deep subsurface > Groundwater... | reverse complement strand
TTTTATCCAGTATATTTAAACTTATTTAATTATAACTGAACAAAGTTATTGCATAAATTCAAAATTTCGTTATTATACTAGCTATTTAAAATACAAACCAAATTTTAGGAGATTGGAATACTTTGAGCAAGATTGCTATACTTCCAGGGGATGGAATTGGACCCGAGGTTATGGAACAAGCGGTTAAGATCCTTGATGCCGCCGCTAGGATTTACGGATTTTCCCTTGAATACGAATTTTCAGACGTTGGCGGAGCGGCCATTGATGCACATGGCCACGCCCTTCCGGAGTCGACCCTTTCCCTTTGCGAAAAAAGTGAAGCCATTTTATTTGGTTCCGTGGGCGGTCCAAAATGGGAAAGCCTTCCCCCCGCAGAACAGCCGGAGAGAGCCGCTTTATTGCCCCTGAGAAAACATTTTGGTCTCTATTGCAACCTGCGGCCTGCCAAAGTATTCCCATCCCTGGCCTCAGCATCGCCGCTAAAACCCGAGATTGTAAAAAACGGGTTTGATATTCTCTGTGTCCGGGAACTGACCGGCGGCATCTATTTTGGGGAGCCCAAGGGAAGAAAAGGGACAGGGAAAGATGAAATGGCCTTTGATACAATGGTCTACTCCAGATTTGAGATAGAGCGAATTGCCAGAATGGCCTTTGAAGCAGCCAGAAAACGCCGGCGCCTTGTCACCTCCGTTGACAAAGCCAATGTTCTTTTTTCCATGGTACTCTGGCGGGAAACCGTGACACAGATAGCAAAAGAATATCCGGACATTACCCTGAACCACATCTACGTGGACAATGCTGCCATGCAGCTTGTCCGAAATCCACACCAATTTGATGTATTGCTCTGCGGGAATATGTTCGGAGATATCATTTCAGATGAATGCGCAATGATAACCGGCTCAATGGGCCTTCTCGCATCCGCCAGTCTCAATCAGGACAAATTCGGTTTATACGAACCTGCCGGTGGCTCTGCACCGGATATAGCCGGCAAGGGTATTGCCAATCCAATTGCCCAGATATTGTCCGGGGCCATGATGCTCCGGCATACCTTTGGGCAGATCCGGGCGGCTGATGGGATTGAGTCGGCTGTTTCTAAGGTTTTGGAAAAACAGATTTTTACTGCAGACCTCACGACCCAGAAGAATAAAGCCGTAAATACCATTACCATGGGAAATGCGATTTTAAAAGAATTGCTTGCCATGGAGCCATAATTTCCCTGCCCTCTTTTGAGGAGGGGTAAAAAAGGATCGTTTGCCTGAAAATGGAAACGACCTTTTTTTTTGGGCTAAAAACTGCTGAAAAAAAAAGAAGGATATTCGGGTTTTCTCCAAATATCCTTCTTTATATTGTGGCGGGAGTGACGAGACTCGAACTCGCGGCCTCTTGCGTGACAGGCAAGCGTTCTAACCAACTGAACTACACCCCCGTAGTTCATGACTTTTGGTGGGCGATGCAGGGTTCGAACCTGCGACTTCAACCTTGTAAGGGTTGCACTCTACCAGCTGAGTTAATCGCCCAAAAGCAGAGAGGTTATAACAATAAACAAAAATAGTGTCAAGCACTAAATACGGAAAATATTCTTTTTATCTGTGTATTTTTCTGTGGACTAAACATGGGGATCAAATCTTGATGCAGAACCTTGCAACCCTCGAAGATTAATGGTATATTCCTTGCGAATAATATGATAATATACGTGTAATTACCCGATAAAATCTAAAGCAGGGCGTTTTTCTTTTTTTCTTCTGGGATTTTCAGTCGCAAGGAGAAATAGTGAATCCTTAACCCATCTTTTTTATCGTTACCGCAATATCCGCCAGTTTGAATTAAGGAGTTTGACTATGGAACCAGTGCAAGGATACCTGGAAATTATGGACAAAGGGTTTGGTTTTTTGAGAACCATAGAAGAAAATTTTCAACCCCAGCCGGAAAATCCCTACGTCCCCAATAGCCTTATCAGAAAATTGAACCTCAGAGAGGGGTGCTTTATCCAAGGCTTTGGCGAGAAAAAAGGCCCCAGGAATCTTAACCTTGCCTTGATCCGCATAGAGACAATCAACCATCTTCCCTTTGATGACTTTATAAACATACCCATGCTCCAGGACCAGACCAGCATCAATCCCTTTGAGAGATATACCATGGCCCAGGATGAAGAGGATATCACCGGCCTGGCCCTTGACCTGATCACTCCCCTTGGCATGGGACAAAGGGGGTTGATCATTGCCCCTCCCAAATCAGGGAAAACAACCATTTTACGGCATATGGCCAACTCCGTGGTCACCAACCACCCGGATTCAAAGGTCTTTGTACTGCTGGTGGACGAACGTCCCGAAGAAGTGACCGATTTCCAGCGGGGTCTGACAGAAGCCCATGTTCTCTATTCATCTGCCGACCAGCAGATTGGACAGCACATGCGAATGACCCGGCTTGCCATGCACACGGCCATCAGGTGTGCTGAAATCGGGCAGGATGCTGTTGTATTCATCGACTCTCTGACCCGTATGACACGGGCGTTTAACGCTGACACCGACAGCCATGGCAAGACCCTGAGCGGCGGCCTTGGTGCCAATGCCATGGAATTTCCCAGAAAGATATTCGGGGCAGCCAGAAAGCTGGAAAACGGCGGTTCCCTTACCATCATGGCCACCATTCTGGTTGACACCGGAAGTCGTATGGATGACATCATCTTCCAGGAGTTCAAAGGGACCGGCAATATGGACCTTTTCCTTTCCCGGGAATGTGCCGAACAAAGGATATGGCCTGCCATTAACATCAACAAATCCGGCACACGCAAAGAGGATCTTCTCATGGATCAGGAGACCCACGAGCTGATGGTGAACATCCGCAGAAGCATCAGCACAAAGGACGAGGTTTCTGCCATGTCCGAATTCATCTCCATGCTGGAGAAATGATATCACCCTGGTGACGGATTATAATGACCGCTCAAATCCCAGCGACCCCATGACGCTGCCATAAAACGGCAAGGGCCTCGTGATCTGTTCAGATCAAGAGGCCCTTGCCGTTTTATATTCCATAGTCTTATACCAGAGCATGCTCCAGTACCTGGCTCATATCATCCACAAAAACGATTTCCAATTGCTTTTGAATCGATTTGGGGATTTCCTGAACATCTTTTTTGTTTTCCGTTGAAACAATAACGCGTTTAATTCCATTGGCATGGGCAGCCAATAATTTTTCTTTAAGGCCGCCAATGGGCAATACCCGTCCCCGAAGGGTAATTTCACCGGTCATGGCTACCGTCCGGCTGACTGATTTCCCCGTAAGAATGGAAACAACAGCCGTGCACATGGCGATGCCAGCCGAAGGCCCATCCTTGGGGATGGCCCCTTCAGGAACATGGATATGAATATCCGTGTCCTTATAAAAATTTTCCCGAATCTTAAGGGATTTACTCCGGGAGCGGACATAGCTGACAGCTGCCTGGGAAGACTCCTTCATCACTTCGCCCAGCTTTCCGGTCACCATTACCCTTCCCTTACCCGGCATGGTCACAGCTTCTATGGTGAGCAATTGACCGCCAGCCTGGGTCCATGCCAGACCTGTCACAATACCGGCCTTATCTTCTTTCTCAAGGGTGCTGTTCCGAAACCGGGGCTGCCCCAGATATTTCAGCACAGTGGTGGTCGTTATTTGACGACGCTTTCTGGTATCGGTCTTAACGATCTGGGTGGCAATTTTTCTTAATACAGACGAAATCTCCCGCTCCAGATTCCGCACCCCGGCCTCCCGGGTATATAGTTTGATAATGGCACCAATTGCACTTTTTGAAAACAATACATCTGAATCATCCAGACCATTTTCCCTCAATTGCTTGGGCACGAGAAAACCGGTTGCGATCTGTTCTTTTTCATATTCCGTATAACCGGGAATCTGAATGATTTCCATTCGATCCCTCAATGGGGCAGGTATATCGTACAAGGTGTTGGCAGTGGTGATAAAAAGGATTTCAGATAAATCATAGTCCACTTCCAGATAATGATCATTGAAATTTTTGTTCTGTTCCGGATCCAGGGCTTCCAAAAGCGCGGAAGATGGGTCCCCCCTGAAATCAGATGTCATTTTGTCTATCTCATCCAGACAAAAAACCGGGTTGTTGTATCCTGTTTTTTTCAAGGTCTGAATGATTTTACCGGGCATGGCCCCGACATAGGTGCGTCGGTGGCCGCGAATTTCAGCCTCGTCTCTCACCCCGCCAAGGGAAATCCGTGCAAAAGCACGGCCCGTGGCAGATGCAACAGAACGAGCCAAAGAGGTCTTGCCCACACCGGGCGGTCCCACCAGACACAAAATGGGTCCCTTGATTTTTTTGACCAGAACCTGGACTGCCAGGTATTCCACTATCCGTTCCTTGGGTTTTTCAAGACCGAAATGATCCCGGTCTAAAATGGCTTCTGCCGTTTTCAGGTCAATTTTTGCACGGTTTTTCCTGAACCAGGGAAGGCAAATGAGCCAGTCAATATAATTTCGAACCACCGTTGCTTCCGAGGACATGGGAGACATCATTTTGAGTTTATCCAACTCCCTTCTGACAACCCCTGCAGCCTCCTTGGACATCCTTTTTTGCTTGATCCGCTTTTCGAGATCGGCAAATTCAGAAGATTCCCCGTCTTCCCCCATCTCCTTTTTTATGGCACGCATCTGCTCATTGAGATAATGCTTTTTCTGAAGCTTTTCCATCTGTTCTTTCACCCGGCCCTTTATCTTCTGGGACATGGAAAAGACTTCGGTTTCTTTTTGAATCAGCTTGAGCAGAAGAAAAAACCGTTTTTCAATATCCGAGCACTCCAACAGTTCCTGCTTGTCCGCCACCTTGAAGGGGAGCTGGGAAGCAATGGTATCTGCATACCGGGAGTCCTGGTTCACCAATGCATCCAGGCCTTTAAAAAAGCTTTTGGAAACCACCCCGGATAAATTGGCATATTCCTGAAATGCCTCAAAAACCGTCCGTGTGGCAGCTTCAGAGGCCGTCTCCGGAATGGGCGTTTCCGCAACCATTTCGTATTCAACTGCCAGATATCCGTCTTCATCTATTAGTTTTACAATTTTTCCCCGGGCACACCCTTCAACAAGTGCCTTAACCGTGCCGTCTGGCAGCCGAAGCAATTGGGTTATTTTTGCCTCGGTTCCCACCTGAAAAATATCCTGAATCGTGGGCTTGAGAACTTCAGGATCCTTCTGGGTGGTGAGAAATATCTTTTTATCGCCTGCCATTGCCTCTGACAATGCCTTGGCAGACTTATCCCGTCCCACAAACACAGAGGTGGTTATATGGGGGAACAACACCATATCCCGTAAGGGCACCAGTGGCAATATTTTTTTCATTTTTTCACTATCGTCCTGGTTGAAAAACTTGGAGATTTTGATCATTCACATAAACTTTCTTTATCTCAGGCCTGTTTTTTGGGCTGTTCAAAGAGAAGGATAGGCGCTTCATTTTTCAGCACAACCTCTTCACCGACTACGCATTCCCGAACATTTTCCATTGAAGGTATCTCATACATGATATCCAGCATGGTTTCTTCCATGATTGCGCGAAGCCCCCTGGCACCGGATTTTCTAGTGACCGCTTCCTTGGCCATGGCCGCAAGGGCCTCATCCGTATACTGGAGGTCCACTCCTTCCACCTTGAAAAGCTCCTGGTATTGTTTGACAAGGGCATTTTTGGGCTCGGTCAGAATTTTAACCAAGGATTTTTCATTGAGTTCACCAATGGCAGTCAGAATGGGCAACCTGCCCAAAAATTCAGGAATCAGACCGAATTTTATCAGATCCTCGGGCTTGACCTGTTCCAAAAGTTCGCCGATATTAACATCTTTCTTATCGGCTATCTTGGCGCCAAAGCCCATTGTTTTTTGAGTGATCCGCCGTTGAACCACCTTTTCAAGGCCGGTAAAGGTCCCGCCGCAGATAAAAAGGATATTGGAGGTATCCACTTTTACATAGTCCTGCTGGGGATGTTTCCTTCCGCCCTTTGGAGGGATGCTTGCAATGGTGCCTTCGATAATTTTCAAAAGTGCCTGCTGGACCCCTTCTCCGGAAACATCCCGGGTAATGGAAGGGTTATCTCCCCGCTGGGATATCTTGTCGATCTCGTCTATATAGATGATGCCTTTCTGGGCTTTTTCAATATCATAATCCGCATTTTGAACCAGGGAAAGGATGATATTCTCCACATCTTCTCCCACATATCCGGCCTCTGTGAGGGCCGTTGCATCTGCAATGGCAAAAGGGACATCCAGAAACCTTGCAAGGGTCTGTGCAAGAAGGGTTTTTCCACAGCCGGTGGGACCGATAATCAGCACATTGCTCTTTTGAATTTCAACATCATCGCTGGTTTTTTCGACCACCGACGCCAGACGTTTGTAATGATTGTAAACCGCAACAGATAAAACTTTTTTGGCCTTGTCCTGCTCAATCACATAGGAATCCAGCTTGGCCTTGATATCCTTGGGCACCATGAACTCTTTTACCCCTTCGCCCTCTTCTTTTTTTTCCTTTTCCTCATCTTCAATGATTTCACTGCACAGCTTGATGCACTCATTACAGATATAAACACTTGGCCCTGCTATCAGCTTTTTAACTTCTTTTTGATTTTTTCCGCAAAAAGAGCAGAAAAACTGATCATTGGTTTCTTCTTTCTTGGCCATATTTACAACTCCTTTGAAGCCTCATCAGATTCTTTTTCCAATTCGCTTCTATCGACAACAACCCGGTCAACAATACCGTATTCCTTTGCTTGTGCACCGGACATAAAAAAATCCCGTTCCGTATCAGCAGCAATTTTTTCTACCTTCTGATGGGTATGGACGGATAAAATCTCGTTCAGGGTCGCTTTCATTCTTAATATTTCATTGGCCTGTATCTGGATATCCGTTGCCTGTCCCTGGGCTCCCCCCAAGGGTTGGTGAATCATAATCCGTGAATTGGGCAATGCAAAGCGCTTGTCTTTTGCCCCTGCGGCCAGAAGCAGGGCCCCCATGCTTGCCGCCTGCCCAACACATAGCGTGGAAACATCTGATTTAATATATTGCATGGTATCATAAATTGCCATACCGGCCGTTACCACCCCTCCCGGAGAATTAATATAAAAACTGATATCTTTTTCAGGATCTTCCGATTCCAGAAATAACAGCTGGGCGACTATGAGATTGGCAACTTCGTTGTCTATGGCAGATCCCAAGAATATGATTCTGTCTTTTAACAGACGCGAATAAATATCGTAGGCACGCTCTCCCCTGTTGGTTTGCTCAACAACCATTGGAATTAATGGCACGACTCAACTCCTTTAATTAGCTCATTTCCATGTTCAGCGCTAAAACAGCACTACTCTTAATTTAGGCATTCGTTTGTTCAGGTGCGCCTTTTTCATTTTCTTCCATTGCATCTTCTTTGGCAGTTTTGGGTTCAACTTCTGAAACACTGCCTTTTTTAATTATAAGATCAATGGCCTTTTTTTCAAGCTGGGTGTGTTTATAATATTCCAGTTGCTTGGGGTCCATGTTAAAATAATTTTTAATGGCATCCACGGAAGCCTTCATTCCAAGGGCCATCTCTGCAAAGCTTTTATCAAGTTCGTCTTCTGTCAGCTCAATGGCCTCCTGGGTAATCACCTTGTCCAGAATCAAATGCCTTCTGGCCTGTTTTTCAGCGACATCCCGGTACTGGGCTTTCATGATGTCACGGCTAAGCCCCGCATCTTCAAGGCTGGTATTGTTTTGGGCAAAGGCCTGCTCAGCCTCCATAATAATACCGTTGAGCTCCCCATCCACCATGGCATCGGGGACTTCAAACTTGTATTTATAGAGCAGATGCACAAATACCTGCTCGCTCATCTCATGCTTCACTCGCTGTGCATATCCCTTTTCAAGATTTTCCCTGATGGAGACCCTTACATCTTCAAGGGTTTCAAACTTACCAAGATCCTTTACAAGATCATCATTGGCTTCGGGAATAACCTCTTCCTGGATTTCCTTCAGACTTACCTTGTAAACAATGGTTTGCCCCTTGAGTGTTTCATCATAAAAGTCATCGGCATACGCCACTTCAATCTCAAGATCCTGAACCGGAATGGCACCGATCAGTTTTTCCGAAAATTCCTTGGGCAGTGCCCCCTGGCCGATACCCATCACATAATTTTCAATTTTCGGTGTTCCTGAAAAAGCGTTGCCGTTTAAAAATCCTTCGTAGTCAATCAAAACGAAATCTGTTTCTTTAACAGGGCGCGGTTCTGTAACCGCCACTTTTTTTGACATGGTCTTTTGGATCATGTATATCTGGCTTTCAACTTCGGCGTCGGAGACGACATACTGGGTCTTCTCAAGGGCAATTCCCTCAAAGTCAATATCCTCAAGCTCAGGCTTTATTTCCACGGTAATCTCAAAGGAATACGCCTCGTCAGGGTTTAATTCCGGCGGGTCCAGCTGGGGTCCCCCCACGATATTCAGCTTGTGCTCCTGAATGGCTTCCACAAAAGAGTCCTGGATCAGACGGGGGGCAAGATCAGCATGAACATCTTTAGCAAATCTGTTTTCAAGGACCTTTCTGGGGATCTTTCCCTTTCGAAACCCTTTTACATCTGCTTTCTTTCTCAATTCATTGTAGGCCTTGTCGAGCTCTTTTGCGATAATTTCCTTTGGAATTTCAAAAGAGAGCACTTTTTTTACACTGCTCTTATCTTCAATTTTTACCTGCATGTTTCCGTCCTGTTTAAAATGATAATAATTTTTGAACTATTTATTAAACAATTCTTCAAAAAATTTAAAAAATATGCCATAAGATTTACGAGCATACATACTTTACACAAAGTCTATTAAGATAACGCTTATAAATAAAGGTGTCAAGAAAATTGACCAAAGAAATATCCTGGCTTTTATTGGCTGCCGCGCTCCTGACAATTATACCCCTTCCCATGGCAGATGCCTTGACAATAAAGACCTCCCGCAAACTGGTTGTTCTGGATCCAGGCCATGGCGGCGTTGATTCGGGGATCATTTCAACCACCGGAATCCATGAAAAACAAATCACCCTGAACCTGGCCCGGATGACAGCACAGCGGCTCAGTGACCAATATTATCCTTTGTTGTGCCGCACAACAGATATACGCTTGTCAGAAACAGAACGGGCCGCATTTGCAAACCAGAATATGGCCGACCTTTTTCTCAGCCTCCATCTCCATTCAGAAAACAACAGGGGATTTTTTTTCTATTTTGACACGCCTGACACTGCTGCCACAAGTCCCGGCTTTGACTGGAGAACCCAGGCCCTGAACCATCAGGACAAAAGCAAACAGGCGGCAACTCTTTTTGCAACTATCTTTCAGGACCTTGGAAAAAAGACAAAACCCTTTTCAGGACCTGCCCCTGCACTTCCCCTGGAGGGATTGCGCATGACGGCCCTGTTACTGGAGCCGTTTTCGATCTCGGACATCCCGGGGACAGCCGATGAGCAGGAACGCTTCCTTGCCTCCTACGCAGAAATGATTGCCCGCAGCATAGAGGCCTATTTTGAAAAAGAAGCCTTATAATTTTTAAATTTCTTGATTTTTGTACCCATGGATGATATTAACGATTCTTTCTTGACCATGTTGGCTTAACTTTGTCGGCGGGGCGTAGCGCAGCCTGGTAGCGCGCCTGCTTTGGGAGCAGGATGTCGGAGGTTCGAATCCTCTCGCCCCGACCACAAAAAATCACCCTTCCCAGATTTCTCAAAAAAACCAATTCAAATTTTGTGTGAATGTCATTTCTTTTATGACTTTTTGCTTAAATGTAGCGTGGCAGGCAATCTAGCAAAATCTGGCAGGCAATCTTGCATATTTAAAATTTTTATTTTTCGACAAAAAGTAACTCAATATATTAATAAGATTCAGTAGCGTCCGGTTAGATTATTGCATATAAAAAGTATTTGTTTTTATAAGGAATAGTGTCATTTTTATGTTGACAAATGTGCGCAAAAAAAGTCGCGCGCCTTGAAAACCAAATTTTCAAGGAGTTCCACTATGGCGCAC
>Ga0180007_10007794_pt1 | contig 10021 bp, 5 predicted proteins | sample MM_PC_MetaG_FD_121122 | JGI IMG/M metagenome (GOLD analysis project Ga0180007, IMG submission 121122) | Groundwater microbial communities from the Aspo Hard Rock Laboratory (HRL) deep subsurface site, Sweden - MM_PC_MetaG | ecosystem: Environmental > Aquatic > Deep subsurface > Groundwater... | reverse complement strand
CTGGAAAAGGATTCAACCAACCCGACTCCCTATATGCTCCTGGCCCGGGTACTCAATGCCCAAAACAAACCCGAACAGGCGGAATCCTATATTCAAGAAGCCCTTAAAATAGATCCGGAAAATTTCGCGGTTAAAAATGCCTATGCCGAGTTTCATTTCAGCCATAATGAAATGGAAAAGGCCGAAGGCCTGGTGGACGACATCCTCTCCAAAAGGCCTGATTTTTTGCCGTCAAAAATATTGAAAGGTAAAATTCTGACCGAGAAAAAAGCCTATGACCAGGCCGCCGATCTGTTCCGGGAACTGATCAAAAATGAACCCGAATCTGCCGTGTATCATTTCCTTTTGGGATCCGTCCTCTACGATAAAGGGGAGTTTGCCCAGGCAAAACCCTTTCTTTCCAAGGCCATTGAAAAAAACCCAGGGCTTGACCAGGCCCGGCTGCTCATGGCCAATATTTATTTTCAGGAAGGGGATATCAACCTTGCCGAAGACAATATAAAAAAAGTGATACTAAACCAACCCAACCATTATAATGCCAATATCCTCCTGGGAAATATTTTTCTTGCCAACAAAACGTATGACCGGGCACGGGATATTTTCAACCAGATGATTGCATTGGCACCGAAAAACCCCATTGCCCATTATCGCCTGGGAATCCTGGACAGGGCGGAAAAAAAATATGGCCCGGCCATTGGCCACTTTGAAGATGCCCTGGAACTCAATTCCCGCTTGATGGATGTCTTTTCCAGCTTGATATCTGTATATGCCCTGGAAAAAAAGTATGCCCAAGCATTAACCATCATTGAAGATCACCTGGAGAAAACCGCTGACAACCCTATCATTACCGCCATTATTCTGAATCTCAAGGGAAACATCCTCCTGTCAACCAAGGCTTTCCCCGGGGCCAGGCAAGCCTATATCCTGGCCATTGAAAAAAACCCGGAATATGCATCCCCTTATCTGACCCTTGCAAAGGTTCTGGCATCGGAGAAAAATTATGACCAGGCAGTAAGTGTTTATTTAGACCTGATTGCCCGCCGCCCGAACCTGGAATCCCCCCACAGCCTTCTGGGAACCCTCTACGAACAACAAGGAAAAATGGACCTGGCCGAAATCGAGTATGTCAAAGCCCTTGAAATCAATCCAGAATATATCCCGGCTCTCAACAACCTGGCCTACCTCTATGCGGAACAGAACCGTGAGCTGAACAAAGCGCTGGACCTGGCCAGAAAGGCAAAGGAACTATTGGGCAGCCAACCGGCCATCATGGATACCCTGGGGTGGGTCTATTACAAAAAGCAGCTCTATGACAGTGCCGCAGCAGAATTTGCCGCCTGTATCGAAAAAGACCCGAATAATCCAGTCTTCCACTATCACCTCGGCCTTGCCTATAACCGACTGGGAAAAACCAAAGCCGCAGAAAAATCCTTAAAAAAAGCCCTGGATCTCCAAGCCGATTTTAACGGATCAGAAGACGCCAGAAAGGTGCTGTCTGTTTTATAAAAAGATAATATTTATTTCGGGTATAAGGAGTGGGGGAAAGGCCCTGGGAGATTTGATTTATCAACATGATCTAATAATTGGGCAATAACGGATTCTGCGGTGGGATAATCAAATTCTGAAACCGCTTTTTCCAGCTGGACGGCTTTTATGGTTAGCCGTGGATCACTGATCTGTTCTTTTAACGAAGGAATCAGATTTTCATCAACAAACCCATTGTCTTTTACGGCATTGTTGATTTTTATTAAAAGCGTTTTGATTTGTTCCATATCCTGCCGTTTTCCGTTTGGGGATGCTTTTTCAGGTGGAATAGAAAGCTTGAGATTCCGGATGGAATCAAACACAATCCGTGACTTCTCTTCAAACCGATTGATCAGTCCTTTAAAATTATCCGAGTCGCTGTGTTTGAATCCCTTTTGAATATCCTTTGCCGCCTGACACAGATCCATGGCCCCCAATGTCCCGCATATCCCTATGAAATTGACAATAAAGTGCAGCCCCTGTTCCAGGTTTCCCTTGTGTATGATCTCTTTGATTTTCTCGACCGCATCATCGTATTCCTGCCCGAACTTGGCAATCAGCGCCAGGTAATTTTTCTGGTTCATGCCGGCCTTCTCTATTCCGGCGGCCGTATCAAACCCATTCAAGTGTTCCAGAAGAACGGCAACATCTTGTTGATCCGGATCAGCTAACCGCAATTTTTCCGGAATGACAAATTTGATGTCGGTCGCTGTCGGTTGAAATTCGAACCCGGCACTGACCGTGACGGTGCTGCCTTTGCCATGGGTACTGGCCACGCTTATCCGGCCACCCATTTTTTCAATCAGTTTCTTGCATAGGGGCAGGCTCAGGCCGATTCCCTGGTACCTGCGCGAGGCAGACCCGTCCGCTTGGTAAAAAGGGGAAAAAAGTGCATCGATTTTATGCTTCGCAATTCCGATGCCGGTATCTTTAATGGAAAATTCAAGCAGGATCTCTTGGGGTGAATTTTGAGAATGAGGCTCAACTAGGATCGTCACTATCCCTTTATCCGTAAATTTGACCGCATTATCCGTCAGGTGGAACAAAATTTTTTTCAGGCAATCCGGGTCCCCGGTCAGAGTGTCGGGTATTCTGCCTCGACTGCGGATGGATAGTTCTATTCCCTTTTCACTAGCCTTGGCCTGATGAAAGCTATAAACTTCATCCATGAGGTTTTTTATTTGAAATTCTACGGCCCGGGGTTCTCTGTCAACGGTATTTATCCGGGAAAAATCGAGAATATTATTGATCATGTTTTTTAAAGACTCTCCCAGGGTTTTGATGGTATCAATCTGGCCCTTTTGCAGGGGGGGCTGTTCGGTCTGCTGGATCAGTTGAGCAATACCGACAATACCGTTTATGGGAGTGAGCAGTTCATGGCTGATATTGGCTAAAAATTCGGACTTTGCCCTATTGGCGGCATTGGCCTTCTCAAGCGCTTTTTCAAGTTCAAGGGTCCGCTTTTCGACCATTTTTGCAAGATCATTGCTGTATAATTTAATCTCCTCATACTGGATACTATTTTCAATGGTGTTGGCACAGATGAACAAAATAATGGAGATGACCTTTAAATAGGTTTCGGCTATGGTTGTATCCTTGACAATGGCGATGAACATACCCAGGGTTTTTTCCCTTGTGGAGAGCGCAGATAAAAGGACCCTCTCTTTTCCCGAGGAGGAGGGTACGCAAAGCCAGCGGTTGTGCTGGAGCACCCAGGCAAAAACATCTTCTTTTATCAGATGCTCCAATTCTTTTTCCAGATCATTTTTCCCCATATCCGGGGTCCAATGGGTGATTTTACAATCAAGTTGAAACTCATCAAACAGGGCAAAGGCACCGGCTTTAAATCCGATGATCCGGTCAAGGGCGGATAATGCAGTTTCATAGGTCTTGTGAGTTTCGCCCTTCCGGATGATATCGGATTTTAAGGAGAGACCGAAATTGACAATGACATCCAGGTATTCCTGGATGGTTAGATCAAATTGCGTCTCATCAGGGTGTTTATGTTTCATGTTTTGATCCCTTGGCACTCAAGTTAAAATGGTGCTCAATCTTTAAAAATACTGATCAGGTCATTAATTTCCTGTTCCGATGTTTGGATTATCTGCGGCAGAAAAGTGGGGTCAATCTCCAGAAGATCCCATGCAGCGTGATCGAATCCGGATATGACCGTGCTGCCGCTGTTTCCCATACACATGGCAGAGGAGAGCATATCCGCCACATGGACGATGGCGGTTTCAAGCCGGAATCGCCTTGCCCGTGTCGGGGTGTGGTGGTAGAGTATGGCTTCCTGATAGGTGACTGGCAGTCGCCATTCCTTTAACAACGCATGGCCCAGATCTGCATGGGAAAAACCCAACATCTTTTTTTCCACCCGGTAAGTTGGTTCTTTTGTGTCAGATGCTGTCTGAAGAACCATTGACATCTCTGTGGATGCCTGGGAGAATAGAATAAGCCTGCCGACATCATGAAGAATGCCCATGACAAAGAAACGTTCAACACTGGTTTCATTACGGCTCAGGGCCAGTTTCTTTGCAAGAATCCCGCAACCGATACTATGGTGCCAGAAACGCATCATGTCCACAACCCCTTTGAGGGCATCATCAAATACCTGGATCACCGATGTGGCCAGGGCAAGATCGCAAAGTTCTTTTGTCCCCAAAATCGTAACACCCTGGGCCACACTCTCAATTTTTGAGGGGAACCCATAGAATGCACTGTTTACAATCCGCAAAAGCCGGGCCGTCAGCCCCGGATCTCTGCCCACAACCCGTGCGATATCAGCGGCAGAGCTGTAAGGATTATGGATAGCTTCCGTCAGCTGATTGTGGATGTCCGGCAGAGAAAAAAGATCTTTGGTTTTGCGGATCACATCCGAAAGTTTCAGGTTGGGAACCCCATTGTTTTCAAAAGTTTGGGGACCACTTTTTTTATCGAATATTTTGCCAGACAGTGCCCGGTCAGGTTGTAAGGCCAGTTTATCTGCACAGATCGGAATAATGATCTTGATGACCGGATGAGGTGGCTTTGTATAGACCCGGCAAAACAATTGTTTGATATTGTCCATAATCTCTTTTTTGTGTTGTGATCTTGTGCCGGTATTTTCTTTTGAAGGGTGAGGTTCCCCGGTTTTATCCAGAACAAGGACAGATTCGATCCCCCATATTTTTAATGCACGCAAATGTGGCAGGGCGATAATGGTACCCCGGGGGATCAAAATCTGGTTGCGATTGTTTAATACATCCCGGCCGGTGGTCATTCCAGGTTTAAGATCGTTAATCGGTATCATCGACATGGGACATCCTTTTTATTTATCCCCCTTGGATACTACCCGGTTCCTGCCCGCGTCTTTGGCCTTATAGAGCATGGCATCAGCCTTTTCGATCAACATCCGGATATTGCTTGTTCTTTCAGGGATAATCGTTGCAACCCCCAGGCTCAAGGTGATCCTGTCCGAAACAGGAGAATGGGCATGGGCAATGTTCAAGGATTCAATATTCGATCGGATTTTTTCCGCTAACATACAGGCGCCTTTAATTTCCTGATCCGGCAAAATAAAGGCAAATTCTTCCCCCCCGTATCTTGCAACAAAATCGGTTGATCTGTTCAATGATTGGTCCAATTGTTTTGCAACTGACCGCAAACAATCATCCCCTACGGCGTGTCCGTAATTATCATTGTAATTTTTAAAATGGTCGATATCCGACATGATAAGAGATAGGGGCGTATTATTGCGAAGTGCCCGGCCCCACTCTTTTTCCAAAGTTTCATCAAACCAGCGGCGGTTGGGGATATGTGTCAGTCCATCCAGAAAAACCAATTTTTCCAGCAGTTCGGTTTTTTGTTTTAACAGGATCTGAGTTTTTATCCTGGCCAGGATAATGGGCACCTGGAAAGGTTTGGTAATATAGTCAACCGCGCCGAGATCCAGCCCATTGACCTCGTCGTCCACCTCACCCTTTGCCGTTACAAAAATAACCGGAATATCGATTGTCCTGATATCATTTTTCATCCGCCGCAAGACCTCATACCCGTCCATTCCCGGCATCATGATGTCCAGAAGAACCAGATCCGGATGTGAATCGGATGCAATTTGAAGGGCTTTTTCGCCTGAAGTGGCAATTTTAATATTATACAAATTTTTTAAGGCACTGGCCAACACCTGGATATTGATCGGCATATCATCAACGATGAGTATGGTGGGTTTGTCATGGGCAGATTCCATTTTACTCCTCTCGTTTTCCCAAATTAATATTTGATGCGTTTGCCAACAATGTCAGGGTGGCAAATGCCTTTTCATACTCAAAACAGGACACTTCCTTTTCCAGTTGAGCAAACAGATCAAAACACGCTTCTTCAACGAGGCCTGCCTTGATCTGGGCCAAGTCATTGTCATCTATTAATTCATTGTTTTCAAGTAATTGTTTTATCTGCTGATACACCCGACTAAGTTTCTCCGGATCCTGTTTCGGGTCTTCCGGCAACAGAACACCCGAAGGGGTATCCGGGGTGATGCTGGAGATGGAGGCAAGAAGCGTGTCGCTTGCGGTTTGTATTTTTCCCATCAATGCCGGGTAAGAATCGGTGATATCGTTTAAAAGGGCGGATTCAAACAGCTTGGCGGCGATATGCAATTCACGGGCGGCAATATTTCCGGAAACCCCTTTTAAGGTGTGAATCAATTGACGGGCCTTTTCAATCTCATCATTTTTTATGTACGACTTCAGGGTATCCATGCTGTCACCAAATTCGGATTGATACTGAAAAAGCAGCTTTTTATACAATTGTTTATTCCCGGCCACTTTTCTCAATGCATCCACAAGATCGATACCGGCCAATTTGTCCGGCAGGCAAGGGTCTTCTGCCAAAGCCTGGGGAACCGGTTCCGGGCAGATCTCTGTACCTTCTGTTTCCTGGGGCTTTATCCATTTGATCATTGCAGCATACAGGGCGTCCGGATCAACCGGTTTGGTCAAATGGTCATCCATTCCGGCAGCAAGGCATTTTTCCCGATCGCCTGCCATGGCATGTGCGGTCATGGCGATGATGGGAATGGAAATCTTTTTTTCCCGGAGAATTTTAGTGGCCTGGAATCCGTCCATTTCAGGCATTTGCAGATCCATGAGCACGGCCCTGAAGGGTCGGGCTGCACTGGATATCGCTTCAACGGCGGTCCGGCCATTATCCGCAATGGTAACATTCAATCCCACACTTTCCAAAAGTTCCGTTGCCACCTGCTGATTAATCCTATTGTCCTCTGCCAGAAGAATTCGGGCACCTCTAATTTTATCCAGTGCTTCCAAAAGAACGGCATGCTGTTTGCTCTCCCCTGGTTTTTTGAAAACAGCCTTGCCAAAGGTTTCCATTATCGCATCAAAAAGGAGAGACTGATTTACCGGCTTATGAATAACCTGGCAGACAGGCGCATCCTTTGTATCTGTTGCAATGTCAGCATCAAAGGAACGGGTCATCAGGATGACCGGTATCTTTTCAAATCCCGGTATCAACTTTAGTTTTATTGCCGTTTCCACCCCTGTGAGTTCAGGCATTTCATTGTCCATGAATATCAGATCAAATTTTTCAGGAAAGGTCTTGTCTGACAGCCTGTCCAATAGAATGCTGCCCGATTCGACAGGCGTGGCATCAATGGGGAAGGTTGACAGCATACGGCAGATCATTTGTCTGGCATGGGCATTGTCATCCACGACCAAAGTTTTTATGCCGCTGATGTCCGCAGGAAGAAATAGTGGCGGCTTGACATCACCGGCTTGACGTTCGAACAGGAGGGTAAAGGTCATCACGGTGCCTTTTCCTGGTTGGCTTGAAATGTGTATGTCGCCCCCCATCATCTCCACCAGCCGTTTGCAGATGGTTAGCCCCAGACCGGACCCGCCGTATTTTCTGGTTGTACTGGTGTCTGCCTGGCTGAACGCCTGGAACAATTTGTTTGCCTGTTGTTTGGTAAGGCCGATACCGGTATCCCGGACGGAAAATTCCAGGATAATCTCATTTTCTTTAAGATCAGGGGGCGGGTCCGGAAAGATCCGTGTCGTGATAACAACCTCCCCCTCCTGGGTGAATTTAATGGCGTTATCTGAAAGATTGGTCAAAATTTGCCCCAGTCTGAGAGGATCTCCTTTTAACCCCGCCGGGATATCACGGGAGGTGTCAAACAAAATTTCAATATTCTTGTTTTGCGCTTTCAGATTGACAAAACCGGCAACATTGGCCAAAACTTCTTCCAAATTGAACTCGATGGTTTCAATGGTCAACTTGCCGGCTTCAATTTTAGAAAAATCCAGAATGTCATTGATAATGCCCAGAAGCAGATGGGCCGATATCTTGATCTTGGACAGGTAATCCTGCTGTTTGGCGGTCAGCTGCGTCTTCAATGCCAGGTGGGAAAGTCCGATAATGGCGTTCATGGGGGTGCGGATTTCATGGCTCATGTTGGCTAAAAATTCACTTTTTGATTGATTTGCCTGTTTGGCCTTGGCTGCCATTCTGTCAGATCTATCGATGGCTTTTTCCAACTCCAGGTTCATCTCTTTTGTTTTTTCATGTGCCTGTCGAAGCTTTGTCTCGATTTTTTGCAATTGTTCTATAGATTCAATGGTCTCTATGTTCTGCTGAACCCGGCAGTAAAATGCCTCTTTGGCAAAGGGTTTGGTGATAAAATCATTGGCGCCGTTTTTAATAAACCGGGTGGCAAGATCCGGATCTTCCTGTGCAGAAATACCGATGATCGCAATGGTTTTTTTGTCAAATTCCTTGCGGATGGCTTTGGTGAGTTCAAACCCGTCCATTTCCGGCATCTGGTAATCGGTAATTACCAGTTTAATTCCCTGTGTGTTATGGATGATATCCAATGCCTCTATACCGTTGACAGCAGTTAACACCTCGTACTTATGGGTTTCCAGAAGGATGGAGATATGGCTTCTGATCATCTTGCTGTCATCGACCACCAAAATCTTAACCGATTGATTGCGCATGATCCTGTCAATCAGGAAACGTAAATGTTTGACTTCTTCCCTGCTCTGTTTCTGGCAATAGTCAATGATCCGGCGGGACCACATGTCTTCTCGAACATCCTTATTTTCATCACCTGTAAAAATAATGACCGGTATCTTTTCTGCCAGCACCAGATCCACTATTTCACCCGAAGGCGCGTCCGGCAGATTCAAGTCCAGCAGTCCCATAAAAAATCGGGAAGAATTTTCTTTTAACACTGCCTGGGCTTCCAGATAAGATGTTACCCAGACCACCTTGCATTTAAGATGTTCAACCAGTTCCTTGGTCATGACCGAACCAAAAAGTTTGCTGTCTTCAACCAGCAATATATGCTTCATCCAATTACACTCCAATAAAACGCAAATATTCGGGTATTCATATAAACAAATATGGGATAATTCAATTTGCTCAAATCACCACAAAGAAACAACTGAACCAGAGAGTCAACTTAAAATTATAACAGATTTGGTTTGAGGCACAAGAAGTTCTTTTCCCTTTTGTTGCGAAAAAGGGGAAAGAACCACTTACAGATAAACTGCAACCGGGTAACCCCTTGGAACTTATTTTTCATTCGGCAAATAAACTCTTGACAAAAAAAAATCCAGTTAATATATATGATTATCTACCGTATGGTAGGTAGACAATATATTCGAAATTTAAAATTATAATTTCTATATCTCTATAATTTTAAATTGTTATCATAAATAAACTACCGTACGTACGGTAATTGTTTTCATTCATACGCGTTGCTAAATCCATCTGAGTGCCACCTGATCTGAACCGGAATTACCCAAAACCAACAGGAGACCATCCATGAATGCCACAAAAGAAACCATTAAACAGGCAGCCATTAATCTGTTTTATAAAAAAAGCTATTTTGCCACGGCCATGAGCAATATCGCCCTGGACTGCAACATCCGCAAAGCCAGCATCTATTATCATTACGCAAGTAAAGAAGATATCCTTTTTGATATTCTCATGACAACCATGACGCAATTAACGGCCCATATTGAATCCTGCCTTCAGGGGGTTGAAAATATTGAAAACAGAATGCGGGCGGTCGTGAGAGCCCATGTCAAATTCCATTGTGACCGTCAAAAAGAGGTGTTGATTTCCGACAGTGAGCTGAGGGGGCTTACGGCAAATAATTATAAAAGTTTTGTGGCCCTGCGGGATGCCTATGAAAAAACATTCCAGGAGATCATCGCCCGGGGAATGGACCAGGGATATTTTGCAGCCGGGGATACCAAGGTCATCTCCTACGCCATATTGACCATGTGCACGGCAGTTGCCAACTGGTTCAACCCGGAGGGGCGCCTGTCCGGAGACCAGATTTCAAGTATTTATGAAGAACTTGTTGTGACAAGGCTATTGCGAGAATCACTACCGCTGCATTCTTTTGAAACTTTAGTTTTAGGCACAAGATCAAAAATAAACCATCCGTTGGTATGAAATTGTAGACAACCGAGTCTGAAATATGTATGGT
>Ga0180007_10007793_pt1 | contig 10022 bp, 5 predicted proteins | sample MM_PC_MetaG_FD_121122 | JGI IMG/M metagenome (GOLD analysis project Ga0180007, IMG submission 121122) | Groundwater microbial communities from the Aspo Hard Rock Laboratory (HRL) deep subsurface site, Sweden - MM_PC_MetaG | ecosystem: Environmental > Aquatic > Deep subsurface > Groundwater... | reverse complement strand
GTCCACCCCCGGTATTCGAGCCCGTCCAGGACGGCTGGGCGCTTGGCCTCGGCGAAGGCCCTCACCTCCCATTGACCGTGCTCACCCGCCTGCGGACGTTCAACGGCCCAGCGCTGGTGGAGCGCTGCTACCGGCGCTGGCGCGATAACCAACCCATCAGCCTGATTTTCCGCAATGACCTCGGGCTGGAAGAACAGGCACCGATCATCGCCGCCCGGACGGTGGATTCGCAGGAGGGCCAGGTGCTGCTTCTGTGGATCAGCCTGGATCCCCAGAAAGTACAGATCGAACTCGACACAGGGGATGAGGAACCTGGCGAGTAATCCTTGCCAGACATGTCTAAGGATTGGAGTGGCCCGGCGAACGGGCCATTCTTCTTGTGACGAATATCACGCCCGGTACCACGGGCGGGTGTGGATTTTGTCATATTGACGCAGGGGCGAGAATCGTGTACCCTATGGAGGCTGGCGTACTTTCAGAGGTCAGACAACGAATGCTTGAACTGTTCTCCATAGATTCAGTTTAACGCGGGCACCATACCGAGGTGTCCGCGTATCTTTATCCAAGTCACCACTTACCCCTTTCCAGGAGTGAACAATGTCCGGACAGATCAATGAATTTGAAATGGCTCAGCGACAATTTGACGGTGTTGCCAAACTGCTAAACCTCGATCCCCAGATCGCCGAGGTGCTGCGCTGGCCGATGCGTGAATACGCTTTCCGCATCCCGGTGCGCATGGACGACGGCTCGATCCGCGTCTTCCAGGGTTTCCGTGTCCAGCACAACGACGCCCGCGGCCCGAACAAGGGCGGCATCCGCTTCCACCCGGCCGAGACCTTCGACATGGTCCGCGCCCTGGCGACATGGATGACCTGGAAATGCGCCGTGGCAGACATCCCCCTGGGCGGCGGCAAGGGCGGCATTGTTGTCGACCCGGCAACGCTCTCGGTCAGCGAGAAGGAACGCCTGTGCCGCGGCTGGGTGCAGAAGATGTGGTGCAACATCGGCCCGCGCCAGGATGTCCCTGCTCCGGATGTCGGCACCACCCCACAGATGATGGGCTGGATGATGGACGAGTATTCCAAGCTGGTCGGTCAGTACACACCGGGCGTATTCACCGGCAAGCCGGTGGGTGGCGGCGGTTCGCTTGGCCGCACCGAGGCGACCGGTTACGGCGTCATCTACACCGTGCGCGAGGCGATGAAGAAGATGAACATCGACCCGAAGAAATCCGTCGCTGCGATGCAGGGCTTCGGCAACGTGACCCAGTATGCAGCCATCGGCTTCGTGGAAATGCTCGGCGGCAGCGTGGCCTGCGTCTCCTGCTGGGACCGTCATGACAAATGCGCGTACACTTACTCCAAGGTAGGCGGCATCGACCCGCACTTCCTCCTGACCATCACCGATGAATACGGCACGATCGACAAGGCCAAAGCCCAGGACGCCGGCTACAAGGTCGAAGACGGTGAAGCCTGGATCGCCAAAGAAGCCGATGTTCTGATGCCGGGCGCCCTCAGCGGTCAGGTCAACGCCGAAAACGTGGGCAAGATATCCAAGCGGGTCAAGATAGTGGCCGAAGGCGCTAACGGGCCCTGCACCCCCGAAGCGGACGAGTACTTCAGGAAGAACAACATCTTCAACATCCCCGACTTCCTGTGCAACGCCGGCGGCGTGACCTGCTCGTACTTCGAAGGCGTCCAGAACGACATGAATTTCTACTGGTCCAAGGAAGAGGTCCTGGAGAAACTGGATACCAAGATGACCTCCGCCTTCCATGCGGTCCGCGAGATGTCTGAGAAGCAGAAGGCCTACATGCGCGACGCGGCCTACATGGTAGCGATCGACAGCGTGGTCAAGGCCATGCAACTGCGCGGCTGGGTCTAACCAACCCTTACCAAGCCAAAATATAACTCCTCCCGAACGATGATTTCGGGATGAGTTTTTTTTCTAGGATCATCCCTTAAAGGGCAGGAGTGGATCAGAAAGGTGGGGTGAGAGCGGCTCGATCTCTCTCACCCCACTGGATTATTTTCCTCTAGTGTCCGGGTACTAGATTTCGCAGTAGCGATCGATGCGCTTGCCGATCACCGCCAGGCTGTCATCCCAGAACTTCTTCTGGCGGATGTCGATCCCGAACCGGGCAGCCAGGTCGGCAGCAGAGGCTTCGCCGGTGGAGGCAAGCAGGTCCTTGTAATCTGGGACAAAGTCCACACCGCGGTGCTTGTAGATGGCAAACAAACCGATGCCAAACAACAGGCCGAAGGCATAGGGGAAATTGTAGAACGGGAGGCCGGCGTAGTAGTAGTGCGGTTTCCAGGTCCACATGTACTTATGCAGGTATTTCTCGTCCAGCCCGTCGCCGTAGGTGGCTTTCTGGGCACGTTCCATGATCTCGCACAGGTCGTCGGCAGAAAGCTCGGACTTCTCGCGGTGTTCAAAGACTTCCTTCTCGAACAAGTAGCGTGAATAGATGTCAACGATGACTTGGGCATCGCCGATCAACATGGTCTCCAGGATGGCGAGTTCCTCCTGCGGATCGGTGGTCTGCGCCAGAACCGCCTGCATGACGACCGTCTCACACATGATCGAGGCTGTCTCGGCCAGTGTCATCGGTGTCTCCTGCTGGAGTTCGGTCTTCCCGGCCTGATAGGCGCACTCATTGTGGAAGGCGTGTCCAAGTTCATGGGCAATGGTGCTGACCTGGTCGAGTGTGCCGTCGAAATTGCACAGGACGCGGCTCTCCTTGACCGCCGGCACTCCCATGCAGAAGGCGCCGCCGCGCTTGCCCTCGCGCTGCTCGGCATCGATCCAGCGCTTGTCGAAGGCGCGTTTGGCAAATACCGCCAGTTCGGGGGAGAACTTGGCGTAGTTTTCGACGATGAAATCGCGCCCCTCGTCAAATGTGTACTTCTTCTCGACCTTTCCGACCGGGGCGAAGACATCCCACCAGGCCAGTTGCTGCTTGCCAAACCGCCTGGCCTTGGCCTGGAAATATTTGCGGAACATCGGGAAGGCGGCTTCCATCGCCGCGAGCATGGCTTCGAGAGTAGGGCGGTCGATGCGCGCCATGTCGATGGCCAGATGCAGGGCATCGGCCCGGCCGCGCTTCTGGTTAAGGGTGTTGGCTGTGCCCTTGACCCCATTCATGGCCGCGGCAAGAGACTCCCGCACCGATTCCCAGGCTTTCATCTCCGCCTCGTATGCCCGCCTGCGGACGGACTCATCCGGGTGTGAGTGCAGGTTGATCAGCGCAGGCATGGGCAGTTTCTTGACCTCACCATCGAGTTCGAAGTCCACTGTCAACTGCGAAGTGACCGTCCCCTGCAGTTTGCTCCAGGCGCTGGAACCACTCAGGCTGAGCTCGGCAGCCAGGGCTTCCTCGGGTTCGCTCATCAGATACTTCGACTGCTCGGCTGTCTCCCGCAACATGAAGGCATGCGCTCTGGCGGTTTCATCCCCTGCGATGACTTCCTCGAGGAGCGGAGCAAGCTTCCCCACCCAGGCCTGGAACTGGGTGCTTAATTTCTGGACCCGGACGCCCACCTGCTCAAACTCCGAGAGCTTCTTACGCGCCAATGCGTTGTGCGAATCGGTGGCGACAAATGAGAAAATGTAGGCGCGCAGCGTGCCGAGGAGTTCGGATAATTCATTGAAGCGTTGGATGGCTTCGCCAACAATGACCCCGAGGTCACCAACTGGCGTCGACGAGTCCGCGGTGCTGACCCGTTCCTTGACCATCGTTTCGAGGTCGGCAATCTGCGCCTTGGCCTTCTCGATGTCGGCTTCGAATTCTTTGGATTCCAGGGATGGATAAACGTTGGATAGGTCCCAACGAAGGGAAGAGATTGTCATTGGCTTCTCCTGTGTGAATTTGTGTCTGATACCCGGACATGATAAAAGCGATTGACGCGATCATGAACTTATCGCTTCAAAGCATATCACTCCCGATCATTCTCGATTTGTCCGGGTGCTAGTATACCGCACATCACCCGCACGGTTTTGGGAAATTTACCTGACATCGCAATCCGGAGGACGATTATCCGGGGTGATTCGCACCAACGGATCGAATTTGAAAAAACCAGACAGCTTATCTCGTCGCTCCCGTATCCAACCTTGCTCCATTCGCTTACTTGCTTCGCGTTCCAAAAAAAGATACAATCATATCATCTCAATTAACTGGGGACCTTTCGTCCACTCCGAAAATCAAACTGGAGGTAGGTTTATGAAACAGGATCGTTTCTTGATTGGAATCCTGGTTTTTATCGGCTTGCTGGTCATCACTGCATTGGTATTGTTCTTCGTCCGCCAGGATATCCCCCAATACGGGCCGGAAGACACGCCTGAGGGTGTCGTCCGCAACTATGCCCTGGCTGTCCATCAGCGTGATTTCGCCCGCGCCTATGGCTACCTGGCTGAGTTGGATGACAAACCGACGTATGACTCCTTCGTGCAGGCTTTCCTGAGCAACCAGTTGGACACGAGCAATAATGCTCTCCAGGTTGGCGAGACGCAGACACTGGGTGGGGAAGAGGCCTGGGTCACGGTAACGGTCCTCTACGGGTCCAGCGGCCCCTTCTCGGACCGCTGGAGCAGCAGCGAAACCGCCCGGCTGGTCTTGCAGAACGGCGCCTGGAAGATCACCTATCTGCCATACCCTTACTGGGGTTGGGACTGGTACCAACCCCTCGAACCCTAAGATTCAGGAGGTCCCATGCGCACCGTACGCCGCCTATATTTTTTCGCTGTTGCCTTCGTCAGCCTGGAGATCGTCTTGTGGGGATTGATCGGCCTGACCCGGTCGATCCTGACCGCGCCCGATGTCGTTGCTGATAATGCCAGCAACCTTGCCCAGGCACTGGCGCTTATCCTGGTTGGCGTGCCCGTGTTTATCCTCCACTGGTGGGTCACCCAGCGCAATGCCCGTGAGGACATGGAAGAGCACACCTCCGGCATTCGCGCCATCTTCCTCTACGCGGTCCTGCTCTCGACGCTGATCCCCATCGTCCAGAATCTTCTCGCCCTGATTGACCGGACTCTCCTGGAGGTCCTGAAGCTATCCCGTTACCAGGCCATGTTTGGCGCGCAGCAGACCTGGGGGGATAACCTGATTGCCATCGGGATGAATGCGCTCATTGCTGCTTATTTTATTTCCATCTTGCGCTCGGATTGGAAAACCATCCGGTCACAGGAAGCATTTACAGAAATCCGGCGCATCTACCGCTACATCTGGGTATTGTACGGGTTAATCATGGTAGTGGCCGGAATCCAGCAGTTGCTGGAATACATCATCAGCATCCAATCCGAACTCACTCCGGTCTTGGGGTCAGCCGGGGTCAATGGGATCGTGCTTGCCCTGGTCGGCGCGCCGCTCTGGTTCTTGGCCTGGAAGACGGTCCAGGATGGGTTGGTCGAGAAAGCGGAACGCGAGTCGCTTCTCAGGTTGGGCGTGCTTTATTTCCTTTCCCTGGCGGGGGTGGTCACTGTCTTGTTTTCCGGCGGGACGGTCATCTATCACCTTCTGCGTGTTGTCCTGGGAGAGAAATTGCCAGTGAGCGCGTTCCTTGAGCAAGTCAACACGCCGGTTTCCATTGGCGTTTCGCTCGGGGTCGTCTGGGCTTATTTCGGCCACTGGTTGAACAGAACCATCACCGAGGCCCCGGATGCTCCCCGCCGTTCGGGGATGCGGCGGCTTTACTACTACATCCTTTCGGCGATTGGGTTGACCGCGACATTTTCCGGGCTGAGCCTGCTGCTTGCCTTCACTGTTGACGCAGCTTTGGGGGAGGTCCTCTGGGCTGAGACATTGCGCCCTCAGCTGGCGGCAGCACTTGCAACCCTGTTTGCCGGCCTGCCATTATGGTGGTTCACCTGGAGCCCGATGCAGCGCGATGCCCTGGTCAAGGACGACAGCGGCGATCACGCCCGGCGTTCCCTTGTCCGCAAGATATATCTCTACCTGGTCCTATTTGCCAGCGTAGTAGGCGGCATGGCCGCGGCCATCGCCGTGGTTTACAACCTGCTGGTCTCAGCACTGGGTACAACCCCGCTTGGTTTCCTCCAACAAATCCTGAAATCGCTGGAGGTCCTTGTCCTCTTCATCCTGATGGGCGTTTACCATGGCCTGACCCTTGGCCGGGACGGGAAGATGGCAGCCAAAGCGCTGACAGCCCGGCATGCGAAATTCCCCACCCTGATCTTTGAACCGGGGGATGGGAATTTCAGCGCAACCATCCTGGCAGCACTCACCAAGCAAATGCCCGGCCTGCCGGCAGCAGTACAGCCTGTCACGGAACCGATTCCAGCCGAGGCACGCGGTACGGTCAGGGCGGTCATCCTCCCGACGAACCTCGCCCTGGATCCCCCCGAAGCGCTCCGCCTGTGGCTGAATGATTTCAGCGGCAGCAAGCTGGTCGTCCCATATCCTGCCCCGTCCTGGTTCTGGATCGGGCAGCCGGCCCAGATCCCGGCGAACCAGACCGCCCAGGCGGTCCGCCAGTTGGCCGAGGACCAGGAAGTGCACCCCCATGCCGGAACTTCGGGATGGATGGTCTTTCTCTACATCGTTGCCGGTTTATTCGGCCTGCAACTACTGTTAGTCTTGGTTGCCATGGGAATATCGCTCTTTTTCGACTGAGCCACTTTTCACTTTTTCTTTCTCAGGATATACTGTTAGTATCAAATCGAAGAGGACTGAGGCGATGAAAGTAACTGTTCTACAAGAGACACTGGCACAAGGATTGAGCATTGTATCGCGGGCAGTCTCGCCCCGAAGTACACTTCCTGTGCTGGCAAACGTGCTAGTCGCCACGGACGAGGGCCGCCTGCGCCTGTCTGCCACCAACCTGGAACTTGGGATTACCTGTTGGATCGGCTCGAAGATCGAAGAAGAAGGGGCCACGACAGTACCAGCGCGCACATTTGTTGACCTGGTCGGGACTTTGCCACCCGAACAGGTCAGCTTGAGCCTGACGGCCAACTCGCAGACCCTCAACGTCCGCAGCGGAACATCGAACACGGACATCAAGTGCATCGACGCCCAGGAATTCCCGCCTCTCCCCGTACCGGACCTTGAGGGGGCGATCCAGATTAACGTCGCCGATTTCAAGGAAATGATCCAACAGGTGGTCTTTGCGGCCTCGGTGGACGAAGCTCGCCCCGTCCTGATGGGCGTCCTGTTGACGATTGATAAGGACACGGTCACAATGGCCGCCGCTGACGGCTTCCGCCTCTCGGTGCGCAAGGGGACGCTCTCCCAGCCCGCGCCGCAACCCATCAGCGCGATCATCCCTGGCCGGGCGCTGAGCGAACTGGCGCGAGTCGCTATAGACGGCAACGAAATGATCTCGATGGTCCTGCCCAAGGGCCGCGGGCAGGTGGTCTTCCGCATGAACAATGTGGAAGTGGTCTCCTCCCTGATTGACGGCACCTTCCCGGATTATCAGCAGATCATTCCACGCTCGTACAAATCGCGCACATTGCTTCCGACCCCGGCCCTGCTCAAAGCCTGCAAACAGGCCGAGATTTTCGCCCGCGAAGGGTCAAACGTCGTCCGCCTCGACATCAAGTCGGCCGGCGAACTGGAGCCCGGTTCGGTGGAAATCTCCGCCCAGTCGGAGGAGACCGGATCGAACGAGACCATGGTCGCAGCGACAATCGAAGGGGTTGGGCTATTGATCGCTTTCAATGTCAAATATCTGCGCGAGGTGCTGGAAGTGATCAAATCGCCAAATGTCGCTCTGGAGACCGTTGCGCCTAATGCACCCGGCGTCATCCGCCCGGTGGGAGACGAAAACTTCCTACACGTCATCATGCCAATGCATCTTGGTTGATGCCCTTCCGGTGGGGCGGCCGCATGGTCGCCCCACTTTTTTTGTTAGAATTACTATGCACTGTGTAAATATTTGAATTCACTGTGGGCTGCATAAAGATGTGAACCAAGATTACTGTAACTACGGGTGTTTTGATTGTTCAAAGTTCACAGTTTTATGCAAGGAGCAGTAAGCCATGACGCTTCCATTTCCTTCTTCCGATCGCGTCCTCAATATCCACCTGACCCTCAGCGAGTATCCCATCCTGAGTTCGTATATCCGCGCCCGCATGCGCCAGCAACTGTTTACCCGCGGCGTGATTACGGCAGAAGCATTCGAGACAGAAGCGCGGCAAAAGGCGATCCAATCGCAGACCCGCGAAGGGCTCCGTGACCCTTACGGCGAGGAGGCCAGCGAAATCTGGGACCTGCGCATCGAGCGTATCCGCGACCACCTGACTGATTTCTACTACGCCCATAACCTGCCCTACGCTGATTTTGTGGAAACTGTCCGCCAGGCTGTAAATGAACGCGGCGAAGACCTTCCCAACCTGATCATGTTCAACCCTGAACTGGCGCCACAGAAGATGCTTTTTGGCCAGGCGCGGGCGATCGAGCAATTGCCTCCCGGGGAACAGAAACGCTATGAAGCCCGCTTGAAGGAAATCAAGGTGGTGTTGCTGCGTACCATCATCAGCGATCAACTGGCCTATATCAACATCGCCCGCAAGTGGTTCACCGTCTCCGACCTGCAGGATATCCGCCGGCGGAAAATCGGACCGGGTAAGATCGGCGGGAAGGCGGCAGGGATGCTGCTGGCCGAACGGGTACTGAAAGATATCGCGCCGCCGGAAATAAAAGCTGCCATCACTACGCCGCAATCCTATTTCCTGGGCTCCGGCACGATGTATAACTTCATGGCCGCAAACGGGTTGATGCACTGGGCTGACCAGAAATACAAGCCCGAGGAGCAGATCCGCGCCGAATACCCCCTGCTGCGGGATGAGTTCGCCGCCGGGAATTTCCCAGAAGAGATCCTGTCGCCTCTGCGGTCGCTTCTCAAAGAGATCGGCAAGACCCCGCTGATCATCCGCTCTTCCAGCCTGCTGGAAGATAATTTCGGCACCTCCTTCGCCGGCAAATACGATAGCTTCTTCCTCCCCAACCAGGGGACCTCCGAAGAGAACCTGACTGCCCTGACCAAAGCGTTCGCCCTGGTCTATGCCAGCGGACTGAACCCCAACGTCCTGCTCTACCGGCGTCAGAAAGGTCTGCTCGATTACGACGAACGGATGGCCATCCTGATCCAATTCGTCCAGGGCGAACATTTCGGGAAGTACTTCTTCCCCCAGGGAGCGGGAGTTGCTTTCAGTCACAACCTTTACCGCTGGTCACCCAACATCCGCAAGGAAGACGGTTTCGTCCGGCTGGTGTGGGGACTGGGAACGCGCGCCGTGGACCAGATAGGTGACGACTATCCGCGCATGGTCGCCCTCAGCCACCCAACACTGCATCCCGCCGATTCAACCAAATCCATCCGCCTGCACTCCCAACGCTTCGTGGATGTGCTAGACCTGGATGCCAATGCGTTGAAGTCCCTGCCGATCCACGAGGTGCTGACAACCCAATATCCTGTCTTGCGCTATATCGCCCAGGTCGATGAGGACGGCTATTTACGCACGCTTCATAGCAGCCTGGTGGAGGTCGAGCAGTTGGTCATCACTTTCGACGAGTTCCTGCGCAGGACTGCTTTTGCCGAGACCATGCGGACCATCCTTCAACTCCTGGAGAAAGAATACAACACCCCTGTCGATACTGAGTTCACCGTCCAGGTCACCGACCCGCAGTCGCTCCACCCGGGGATTCGCATCTCGCTGCTGCAATGTCGCCCGCAGAGCCACTTTGAAGATGTGCTGACCAGCATCCCGGAAAATTTGCCCGCGGAGGATATCGTCTTCTCCATACATCGCATGGTCCCGCGTGGAACCATCACAGGCATCCGCTACGTTGTATTTGTCCCGCCCGAGGCATATTTCCAACTCGCCTCGCCGGCTGACCGCAACAAGCTGGAACGGGCGATTGGCAGCATAAATGCAGCCTTGAACAACGAAGTATTCATTTGTGTCGGCCCGGGCCGCTGGGGCACATCCACTCCGGACCTGGGAGTCAGCATCGGGTATGGGGACATTTACAACACGCGCGCCCTGGTCGAACT
>Ga0180007_10007792_pt1 | contig 10022 bp, 9 predicted proteins | sample MM_PC_MetaG_FD_121122 | JGI IMG/M metagenome (GOLD analysis project Ga0180007, IMG submission 121122) | Groundwater microbial communities from the Aspo Hard Rock Laboratory (HRL) deep subsurface site, Sweden - MM_PC_MetaG | ecosystem: Environmental > Aquatic > Deep subsurface > Groundwater... | reverse complement strand
ATTTGATGATCCGCGGCTTAAAATCAATTGGGGAATAAAAAAACCGGTTTTATCTCAAAAAGATAAAACCGCACCAAATTTAAAAGATTGCGATTTATAAATTTGGTACAGTTGTCATTCCAGGCCTGCCTGCCGGCAGGCAGGCCTGATCTGGAATCCAGAAAATGAAACAATATTATGCTTATATCTTGGCCAGTCAACGTAACGGAACGCTGTATATCGGTATGACCAATAATTTAATCAAAAGAGTGTTCGAACACAAAGCTAAATCGATCAAAGGATTTACTACAAAATACAAAGTGGACAAATTAGTCTATTATGAAATTACAGCAAATGTTGATTCTGCAATTAGGCGCGAAAAATTATTGAAATCGTGGAATCGGAAATGGAAACTGAAACTGATTGAGGACTTTAATCCGCAGTGGAAAGATTTATACTTTAACTTGTTAGAAACTGGATCCTCGGATCAAGTCCGAGGATGACAAGACAGTACAACATAAGAATGGCTCGGATCAAGTCCGAGGATGAAATATTAGGGAGTTATTATGAATAAAATATTAGTTACCGGAGGCGCAGGGTTTATCGGATCGAATTTTGTTCTTTATATGCTCAAAAAATATCCGCGCCTCGAGATTGTTAATTTAGATAAATTGACCTACGCGGGAAACTTGGAAAATTTAAAATCGGTTGAAAAAAATCCAAACTATCAATTTATCCACGGCGATATTTGCGATCGAAAAACAGTTGAGAAAGCAATCAAAGGGGTCGACGCAATTGTCCACTTTGCCGCCGAATCTCACGTCGACCGCTCAATCACCGGACCGGCTGAATTCATCCGAACAAATGTTATTGGAACGCAAGTTCTACTCGACGTGGCCAAAGAGAGCAAAATCAAGCGTTTTCATCATGTCTCGACCGATGAGGTTTTTGGCTCTTTGGATCTCAAGTCGAAGAAAAAATTCGACGAGAACACCCCTTACGACCCTCATTCGCCCTATTCGGCCTCGAAGGCTGCGGCAGACCATTTGGTCAGGGCATATTTTGACACTTATGAACTGCCAATAACAATTTCAAACTGTACTAACAACTACGGTCCATTTCATTTTCCCGAAAAGGTAATTCCGCTGTTTATCACTAATGCGATGGCAAATAAAAATTTACCGATTTACGGCAAGGGCCAGGCAGTCAGAGATTATTTGTTTGTCACCGATCACTGTTCGGCTATCGATCTCGTTTTGCAAAAAGGTAAAATTGGCGAAACCTATTGCATCGGCGGGGACAGCGAACGAAACGGCGTTGAAGTTGCCGAGGCAATTCTCGAAGTACTCGGGAAAGACAAATCGCTGATAAGCTTTGTTGAAGATCGCAAGGGCCATGACATGCGCTACGCGATGGATCATAAAAAAATAACCCGTGAGTTCGGCTGGAAACCCCAAGTTACTTTTGAAGAAGGACTTCAAAAAACTATAAAATGGTTCAAAGAAAACGAGTCTTGGTGGCGCCGGATTATTTCAAAAGAATATTTGGACTCTTCACGGTCTAAGGCAAACAAAAATCAAAACGATGAAGAGTAAAGTCTATCTCGGTTTAACTACAACGGGCAATTCTAGTTGGCATGAAAAAATCAAAGAAATAAAAAAACTTGGCATTGATCAAGTCGCCCTATTTCCAACATCTTTAAAGCCTGACGAGCGCCAAAAACTTTATCGCGAACTCGAAAAAACAAGCATAAGCTATATTCCATTTGTCCATTTAAGACACGATTCGACTGAAGAAGAAATAAAATATTTTAGATCTCGCTATAAGACTAAATACTTTAACATTCATGCTGATCCGAAAGCAACTACCGCCCTTAAAAACCAGCCCGATCATCAGAAAATAATTTTTATTGAAAACACCGACCGCCTCCAAGGTGATTTTTTTACCTCTATCAAGGATTTTGCCGGCATCTGTCTTGATTTTTCACACTGGGAAGACTACGGCGAAAAACAAAAAGATAAAAGCTATGAAAGTTTCGAAGAAATCGTCAAGGCAAACAGAGTGGAATTTTGCCATATCTCCTCAGTTAAGAAGACGCCGTATTTTCGGCATTATAGCTATTATTCCTTTCACGACAAACACTTTTCGGCTCATAAACTTGAAAGACTTTCCGATTTGGATTATCTAAGGAAATATCGGAAATATTTTCCTAAAATAATGGGTATAGAAATTGAAAATTCATTTTCCAAACAATTGGAAGTCAAGCGATACTTAGAAGAGGAAATAATTTTATGAAAGTTTTGATAACTGGAGCAAAAGGAATGTTAGGTCAGATGCTCGAGGAAGTTTTACGAGACAAATTCGAGCTGATTCTGACTGATCGACAAGAGATGGACATCACGGATAAGTTAAAAGTTTATAAAGTTGTAAAGTCCATAAAGCCAGATTTTGTCGTCCACGCGGCTGCATATGTCGATGTTGAAAAAGCCGAGAGCGAAAAGGCGCTTTGCAATAAAATCAATGTTAAGGGTTCGACAAATATCGCCAAAGCGGCCGGGGAAATCGGCGTGACCGTAATATATATTTCAACTGACTACGTTTTTGACGGAAAAAAGAAAACTCCGTACAAAGAAACGGACAAAGTTAACCCCTTAGGAATTTACGCCAAATCGAAACTCGGTGGCGAATGTGAGATAGTTAAGAGTTGTCCAAAACATTACATTTTACGCATTGCTTGGCTGTTTGGTGAGTGCAAGGACGGACGCAACTTCGTCGAAACAATGATCAATTTAGCCAAGAAAAAGCCGTCAATCGAAGTCATCAATGACCAGATCGGCTCCCCGACTTACACTCGCGATTTAGCGAAAGTAATTCTACGAATAGTCAGTAGTCAGTTGCAGGTAGCGGGTAGAAGAAAAACAGCCGTCAGATACAAACTACCGACTACCGACTACCCACGCCCGACTGTGCCGTATGGCACCTATCATTTTTCAGGATCAGGCGAAACCACCCGCTTCGGTTTCACAAAAGAAATTTTCAAAAATGCTAAAATAAAATCGAAGCTTATACCTGTTACCACCAAAGACTTTTTTCAAAAAGCGCCAAGACCCGCTTACAGCTACCTCGACAAAACTAAAATCGAAAAAGCTCTCGGAATAAAAGTCCGTTCGTGGCGGGCAATGTTAAGAGATTATTTTAGATCCGTCTGACATCAGCCAAAAAGAGTCGTCAACGCTTTTTGGCGATTTTTTTGGCAACGTCAGTTTTCTCCCACGGAAGCTCGAGATCATCGCGGCCGAAATAGCTATCCCAGCAAAAACTCCTTTCTGCTTACATAATTACATTCTGTCACGCATAAGCGTCGTTTACGGGACGGGCCTATTTCGATTTTAATAATTTTTGCAATACTTTAGCTTTGTCGGTTCTTTCCCATGGCAGACTCAAATCATCCCTGCCGAAATGGCCGTAGGCGGCACACTGCTGGTAAAGCGGCCGGCGAAGATTCAAGGATTTAATTATAATTCCAGGCCTTAGGTCGAAGTTCTCAAGAACGATTTTTTCGAGATCCCCGTCTGAAAGTTCACTCGTGCCATAACTGTCAACGTAGACCGACAATGGCTCCGGACGGCCGATTGCATAAGCAATTTGCACTTCAACTTTCGTGCAGAGCCCTGAAGCGACTAGGTTTTTGGCCACCCACCTTGCCGCATAACTTCCGGAGCGGTCCACTTTGGAGGGATCTTTGCCGGAAAAGGCGCCGCCGCCATGCCTAGCGTAACCGCCGTAAGTATCAACAATAATCTTGCGTCCCGTCAGACCCGTATCTCCTTCCGGTCCTCCTATAACCCACCTGCCGGCAGTGTTGATATAAATCTTGGTCTTGGGGTCAATTCTGTGGCCATATTCTTTCAAGATCGGGGAGATAACTTTGTTTTTGATTTCCTGCTTTAGCTCTTGGTCTTTTTTATCAGGATCGTGCTGGGCGGCAATCAGAATCGTATGAATCCTTTTTGGTTTGCCGTCAACGTATTCAACCGTCACTTGGCTTTTGCCATCGGGTCTCAATCCTTTGATAACATTCTTTTTTCTGACGTCGCTAAGCTTTTGGCAAAGTCGATGCGCAAGCACAATCGGCAAGGGCATCAACTCTGGTGTTTCGTCACAAGCAAAACCAAACATTAGGCCCTGATCGCCCGCTCCTAAGTGTTCTAAATCTTCCGCGATAATCTTACCGTCTTTGGATTTTTTGAAGCTATCAACGCCTTTGGCGATGTCAGAGGACTGTTCCTTAATCGCAATCATGACCCCGCTTGTCTCATGATGAAAACCGCAACCATCATAACCAATTTCTCCAATTACTCCCCTCGCAATCTTGGCCATATCAACATAGGCGCTGGTGGTCACCTCCCCGGCAATTATGCAAACTCCATTCGTAAGCAAAGTTTCAACCGCCACGCGCGAACGTTCGTCCTCCTTGAGCAATGCGTCCAGAATTGCATCTGAAATCTGGTCTGCCATCTTATCAAGGATGCCCTTCGGTAACCGACTCAGACGTAAAAAGTCTGCTTGCCACCTCGGGGCTTGACTCCATTTCTTTATTCATTTTATTGCCTCCAAATATTTATCACGTTTTCTCGCTAAAAATAAACTAGCGCCGTGATAAATCCACCATGCCAAACTTAAGCCCCTTTTGCAAGAGTATCTTAAAAGAAAACAACTTGGTGTTTTGAATATTCTTGAATCAACGCCAACGTTTTCTAAAATAGCTTTACGTAAATCCTTGATAAATTCGGGTGATCCGGACGAAATTGAAATCTCAAAATAAGGACTTCTTGTTCTGTTGTAAAATTTTACCGACCCATCACCATCGATTATTCCGCGGATGAAGTGTGACAGAAAATCCGCAGGAACGGCCGGAAGCTTCATTGTCAGTGATTTTCTTGGCGTAATTCCGAAAGAAATTAGATCTACACAAATTGTCTTATTGGCAATAATAAGCCTATAGGAATTAGTTGCATGCCCAAACAACAATGGCTTCGTGATTTGCATCACCTTGCGAACTTTCTCGAGATGTTTCCTGTCTTTAGCGCAAGCAGTAATAGTTAAACTGTTGTAACACTTCTTTTTGTCCCACGCTATGTTGCCATCCGTGGCAATATAACCGAGAATATAGGCCATCTCCGGCGACCATTTCTTGAAAAAACCCTCATCTACAGCGAATTTTTTATACCGTAATCCCAGTTTTCTCGACCAATTATTGACAGACGTTTTACCAACATTTAATTGTCTTGCAATTTCGCGCTGAGAAAGTTTATGAAAATTTTTTTCGATAAAATCAAAACAGAAATGCTTGAAGGGATGTTCTTTTGACTCGGTTTCCAAATGGCTTGGTTTTGTTGTTGTCGTGATAATTTTTGATCTTGATTCAAGGGAAAAAATTTCTTGATTCATCTGTTTTTGTTAAAAATCAACAAAGCTATAAAGTACCGAGCCGTCCGAAAACTCATGTACTTTTGTAAGCTCGGATGCCAGTTCCTGCATCTTAAGAGTCCCCGCGTCAAATCCGTTAAAAAACGGATATGCAACCGGATCAGGGTCAGCCGACGTTATTTTGCCAATAAACAGATACTTTGCCCCGTTATTTTTGGCGAAGGACTGAAACGCCCCTTGGCTTTTGAGAAACTGCTCGGTGTTGTAAACAAACTTGCGCTTGGTAAAAATCGACATATAAGGCGTTGTCCGATTGGAGAGAATAACATCATCTTCCTCGGTAACCCACTTGATATAATCAGCTTTTTCGAGATCACTCTTGGTGAACCAGACCATTGAATTATAATACTTCGGGGACGAATAAGATCCACCGTTAACCTGAACCAAGCAGGCCGCTACGATCATGCCCAAAAGCCCGAGCGCAACTATTTTTTGCAAATTGTGTTTATATTTTGAAAAAATGTGGGAGAGGCTTATCGATATTGCACCAAGAAGCGGCAAAGCCAGTTCTCTTGCAAACCGGCCCGGTAGACCGGTGCAGTTCAATCTCGAAAGGACAAAGAGTATCACAAACCAGACGATGACGAACAACACGGCTTTCTTGTTTATTTCCTCATTATCAAGACCCAGCATATAAACAAGATAAAACAGCGCTAAAAGTCCGCCGAAATAGACCAGGGGCCCGACCATAGATCCATAATCGGCAAAATCAATCGGGTAGCTAAAGGATATTTGTCCGGCAACCGCTCCACTTTGCAGCAGCGCATTAATTGCTCCAAGCATCGGCTCTCTAAGCGGCGTAAGAATAGTGGCAATCACCAAGATCCCGATCAACACCAGAAAAGCAAAGGTGAATTTTGTTGGAGAAACTGCAATCTTTTCGTATTTATTCCAAAAGCTAAGAATGATGAGGTATGCAATGAGAATGATTAAAAAAGTGGCAAAGGAAAGGTGGTGTGTCAGAAGTAGCAGAATCGTGAAGATAACCGCCCAGAAGTAATTTTTGAAACTTTTCTTATCGAGGGCTTTGAGCACAAAGGCAAAAGCAATCGGTATAAAAAATCCGGAAGCAAGGATATTAGGATAGTTGCCATCACCAAAAGCAACCAGGGCGTAATTGCTGGCAAAAAGCGAAATCATAAAACCGATCAGCGCGGCCAATTTTCCATAGCTTTTTTTTAGGAAAATATAGATTCCAATGGAGGGTAAAACCATCATCGCCGGAGTGACCGACTTTAAAACAGAGATCGGATCCGAACCAAAGATGCGCGACAAAAAAGCGATTATTAGGTGAAATAATGTTGGATAATTTGAACTGATGCCGCCTTGGAGAATCTGATTAATAAGTCCGATGTGACCGACCGGATCTCCGCCCGGTGGAACCAGATATTCGTAAAGTCTAAACGGAAAATAAATAATATAAAGCCGCAAAGCTATCGCCGCGACAATAAACAGAAAAACAAGCAAAGAATTCGCGCCTTGGTGTTTTTCTTCAATTTTGTAAACTTGCATATTCATATTTTAACATATTCGGAATCCGGAGACAGCGAGTACGAGACCGTTGAAAAACTCAACGAAATAACATTTTTCTGTCATTCCGGGCTTGACCCGGAATCCAGTTAACCAAGGAAATGGATGGATCCTGAATCACCTGCCCGACTGAATCGCCTGCCTGCCGGCAGACAGGTTCAGGCAGGAGTTCAGGATGACAACTAAGGGAGTTTTCCAACGTTCTCAGTACGTCACATCGCCACGGAGCAGCATATTATTTCTTTTGTGCCCGACTTTTTAAGTGTTTTTGCTGCCTCGCGCATGGTCGCGCCGGTGGTAATAACATCGTCGAGTAGCAAAACTTTTTCGGGGGATTTTTCTCTTGATATGAAAACTCCCTTGATGTTTTTCATTCTCTCTTCCTTTGAGAGCGATGAAACTTGAGGGTGGCGCGATTCAACTCTCTTCAAGCAATCGTAAAACGGCAACTTCAAAATTTTTTCAACTTCACGGGCTAAAAGTTCAGATTGGTTATATCCGCGATACCTTTTCCGGCTCGGCGCAAGTGGAATCGGTACAATGGCATAATCCTTGTAATCCGAAAGGGTTTTGATAACGCTTGCCAAACGTTTAGCAAAAAAGATCTTTAGCGATGCAATGTCTTCGTACTTGAAAGATTTAATTAAATCCTTGGCACCTTTTTGATAAGAAAAAACACTGATTGTCAACTTCGGAGCGTTTTTCTTTTGGCACAAGGGGCAGGTTTTTCCCAAAATATTATTTCTCGAGCAGACGATACATCGTGGTATCGCTCTTTTTAGCTCCTTTTCGCAATCTCGACAAACAGTTTCACCGTGATTGGGACAGAGCGCACAGGTTTTAGGAAAAATAAAATCGCCCAAAGATTCGAGTACCAAAGAGCTTTGATGAACCGACTTAGTCATTTATATCGCACTCACATCCCAATAAATACCATAGTCCTGCATCCAGCCGACGCCGTCAGCGACAACTTGGAAATATTCGCGGTAGGTGCCAGGAGAGAGACCATCGTTTCTCATGTGAAAGATAAAAGTGGCATTATGGCCTGGAGCAACGGAGCTTTCTTGCATTTTGATTCTGTTGGGTGAAGTCCAGCCGGAAGGTGAAGAGCCTCTGGCTTCCCTGGTGAAGGGTGAGATACGGTCTTTATTATGCGAGGTGCCAAGATGAACAACATTTCTGTTCCATGTAGCACTACCGGTGTTTCTGACTATCAGGACAAAACGATACGACCAGCCTTTTATCAGTCCCGGATAGCCGTTTTGGCTGACGTGGGAGTAGGAGAAGGCGGGGGTAGGAGTAGGTACCCTCACATCCCAATAAATACCATAGTCCTGTAACCAGCCAGTCCCATCGGCAACCAGCTGGAAGTATTCTTTATAATTTCCCGGCGATAAGTTATCGTTTCTCATCCAGAACGAAAAAGTAGCATTTTGACCGGGATGAACAACCCGTTCCTGCATCTTGATTCTGTTTGGTGAAATCCAACCCGAGGGTCCATCGCCCTCTCTTACAAAGCGGGAGGTTCTGTCCCGATTGCGGGAAGTCCCAAGATGGATGACATCTTGGCGCCAAGTACTGGAACCATTGTTTTTAACTCTGACAACAAAATTATATGATTCGCCCTGCGAGAGCGTGGGATAGTGGTTCTGGTTGGCAAATTGGTAAGAAAAACTTCCTTTTTTTAACATCTCGTTATAATTGACCAAGCCATAGCCGTAAGAATTTGTACGGTTGTACGACCCCATAAAAGAAACCTTGGTCGCAGATGAGGTCAAATAATTGTGCGAGCTGCTAACCGAAACCCCCTGATGCCACCTGACCCCAAGAGCGACGATACCGCTAACTTCAGCAGCCGATACAGACGTACCGGAAGCCTGACCGTAAGAACTGGTCGATGCATCCGTGGCCGCCCAAATACCTTCTCCCGGAGCAACGAGATCTAGTTCGCTGCCATAGTTTGAAAAACTTGAGCGCCTATTCGACGAGTTAACCGATCCAACTGACAATGTGAGCGAATCCGAGGCCGGATAGGCGAGAGATCCGCCATCATTGCCCGAGGCAGCCACAACCACTGTGCGATGACTAATTGCATACTGAATCGCATCGTGAAGAGTTTGCGAATAAACACTTGAACCCAAGCTTAAATTAGCTACATCTGCCCCATGGTCCACCGCCCAAATCAATCCCGCGGCAACATTAGAGGCTACGCCTTTGCCCGCGGAGTTTAAGGCTTTAATCGGGATCACTCCGGCACCGTTATAAACTGTCCCAACAATACCCTTGCCATTGTTGGCTCTCGCCACCGCAATCGACGCCATAGCGGTCCCGTGATTATTATCATCGGAATCGGCCCCTGCCGATATTGGTGAAGAGGTAAGAACATTATAACCAGCAACGACTCTGCCGGAGAGCTCCTCGTGCGTTCCTTTTATTCCAGTATCGATAATCGCGATCTTAACAGTGTTAGCCGCAGCTAAATAACTCCAACCCGATTGCATTTTCATCTGCGATAAATTGGTTTGAGAGCTGTAGCGAGGATCGTTAAAAGAGAAAGCACGCACCTCGACATCTTGTTCAACTGCCATTTCTCTGTCTTGGTTTTGGACCTCTTTGGCAAAAGAATCCGCGTCTTCTTCAGTTTTGAAAGTGACTGCTACTTTATTGATTTTTTCAATTTCGTTCTGCTCGGTAATAGCATATTTTTCTGCTGTCTCTTTTAAAGATTTGTCAATTATAAGCTTGGTAATTTTTTCTTTTCTGATCTGGGGAAGCTTGAAATTTATAAAATCCCCCTCACTAACTTGTGACGGGGCAAGGGCGAGCAGAACAAAGAGCGAGCAGCCAAGTAAAACTTGTAGCGTTTTGCGAATTTTTCTTCTTATCATATCGCCGACACCTCCCAATAAATGCCGTAGTCTTCCATCCAGCCGACGCCGTCAGCGACAACTTGGAAGTATTCGCGATAGGTACCGGGGGAAAGACCGTCATTTCTCATGTGAAAGATAAAAGTGGCGTTGTGT
>Ga0180007_10007791_pt1 | contig 10023 bp, 10 predicted proteins | sample MM_PC_MetaG_FD_121122 | JGI IMG/M metagenome (GOLD analysis project Ga0180007, IMG submission 121122) | Groundwater microbial communities from the Aspo Hard Rock Laboratory (HRL) deep subsurface site, Sweden - MM_PC_MetaG | ecosystem: Environmental > Aquatic > Deep subsurface > Groundwater... | reverse complement strand
TGCCGACGTCCTCGCCCGTGGCAATGACATGTGCTCCCGCGGCAACCGGACGCAGCACCTCGATCATGCCCCTGTCCACCGCAGCCGTATGTTCAAGCATGACAACCGCATCGGTGCCGGGCGGCAGCAGGCCGCCGGTGGCGATCCTATAGCAGGAGCCAGGCACCGGCCCGGCAACCGGACATTCCCCCATCAGCACCTCGCCGCTGATTTCAAGATAGGCAGGCAGGCTTTCCGTTGCCCCGAAGGTATCCGCGGCCCGGACCGCAAAACCGTCCATGACCGCGCGGTCATGGGACGGCAGATCTTCCGGAGAAATAATGTCTCCGGCAAGTATTCTGCCCAGTCCTTCTGCCAGCGGCACACACTCCTCATCAACGACCGCGGCCGGCAGATGACGATCAAGAACGGCAAGCGCCTCGGCGAGCGTGACAACGCCTGAACGGCCGAGCATGTCGCGGATTTCACTTTTCCCAGCCTGCATATCTGTTCGAATTTCCTTTTCTTTATAAAACGAAAGGTCCCAGGTTCACGCTTTTCATTGACCATCAAACAGCAACCGCTGGGGATGGGTGTAGATGTTCATTCTCCTGCCGCGGGCAAAGCCGACAAGCGTTACCCCGTGGTCCTCAGCCGCAACAACCGCCATACAGGTCGGGGCGGTACGGCTGACCAGCACCGGGATGCGACTCCGCACCACCTTGGTCATTATTTCGCTGGATATCCTGCCGCTGGTGAACAGGATCTTATCCTGCAGGTCGACATCTTTCAGGAAGGCCTTGCCGATCAGCTTGTCCACCGCGTTATGGCGGCCGATATCCTCGGAGAAAAAAAGAATTTTCTCGCTGTCGCACAGGGCGGCGCTGTGCACGCCGCCGGTTTCCTTGAACAGTACCGAGATGCCGCTGAATTCACGAAGCAGCGGGAAAATCCGGTCAACGGCAAGACGCAGGGAGGAACAAAGGGGCGGGCTGTCACCCAGCCGGCGGGTGTCGGTAAAGGTCACACCCTTGCCGCATCCCGAGGTGATCGATTTCCGGTGAAACATGGTCTGCCAGTCAGCAGGCAGCTCATCAATGGTGATTGAAACGGTTGTGCCTGCCTCGTCGACCTCCACCGAGTGCAGGGAATCCCTGTTGGTCAGCAGGCCCTCGGAAAGCAGAAAACCGACGGCCATGGCATCAAGCTCACCTGGAGAGCAGAGCAGGGAAACAAGGGTCTCGCCGTTCACCAGCAGGGTGAAGGAAACCTCGACGGCCACTTTGTCCCGCAGTTCGGTGACCGTGCCGTTGTCCGCTCTGATGATCAGGGTCTCGTGGGTGGCGTCCATAATCCGGGCTCTAAAAACATCCCAGCTGGCATTGACTGATTTTAATATTGAGCCGGTCGGCGATCCTGCCCACCTCCAGCATGGGAACCTGCAGCGACACGGCAACAGCCTGGGCGTCGGCACAGCTGACCCGGCCGTCTTCCGTAACCGCAAGCAGACGTTCTTCTATGAGGCTTGATCGATCAATGCTGCCTGGTTCTCTGCCTGGACACATGAATAACTATCCCGGATTATCGGCTTTTACAGAACCCCCGTCTCTGCCGCGGGTCCCTACTTGTCTTCAATTATTTCCCTGGCCCAGCACAGGGCCGCGGCAACTGTTGGGAAACCGACCGTACTGGTGAGCAGAACCAGGGCATGATATATCTCCTCAGCCGTGGCGCCGGCATCCAGCGCCCGCTTGACATGCGAGTGCACCGCCCCCTCGGAGCGGTTGGCAGCCGCGGCAGCCAACTGGATAAGATGACCGTGCCTGGCATCGAGCGGTCCGGCATTCCGCAGGGTTCTGCCAAGTTCCTGGTGCGCATTCATGACATCGCCGAAATTCGATATCAACCAGTTATAGTTATCCGAGTACTGTGACATGATCATCTCCTCCTGTGTGAAAAATAATCAAACGAGGGGCCTGCCTGTCGCTGGTGGCGATATCTCGGCCCAGCAAGGGCTTAATAATACAGGGTAGCATCCCGCCGACGCTGATGTCAACTTTAAGGAAATCAACTGAGAGCGTATTTCCGGACAAGAATGAATCAACGGACAGGCTGGGTCATATATCTCTTTTTCAGGATACCAAGCAGGCGGTCACGGTTGTTGCGCGGCTGGTTCAGGATGATGACAAATCCATCCTGCCGGCCCCGGTCCTGGAAATATCCCGCATAGGAAAAGACACCGGTCAGGGTGCCGCTCTTAACCAGCGCCCCGTCCTTTTCGGGCAGCAGGCCTGCATGGGGTTTGAAGGAGCGCAGCACGGTGAGCATCGCCCGGGCCGATATCCTGTTGCGACGGGAGAGGCCCGAGCCTTCCACCATAACCGCGTCTTTTTCTGCTAGGGTCAATTCCTTTTCAAGATATTCACGCATCGCCATCCTGCCCTTTTGCCAGGTGGCGGGCAGACCGTATTTTTGAACTCCGCAGGCCAAAAAGAGCTGGTTGGCGATAAAATTATTGGAAAAGTGCATGAGCTCCGGAATAATATCAAGGAGATTCTTAGACGACTGGTGAACATATACAGGCTGCAGGTTCGGAGGCACCTCCATTCTTTCTATCCTGCCGTCGCCGGGAATTCCCAGCTCCCGCTGCAGAGCCCTGAACAGTTCACCGGTGTGCCGCAGGATCCCGGCATCCCCGTTGCCCCGGCTTATGTTGAACCGGTGGACACCCGGTGCCAGGCCGGCAGCCAGTTCTTTCATCAGCGGCAGGGTCGGGGTCTGCTCCTCGGCTGACGACACCCCCCTGTCCGTCACCGTGATATTGACCGTATTAAAGTTGACGGCCAGGGCGCTGTTCAAAGCGTCATAGGGATTATCGCTGTTACCGATGCCGTCGGCCTCGGACTCCAGGGCAAAGGCGCTGTCGTCCAGCAGGATGTTGTTGATGGTTAACCCGTCGGATTTCAGCCTGGCCAGGATATGGCGCACCTCTTCCGAGACCAGGAAAGGATCGCCGGAGCCCTTGATAAAGAGGTCGCCCTTCCCGTCAAGGTAAAACCGGGTTGCAAACCGGTAATCAGGGCCGAGGATATGGAGGGCTGCCAGGCTGGTGATGATCTTGCCGATGGACGCCGGGATAAACTGTTGGTCAATATCATGCTCCAGCAGGATGCGGCCGTCTCTCTCCACCGCAAAACCGCCCCTGTTCACCAGGAGGCCGGCCAGGCCGGGGTCGGACCCGGCCGCGGCGCGGTCAGGGCCAGGGAACAGCAGCAGGCAGGCCAGGATCATGACCGGAAAAAATCTGCCGCCTTCCGGCTCCAAACAAAAAAGCGGCAGGAATATCCCGCCGCTTTTTTGTTTCTGATGCAAAAAAACCACCTGTTTACAGCTTTGGCAGACGGCTCATGGATTGGGCAATGGCCTCGGCCGGGTACTCGTAGTTGTGCAGCTGGCCGCTGAAAAACTGTTCGTAGGCGGACAGGTCGAGCAGACCGTGACCTGACATGTTGAAGAGAATGGTCTTGGGCTCGTTGGGGTCCTTCATGGCCTCGATGATCGCACCGCGGATCGCATGGCAGGTCTCCGGCGCCGGGATGATGCCCTCGGTCCTGGCAAAGAGCGCGCCCGCCTCAAAGCATTCCAGTTGGGGCAAGGCAATGGGCTCGATAATTTTCTCCCGCACCAGGGCGCTGACAATGGGCGCCATGCCGTGGTAGCGGAGGCCGCCGGCATGAATGCCGGGCGGGATATAATCGTGGCCCAGGGTATACATGTTAAGGAGCGGCGTGGTCTGGCCGGTATCGCCGAAATCATAGGCCAGCCTGCCCTTGGTCATGGTCGGGCAGGAGGCGGGCTCCACCCCGACAAAGCGGACCTTCTTTCCTTCCAGCCGGTCGGCGATAAAGGGCACGGCAAGGCCGGCAAAGTTGGAGCCGCCGCCGCAGCAGCCGATCACCACGTCCGGATAGTCACCGGCTATTTCCATCTGCTTCTTGGCCTCCAGGCCGACAATTGTCTGGTGGTGGATGACATGGTTCAGCACCGAACCGAGGGAATACTTGGTGCCCTCGGTGGTGGCGGCATCCTCCAGGGCCTCGCTGATGGCGATTCCCAAGGAGCCGGGGGTATTCGGGTCTTTTTCCAGGTAGGCACGGCCGGTATTGGTGTCCGGGCTGGGGCTTGCCACCACAGTGCCGCCGTAGGTGATCATCATTGCCTTGCGATACGGTTTCTGATCAAAAGAAACCCGCACCATGTAGACTTTGCATTCCAGGCCGAATTTCTGGGTGGCAAAACAGAGCGCGCTGCCCCACTGGCCGGCCCCGGTCTCGGTGGCCAGTCGTTTGACTCCTTCCTTCTTGTTATAATACGCCTGGGCAACGGCGCTGTTCGGCTTGTGGCTGCCGTTCGGTGAAACCCCTTCATTCTTGAAGTAAATCTTCGCCTTGGTCCCCAGGGCCTGTTCCAACTTATCAGCCCGGACCAGGGGAGAAGGCCGCCAAATCCGGTAAATGTCCAGCACCTCTTCAGGGATATCGATCCAGCGCTGGCCGCTCATCTCCTGCTCCAACAGGCTCATGGGAAAGACAACCGCAAGCTTTTCCGGGCCCATGGGCTGATTCGTCTCCGGGTCAAGCGGCGGCAGCATGCCGTTTGGGATATCCGGGACAATGTTGTACCATTGCCTCGGCATTTCATCTTCTCGAAGCACAATCTTCTTCTGGCTCATAGTTTCTCCTTTTTTACAAACTGTTTTTCGGTGGGCGCCGGCCAATTTCCAATCAATTTGCAATTAACAAATCTTTTATACACAAAAACAAAAAGTTCTCAAACAGATTCATGTGGTCCCGGTTGACAATTGACCGTTGACCATTAACAATTAACTTTTCATATCCTTACTACAACTCCGTCAGCCAGCCCTTGCCCTGCAGGCGGGCACCGGCCTTCATGGACCGCAGAAAGGATGAACGGAGCAGGTCGCTCATCAGAGCCCGCTTCACCGGCCCGATCCGGTAAAAGGCGCCGACCAGACCGCGCAGCATCCTGTGGGAAATACGGTCCGCATTGTCAAAGATGAGATTCTGGAGATTGCCCCGTTCCAGGGCGGCAAGCACGTTTTTCTCAAACACGGTTTCCGGGTGCAGCACCCGCTGGCCGCGCCTGACAAGCCGGATGGCGCCGGTTTCACAGTGCAGGCCGCAGACACCGCAGCCAAGGCAGAGCGAGTCGTCCGGCACCGGCCTCTTCTTCATGCCGGGCCGCCTGTCGCCCGTAGACCGCATGGCCACGCCGTTCACCGGACAGGCCCTGGCGCATTTGCCGCAGCCGTTGCACTTCTCGCCGTCATACTCGGCGATATAGCTGGAGGTGACAATGGTGGCGGGAAAGCCGAACTTGCTGATGCCGGCCAGGGCATTGCAGCAGCACTTGCAGCAGTGGCAGATAAAAGAAATATTTTTCCTGACATTGTCGGCATTCAGCACCAGACCCAGCTCCTTTGAACGGGCCAGGTTTTCGTGCACCTCGGACCGTGTCACCTCCCGGGCCAGGTTGTTCCTGACCAGGTAATCAGCGGCAATGCCCATGGATGTGCAGTTATCAAGCGGGGTGTCGCATTTCTTTTCATCAAGGTGATGCCTTTCGTGCCGGCAGGAACAGAGCCCCATGGAAAACCGGTCAGCCGCATCGACTATGGCTGCCGCCTTTTCATAATCAAGGACCTCGACCACGGCTTCAGGGGCGAGCATCTCCTCGTGGGGCAGGGTGCGCATGACGGCGATCTTTTCATTGCTGCCGTAGTTGGCGGCATAGAAGGTATCGTCCTGCTGCATGTAGTCGTGGAAAAGACGGGCCCAGCGCCGGCTGTCGGTTCCGGCGCCGGTCCGCATCATGGTGAATTCAAAGATGCCGATCACCAGTGGTGAGGGGGCGTACATGTAGGAATCCCGCAGCCAGAGATCAAGGACCAGCCCCTTGGCGCAGCATTGGTCCAGGAGCGTGCGCAGCCGCGGTTCTGCAAGACCGGTCAGCCCGACCAGGCGTTCCATGGTGGCAAGGCCGTACGGCATCCTGACGACCAGCCCGGCCTCCTCCTCGGTGTAGAGTTCCCGGAGAATGGCGTGAAAGTTTTCGTTCCACGGCACCCGCACAGTGAGTCCGTCGATTTTTTCGCCCAGGCGGCGGAAGATGTCCCTGCCCGCGGTATGGCCCATGATTAATGGTCAACGGTCAAAAGTTAATAGTCAATGGTTAATGAAAACAGTTAAACAGGAAATTCGTTGATTAGTAAACTACTTCACGAGTCAACCAGTCAACTGTTCTGCTCATCAACGAATCAACTGTTGAACGAGACAAACGGGTGTTTTCAGAGCACAGCCCACATGAAGCCGATGAACTGATACAGATGATCAAGCAGCTGTCATCCCGCCTGGCGCGTGAGGTGGCAATCCAACGGGCGCTCCTGCAGGCAAAACATCACGACTATGAAGTTACCACCCGGGATATTTCCGTCAATCAGGTCGTCAAGGAGCTGATGGACACAATAAAGTCAGGGACGATTTTTTACCTGGAATTGCCATTGGCAATGAATGATGTGTGATAAATGTATTGACCGCGATATGTTTATAGGATAAGAGACACTCGGTAATATTGCCTATACGTCATGAGAATAGTCCGTGTCTAAAAGCATCTTTTATCTTATCTGTACTCTCTGACTGGAAAACGTTCTCAAAGTATAAAAAAACGGTTTTTGCGTAAAGATCTGGGGGAGGCTTTCGCATGAGGATTATCCGTTTATCTGTCACCTGGCCGGCTCTGTTCCTGATCATCTTCACAGGCACGAACCAGACCACCGTGTGCTTTGCTGAATACGGACATAAGCAACACAGTGCTCACATACAACAATTTCCCTGTAATGATATACGTTTTGCTCAGGGAACCCTCCGGCCTGATAAGTCAGACGACCCGAACTGTCACGATTTCATCTTCAGGCTGGCTGGTTTTTCAGGGTATTATCAAACGCTTCCCCCTGCTCAATCATCTGAAATCATTCACTTCTTCCTCGCCGACAGCCATACTGTTGCACAAAAGACCGGATTCCCTCCCCATTGGCTTACTGCCGCTCCGCTTGATTTTAAGAGCCGGGACCTGCTCGCAATCCATTCTACGGTCCTCCTGATTTAGAATACCACGCCTGACAATTTTTTCGTCAGCCCCGGCAGGAGTGCCCTTTGGTGTAACGCATCGTATTTTAATGAGGAGAAAGACATGAAGAAGACAATCCTGTGGAAATGCTGGGAAATAATGAAATGTGAAAATTCAAATGATTGTCCTGCCAGGAAAGAGCCGGAAACTCCATGCTGGGAGATTGCCGGCAGGGAGGACGACTTCAGAAGTGCTTTTCAAATCTGCGCAGACTGCGTTGTGTATATGCTCCATCAAAACATCCCGGCTTTCAGTGCTACGGAATACCAGGCCATTCTAAAGAAAAAAGGACTCTCGACAAAACAGGAAATAGGTTCTGTTGCGGGAAAACGACGAAAAGCTCACAACAACTGCAAGCTGAACACCCCTTCTCCCGTGCTTTAATTTTCCAGGGAAAACAGAAAGATCAGCGTTGATATTTTTTCATATCCAGCCGACACGGGGATTTTTTTGACGCGAACACCCGATGTCCGCACAAAAGAGATAAGGATGATGATTATGGAACAAGATTTACCCAACTGCTGGGAAATTCGCAGGTGTAACAGAGAAAAGGGCGGCAGAGAGGTATCAGAACATGGCGAGTGTCCTGTTTCTGAAATTAATATGGGGCATAGCTGCTGGGTGGTGGCCGGCTCCTTCCATGATGGCGAGCCATACTGCCCCCGTGTGAAGCGCGATGGGATAGGATGTACCCAATGTGAAGTTTATAAGTTGTATTGCAGAGCAGGGTGCCCCAAAGGACCGGCAATACAGGAGACCTTTCCTGAAGAGGAAAGATTGTACCGGAAAATGATGTCAGACAGATATAAAAAATAGGGTTGTCACCGGGAGAGCTGTTTCGTGGCACACAACACAAATTCGACAGTGACTCATGAAGCCATAACGGCACGGTTGCGGAAATTCATCGAGTTATCCCTCCACGAAGATGAAAAGAACTGGAAGGACTGGATATCCCGCACGGTACAGCCAATAAAGGCTGAATGCTGGGAGATGCTGGAGTGTGAAGCGGCAGTGGCGCAAAACTGTCCGGCATATATGAGCGACTGCGGCCGGTGCTGGCTCACAGCCGGCACAATGTGCGGCGGCACTGTTCAGGGAGGATTTGCAAAAAAATATTCAACCTGCGTTGAATGTGATGTATTTCAGAAGACTGTTTTCAGAGATTCCGCAACTGAATTACAGGAACACATCCTTATATTGATCCATTGTTTACGATCAAAGCAGCAGCAGCTTCAAGAGACAAAAAATCAATACAGGATGCTGTTCGATGATGCCCCGATAATGTATGTGACAACATATCTTGATAATGAAACACCGATTATTGAAGATTGTAACGACGAATTTCTGCATGCGCTCGGGTATCAAAGGGACGAGGTGCTCGAGCAGCCGCTCAGCAGGTTTTATTCCGAGGAGTCAAAAAGGGCTCTGCAGGATGGAGGCTATAAGAAAGCACTCGCTGCCGGGATAAACGAGGTTGAGCGACTATTAATTAAAAACGATGGTTCTCTTCTCCATACCCTGCTGAAAGCAACACCCCGCGGCGACAGCAGACCCGGAGGGTCTCTGGTCATGTTTGTTGATATATCCGAGCGCAAGCGGACTGAGAAAGAGATAAAGGAAAACCGCGAACAGCTGCAGGATGCCTTTGACCAGATATCCTGGTTAATCCAGGAAGTCATAGTCACCCATAATGTTGAGTTAAGGTATAAAAATTTACAGCTGATAAAGTGTTACGAAGAGAAGGACTGCGATCAAGGCGATTGCCTTTGCTACGGCAAAGAACCAATGCGATGCTGGCAGATTGCCGGGACATTCTGTGGAGGGGAAGAACAGGGTACCTATGCTCAAAAATATAAAAACTGTAAGATGTGCGAAGTATTTAAGCATGCCGCTTATGATCCTGCCAATATGCTTGGCGAACATTTCAACAACATGATGCATATCCTGAAACTGAAACATGACGATCTTCAGAAGGCGCTTGATGAGATCAAGACTCTGCGAGGGATTGTACCAATATGTTCGTACTGCAAACAGATTCGTGATGACAAGGGCTTCTGGAATAAAGTTGAAGCCTATATACAGGACCACACCGAAGCAAAGTTTTCACACGGAGTTTGTCCGGATTGTGCAAAAAGATATTATCCTGAATTTGCTGAAAGAATAGTGAAATAATCCGGGATGCGGGTCTCGGGGCGGTGAGCAGGAAGGAACTGGTGTAACCGCTGTGAAACGAAAAAATATGCGCGGGTTTCGTCAATTCAGGTTATAATGAGCCTGTTTACTCCCTCTGGTTACGTTTTCAACGCCCATATCATTTACCGGTCACTATGCCGGCAGCCGATCCTATGGGTCATGACGAAATGTCGGCCCGTGAGCAGGGTAAGCGCTCCTGCCTTTTTGTACGGCAATCACGCCAACAGCAGGCATCTCATTGTCAGGGAAGTATGACCAGCATACGCCAAAAAGCCTTTTCCAACCGCATCGAAGAATACCTTTATAACTCCGGGTCATTTGAAGAACAGAAATTCGACTCCTCTCTCCATCAGGTTGTCAAACAGAACAGAGAGCAGACAACAGCTGCCGGCACTTCATCGCAGGTCGTTGAGGTTATGCAGGGGCTCAGCTTCAGCGAACATATAGACCTGGTAATGCTGCTGCTCGATCATGCCTTCCGTGGACTGCGTGATCACACAGGAACGGCAGCATATGCGAAGGCCGTTGCACAGGCGCTGCAGGCATATGCTGAACCGCTTGCCGACGGTGACTGTTCCTGCTTCCCATATCCGCATTTTCTTCTGCACGGCCTCAGGAAACCGACAATCGCAGGAGTTATTGCCC
>Ga0180007_10007790_pt1 | contig 10024 bp, 9 predicted proteins | sample MM_PC_MetaG_FD_121122 | JGI IMG/M metagenome (GOLD analysis project Ga0180007, IMG submission 121122) | Groundwater microbial communities from the Aspo Hard Rock Laboratory (HRL) deep subsurface site, Sweden - MM_PC_MetaG | ecosystem: Environmental > Aquatic > Deep subsurface > Groundwater... | reverse complement strand
TCGTTTTCTTTAATGATATGGAGGAGATCTCAAAGACAACGGTTGAGCAACTCAGGCAAGCTCAGGAAGAGATCATCAAGACAAACAGGGACTTTTGACCTGGCGCAAACTGCGTAGGGAATGTAGGCAATAGCTTACTACTTACTCAAACTGGGGGGGATGAGTTGAGACGATTATTTTCTCTAACAACAGGATTTTTCTTCAATATTAGGAAAATATGGAACGCAGATCTTCGCAGATTTTCAGGATTTAAATGTGCAATCAAGGAAAAAAGGGAAACAGGGGAAAATGGAAAAGAAGAGTCTAAAAATATTTCCCCTTTTTCCAGCTTTCCCCTTTTTCCTTCTTTACACTCTTATCTAAAGTTTATCCTGTCAATCTGCGTCCTATTTTTCTTGTTCTCCTTAGCTGCAAGTCCTGCCTTTGCAGTTGACTTAGTTCTTCCCCGCTTGGATATCGGGGTTACTCCGGCCCAAAGCCCCCAGGAAGTAGCCTTAAGCATCCAGATCTTGATCCTGCTTACTATTCTTACCTTAGCTCCTTCTCTTATGATTATGTGCACCTCCTTTGTCAGGGTCTCTATCATCTTTGCCTTTATGAAGCAAGCCTTAAATGCGCAAGGAATGCCTCCAAATCAAGTGACCATGGGATTAGCCTTATTTGTCACCTTCTATATTATGGCTCCAACCATCTCTGAAATTAATAAGAATGCTTACCAGCCCTATCTAAAAGGTGAACTTAAGTTTGAAGAAGGTTTAAGTGAAGCGGCCAAGCCTATTCGAGTATTTATGTTTCGCCAAACACGAGAGAAGGATATTGATCTTTTTTTGAGCCTTTCTAAACTTCCCCAGCCAAAGAACAGAAATGATGTGCCAACCTATACCTTAATTCCAGCCTTTATGATTTCTGAAATTATGACTGCTTTTCAGATGGGCATCCTCTTATTCGTTCCTTTCTTAGTCATAGATATGGTTGTGGCCAGTGTGCTTATGAGCATGGGCATGATCATGCTTCCACCGGTGATGGTTTCCATGCCTTTTAAGATCTTACTCTTTGTTATGGTTGACGGCTGGCATCTTTTGACCAGGTCGGTTATCTTGAGTTTTCACTGAGGACAGAAGACAGAGCACAGAGCACAGAGCACAGATAACAGAGAAAAGTCTGAGTTCTGACTTCTGGGTTCTGATTCAGGAGGCAGAAATGCTTACACAAGGGTTTGTTATCGGGCTTATAAAAGATGCCCTTCTTCATGTTATTTTAACTGCTGCTCCTATGTTAGGCTTAGGCTTAATAGTTGGATTAGGAATAAGTATTGTTCAAACTGCTACCTCAATTCAGGACCAAACCTTAAGTTTTGTGCCCAAGCTAATAGCTATCCTTTTAGCCGTGGCTCTCTTTGGAAGCTGGATGCTTCGGATGTTAATGGACTATATGATCAAACTTCTGATGATGATCCCTGATCTGGCTGTTATTAAATAATAAAGATGAGAGAATACAGATCACGGATTTTGATTTCCGTAATAAAAAATGCAAGAATTAGACTGGCAGCTTTTAGTTAACAATTTTCAAGCCTTCTTCCTTATCTTAATGAGGATTGCCGGGATATTCTTTGTTACCACCCCGATTTATGGAAATGAAAGTATTCCAACTACCCTTAAGGCCGCCATCTCTTTCTTTATCGCCCTGGTTATCTTTCCTCAGATGAGCGCCGAGATGAGCGGTAGAATTCCGGAAAGCTTAGTAGCTTACGGTTTTTTAGCGGTTCAAGAGATACTAATTGGGATTTCCATTGGTTTTATGGTTTTTTTAGTGATCACTGCCTTTGGCTTTGCCGGCCAGTTGTTTTCCTGGCAGATGGGACTTGGAATGATGCAGGTTCTTGATCCTATGTCCGGGGAGCAGACTGATGTCCTAACCCATATCATGAGATTATTTGGTCTTCTTGTCTTTTTGTCCCTTCAAGGACACCGTGTTATCATTTACTCTCTTTACAAAAGTTATACCCTGGTTCCTGTCTTTACCCTTACCGCAGCCAAGCACTTAACCGAAGGATTATTGGAAATGTCCTCTTCTATGTTTTTAACCGCTCTGCTTATTGCCCTGCCTATTATGGGCACTATGTTCTTGACTGAGCTGAGCATAGGTATTATGGGCCGGTCAGCGCCCCAGATGAATATAATGATGCTTGGCTTTCCGGTAAAGATATTAATCGGCCTTTTTACCATGGTCTTTTTTCTGCCAATGCTTTATGAATTTTCTCTGGATGTCTTTGATGAGTTTTTCTTTAAGATGGAAGCGCTGTTAGCGGCAATGGGGAAAGGATGAAGAAGCAGAATACAGAATACAGAATACAGAATACAGAATATAGAATTCCGGTCTTGCCAGAGGCCATTGACTTTGATCTTACCCTTTTTGGAAAGGCGGAAGATGAAGGGCGAACTGAGGATCCAACTGGAAGAAAAATTTCTAAGGCTCGTGGTGAAGGACAGGTAGCCAAGAGTCAGGAGATCCAACAAGTAATTAGCCTTCTAATTGGCATCTGGTTCTTGTCGGTCTTTGGCGCAAGGATGTTTTATGAGCTCTACAAATATGTACATTCCTCCCTTTCTTCACTTCACCAGATAGAGCTGAGCATTGGAAATGTTGTGCTCTTAGGCAGTAATGCCTTTCTCTTTATCTTAAAGTTATGTTTACCTTTAATGATCATCATCTCTATGGCCATCATTGCGGCCAATCTGGCCCAGTTTGGCTTTATGTTTAACTGGAATTCAATAAAGCCGAAATGGTCAAATGTAAAGCTCTTTAACCCTAAGGCAGTCATAGATTTTATGAAGAAGATGTGGATTTCCCCTATGACTTTATTTAATCTTGCCAAATCTGCCTTTAAGGCCGGTGTCATTGGGGTTATGGCCTATCAGGTGATAGAAAAGAATTATCTTGTTCTCCTCCTTCTGCTTAAGACAGAAGTAGTATCCGCCTTCTTCTTTGTGTCCAAGCTTGCCTTTGATATTACCATTAGATCTATTGTCTTCTTAGCTATCTCTGCCTTTGCCGATTATCTCTACCAGAGGCATGAATGGAAGCAGAATATGCAGATGAAAAAGGAAGAAGTTAAGGATGAGCGCAAAATGATGGAAGGAGATCCCCAGATCAAGAGTAAACAACGGGAGAAGATGATGGAAGCTCTGGCCAAAAGAATGATGGCAGAAGTCCCCAAGGCAGATGTGATCATTACCAACCCAACCCATATTGCCATTGCCTTAAAATATGACACGGCCGCAATGAATGCCCCTACAGTTGTGGCTAAAGGTCTTGATGATATTGCCTTAAAGATAATTGAAACGGCTAAGGAAAATGGAGTGCCTACAGTTGAAAATAAGCCCTTAGCCGCCGGTTTATATGAACTTTGTGAAATTGGAGATGAAGTTCCGGAAGAACTGTATCAAGCCGTAGCTGAAGTCTTATCTTATGTTTACAAGATGAAGAATAAGCAGGCAGCGTAGGTAGAAGGTAAATAGACTGAAGGTATTTTAGACTGAAGGTGTAGGAGTTTTATAGCCTTCAGCCTTCAGCCTTCAGCCTTCAGCCTTTAGCCTTCAGCCTACTTTAGTAAGGAGAAATAATGCCGGCAAAAAGCGCAGTTTTGGCCCAGCCAAAATGGATGAAGAACACCGATATTTTAGTGGCTATTGGTGTTTTGAGCATTGTCATGATGATGATTGTGCCCCTTCCTCCTTTTTTGCTTGACATATTTCTCTCAGCCAATCTTATGTTGGGCATTCTTACCCTGCTTATGATTATGTACACCGTTAAGGCCATTGAATTTTCCTCCTTTCCTTCCCTGCTTCTTGTTCTGACTATCTTTCGTTTGTCCTTAAATGTCTCAACTACGAGAATGATCCTTTTAGGAAGAGGGGAAGAGATAGGCATCATCAAAGCCTTCGGCCAATTTGTAATTGGAGGCAATTTTGTCGTTGGAATTGTTATCTTCTTAGTCTTGATCATGATCCAGATGTTAGTCATCGTGAGTGGAACAACCCGTATTTCAGAAGTAGCCGCCAGATTTACCTTAGATGCTATGCCCGGCAAACAGATGGCCATTGATGCCGACTTAAATAACGGGGTAATTACCGAACAAGAGGCCGTTGAAAAGAGGTCGGATATAAGACGAGAAGCAGATTTCTTCGGAGCTATGGATGGAGCATGCAAGTTTGTCTCCGGAGATGTCAAGGCCGGCCTGATCATTACCCTCATCAACATCATTGGCGGATTAGCCATTGGTATCTGGATGTTAAACTTAGAGCCCTTTGCCGCCGCAAAGAAGTACACCCTGCTGACCATAGGAGATGGCTTAGTCAGCCAGATCCCGGCCCTCCTTATTTCTGTGGCTACAGGCCTACTTGTTTCAAGGGCTGCCTCTGAGACCAACTTAGGTGAAGATCTTACCAAGGAACTTACCGCCAATCCAAAAGCCCTGGGCATTACTTCAGGAGCTTTAGCCTGCTTAGGCCTATTTACTCCTTTACCCACCCTGCCTTTACTTATTTTAGCCACTGGAGCTGGAAGTTTGGCCTGGATCATGAAAAAAGGCACCAGTGTTGGAGAAGCTGAACTTAGAGAGGCAGAGGATAGAGAAAAGGCAGAAAAGGGCAAAAAACCGGAAGATGTGGCCTCTCTTCTAACCATTGATCCCATGGAGCTTGAGATAGGATATTCCCTTATTCCTCTCGTTGATCCGGAGCAAGGGGGAGACCTGCTTGATCGGGTAACCATGATCAGAAGACAGACTGCTCTTGAAATGGGTCTTATTGTGCCGCCCATTAGGATCAGGGATAATATGCAGCTTACACCCAACACCTACTCCATAAAGATTAAAGGAGTAGAAGTAGCCAGAGGCGAAATTATGGTCGATAATTACCTCGCTATGAATCCGGGAACAGCAACCGGGGAGGTGCAAGGCCGGCCAACAAAAGATCCTACCTTTGGCCTGCCTGCTCTCTGGATAACAGAAAATGACCGGGAAAGGGCCGAGATGTTAGGCTACACGGTGGTGGACTTGCCTTCAGTGGTAGCCACTCATTTAACTGAGGTGATCAAGCGCAATTCCGCAGAGATCCTTGGCCGTCAGGAAACACAAGAATTGCTTGACAATCTTAAGAAGAATTATCCGGCCATTGTTGAGGAATTGGTGCCCGGCACCCTCTCCTTAGGTGAAGTCCAAAATGTTCTTCACAACCTGCTTCGGGAAGGGCTTTCCATAAGGGACTTATTAACAATTTTGGAGGCCTTGGCCGATTGCGCCCGGGTGAGCAAGGACACTAATTTTCTATCAGAAAGGGTAAGGGCAGCCCTAAAGAGACAGATCTGCAATCAGTTCCAGGAAAATGGAGCGATGAATGTCCTTACCTTAGATCCCAAGATAGAAGAGCTTATTGCTAACGCCATTACCCAGGAAGGTCTAATGATCGATCCTGGTGTGGCCAACAAAATTTTAACTACGATTACAGGTGAAGTAAGTAAGCAGTTGGCCAAAGGAAAGCAGCCGGTGATGCTTACCTCCCCCAAGATAAGAAGATACCTTAAAGAACTTACCAGAAGAGCCCTGCCAAATTTAGCCATTCTTTCCTTTGATGAGATTGTAGATGATGTTCAGATTCAGTCTGTGGGAGTGGTGAGGATATAGTAAGTATCCGACTGTAAGTATTTATAAGAAATCGTAAGAATTTAGTAAACGAATCCAACGAATTGAACGAAAAGAGTTAAGAATAGATAATTAGCCACGAATGGACACAAATAAACACGAAGTAATTTACTTGTATTCGCTAAATTCGGTTACAAGAAATCTGGTTGACTTTGGAAGAGTTTGGGGAGTATAATTAGCAGAATGGGAGAGATATTTAAATAAGTCAATAAACTAAAACTTTAGTCCCCTTTTATTCTTTTATTCTCTACACAAACAAAAAACAGGAGGCCATAGGTAAAAATTGGGGTAAAATCAAATAAGGGAGGTAATGATAAAATGACAGAGGATATTGAAATAAGGTTTGCTGATATTGGTGTTGAAGAAGAAGAGAGGTTTGCAAGTCAACATGTGGCTATAGTTGATGGCAAGGTGGAGGGATGGGGAGGTAATGTCAAAGAGGCGTTTGATATGGCCAAATCAAAGTTTCCTCAAAAACCAACTGACGAAGTGCTGTTAAGATTCATTCCACAGGAAGGCTTGCTGGTTTTATGAAGAGCTATATCTTTCATTATCGAAAGGAAAAGACTCGAGAGGGTGAAATAATCTATCGGCCAGTGGACTCGAGTGGAAAGGACGGGGACATTAATAAAAAATATGCTTGGCAAAACTAATAAATTGTAGTAAGATAAAGCTACGCTAAGACAAGCATAAGAACAATGGGGGAGGTTGGAAAATCTTTAAATGTAAAGACTTGATCCCAAGTCTTCTGCATGTCTAATGCCCTGGCTTTTCTTTCCTATTGTTTCTAAGGTTGGGCTTTGTTCCCCTCTTTGAATAACTCCGATGTAGGTTGAGTGAGTATCTGCCATTTCTGCCAGAGCCTCTTAAAGATAACCCCTTAGCTTTTCTTAAAATCCTTAGTCTATTTCCAAATAACTTTCTTAATTCGATTACTAAGATTTCTGATAAACGAATCTAACGAATTAAACGAAAAGAGGTAAGAATAGATAATTAGCCACGAATGGACACGAAGTAATTTACTTAGATTCGATAAATTCGCTTAATTCGGATACCTTTTATCTTTCTTAATCTGTGTAATCTGCGAAATCTGTGGATATACCGTATTTCAAAAAATCCGGTTGACTTTGGATGATTTGCGTGATTCGGGCTTCTTCCTAAGTGAAAGGTTATATCAGGCCCTATCCTGGAGGCAATCCTGATATGGGCGCCTATGAGTATCAGGGCACATCTTGTACCTGTACCGTAACCACTGATGCTGGTGCTTCTGACACCATCTGCTCTGGAACCTGCACTACCTTAAATGGCTCGGTCTCTGGTGGAACTCCTAACTATATCTACTCCTGGACTTCTTCACCGGCTGGTTTTACCTCCAATGATTCCATCACCACTGTCTGTCCGGACACCACCACGACCTACACCCTGACCGTAACCGACAGTAACGGCTGCACTGATGATGATCGGGTGATAATAACGGTCAATACCTTCACTGTTTCGGCCGATTTCTCTTCTACTCAAACCTCAGGCTGTGCCCCGCTCACGGTTCATCTCGCCTCAGACTGCACCGGGTTTCCCACAAGCCACACCTGGGCCTTTGGTGATGGGGACACCTCAACAGATACAAGCGCCCGACCCATACCTACACTAATCCTGGCACCTACACCGTAAGCCTGACTGTCTCAGACACCTGCGGAACCGATACAGAGACAAAGATAGGCTACATTACAGTCAATACATCCCCAACGGCCAACTTCATAGCTGATGACACCAATCCCTGTTCAGGGGCAACTGTCCACTTCACATCCAACTGCACCGGCACGGTTGACACCTATTCCTGGAACTTTGGAGACGGCGGCACAAGCTCTGACTCAAACCCAGGCCACATCTACACCACAACTAATCCCTGCACCGTGACCCTTGCCGTCACCGGTGCTTGCGGAGAAGATACGGAAACTAAGACGGCCTACATTAATCCGGTTAGTTTGCCAGAGGCCAACTTCACCACCACCAACCAGACCCCCTGCTCCGGAACTTCAGTCCAGTTTACGGCTAACTGCACCGGCACAGTTGACACTTACTCCTGGAACTTTGGGGACGGAGGCAGTTCCTCCGACTCAAACCCAAGCCACACCTACCAGACAACTAATTCTTGCACCGTGACCCTTGTTGTCACCGGCCCCTGCGGAACAGATACCCAAACAAAGGCGGCCTACATTAATCCGGTTAGTTTGCCAGAGGCTGACTTTGTCGCAGATAATCAGACCCCTTGCTCAGGGACAGCAGTCAGCTTCACCGCCAACTGCACCGGCACGGTTGACACCTACTCCTGGACATTTGGAAACGGCAACAACTCCTCCGACTCAAACCCAAGCCACACCTACCAGACAACCAACTCCTGCACCGTGACCTTAGTTGTCACCTCAAGGATAGAAGATGAAAAGGCTGATCCTGGAGTCGGAATAGATTTGGGAGCTATTTACAGACCCAAGGAGAATCTGCAATTGGGACTAAGGGTGCAGAACCTGCTTAGCCTGAAGATGAAGTTCATCGAGGAGAAAGAGGCCCTGCCCCTCTCGCTCAACTTAGGGATAGCCTATTTTATCCCCGAGCTATTTAAGGCCGACCGGCTTACCCTTCTCTTAGACCTGAAGATTCCCAACGATAATGATATTGCCGCCTCTCTTGGTGCGGAATATCTATTCAGGGAGAAATTTGCCGCAAGACTTGGTTATCGAAGCGATATTGACCAGGGACCCGGTATCTCAGTTGGCCTTGGCTTAGGGCATAAGAACTACACCTTTGATTACGCCTTCCTGCCTTATGGGGACTTGGATGACACTCATCGGTTGTCGTTTGGTATCAGTTTTTAGCATGAACCATAGAATGTCTTATTAGAAATTGTAGAGACATGGGTTAAAACTCCATCTTTTCTAAGTTTCTAAAGCCAATGATTAAGGGAAGGCCGGTGGTTAGCAGATTCAGGAAGAGAATTAAGGCTGTAGCGGTTGCGGGGATGGAAACCGGGAGAATTCCTTTTAAATATAGCTGAAGTGGAAAGCTCAAGATGATTACAGTTAAGGCGACATAAAAGAGGGAAAGAATAGCATTGGCTGTGCCTCCCAGACCGGAGACGATCCGCACCGGTGTTTCTTCTTTAAGATTGGGATAGATCATTCCCATGCCAATTGATAAGCTGACTAAAGAAATGGTCATCAAAAGGGTCAGGGCGCAGGAGACAGACATTATCAAAGAAGATGTCTTAAGCATGATATTGGAGAAGATCGTCAGGGACTCGGTAATTACCAATGAGATCAGAAGAGAGAAGAAGAGCTTCTGGTAAATGAGCGCCTTTCGACTTAAGGGGGCAAGTCCGATTATCCAGAATCTTTTTCCTTCTAAGCTAAAGAGAGGAAAGAAGAAACGGGTGGTTAAGGCGGCTAAGATCAAGCCAATAGCTCCTAAATTAAGGTAGAGGATAAAGCCTTTCCAGAAAGGATAGGATATATCATAGGGCATACTTTTGATATTGGCCATATAGATAAACAATAAGCCAAAAAATATTAGAAATTGGATCCACTGGGTAGGGTCCCTTAAAAATAGCTTGATATCTTTAATTGTCAGGGCCTTTATAGGAGAAGGCAGGAACTTGAAGAATGGCTCTAACCTGATATACTTACGGGGTTTTGTAGAAGAAGTTATCTCTTTGGCTCTCACAAATCCTTTGTAGTAAATCTTGGGAACAAGAGATAAGAGTATCAGAAGCGCTAAGAAGGCATTGGAGAGGAGAACCAGAAAATAAAATAGGGCTTCACTGTAATTTCCACCTCCGGCAAGGCTTAAAGCATTTGTTAGCCAGGTATTGGGCAGCACTTTCACCTGGGCAAAACTTAAGCTCTTCATTAGATGGGAAAGAAAGTAAAAGGGGTCCTGACCCGTTTCTCTAAATCCCTTGAATTTAAGCCCGAATATTAATAGGGGCACAAGAAGAAAAGAGAGAGCAAAAATTAGGGTCGAGGACCGGCGAAGCGGAAGGAATCTGACTAAGATCAGGACTATTATGCTGCTAATTGCTCCGGCGATAATTACAAATGGGATGAAAGGGAATATGGCTAATAAGTAAAAATACAGGCTGCAAGACTTAACCTTTCCGTAGGCAATGATCAGAGGGGCGACCAGGACCAAAGATGCCCAGGAGCCTAAAATTAGCGATTCTGTCCATCGGGAGATAAATATATCCCGGTAAGACAAAGGAAGGGTGAACAGGAAATTGGACTCCTTATGTCCATAGAAAATAGAAAATGAAGTAATTATATGGCTAAATAT
>Ga0180007_10007789_pt1 | contig 10024 bp, 7 predicted proteins | sample MM_PC_MetaG_FD_121122 | JGI IMG/M metagenome (GOLD analysis project Ga0180007, IMG submission 121122) | Groundwater microbial communities from the Aspo Hard Rock Laboratory (HRL) deep subsurface site, Sweden - MM_PC_MetaG | ecosystem: Environmental > Aquatic > Deep subsurface > Groundwater... | reverse complement strand
CACACCGAAAGATCGGGGTCCACCTGGCCCACCACCTGGGAGACGATGTGCATCACGTGGCTGTAGCGCTCCACGGTCATGTAGGGAGCCACCTGCACCGTGCCGTAGCGGCTCACCCGCCCGGCGTCGTTGCGGGCCAGGTCCACCAGCATCACGTGCTCGGCCCGCTCCTTGGCCGAGCCCATCATCTCCCGCTCCAGGGCCAGGTCTTCTTCCGGGTCCGCCGAGCGGCCCTTGGTGCCTGCGATGGGCCTGAGGTAAACCATGCCGTCCTTGACCTTGACCAGGGTCTCCGGCGAGGAGCCCGCCAGGGAGAAGCCGGGGTATTTCAGGAAGAACATGTAGGGTGAGGGGCTCTTGACCCGGAGCCAGCGGTACACGGCCAAGGGGTCGATGTCGGTCTCACCGGTGAACCGAGCCGAGGGCACCACCTGGAAGATGTCGCCGGCCATGATGTACTCCTTGGCCTTTTCCACCGCGGCCATGAAGGGCTCCTTGGCCGGGGCATTGACCTGAAAGCTGCCGGGCGGGGAAACCAAGCGGGCCGGGCGGTGCAGCCGGTCCACCATCTCGGCCAGCTTGGCCCGGCCCCGCTCAGGGCCATCGGCCAGGGCCACCAGGATCAGGCGGCGGTGCAGGTGATCGAACACCGCGAAGCTGGCCGGGAAGCAGAGCCAGGCCACGGGCAGGCGGTGGGGCTCAACCGGGGGCAGGCGCTCCACCAGGCGCACCGCCTCGTAGCCCACGTAGCCCATGAACGAGCCCACAAAGGGCAGCGCGGGCAGCCCCTCCACCTTGAGGGCGTCGCTAAGCTCCTGGGCCGCCGCGAAAAACTCGCTTTCGGGGCGCTGTTGTTTCTGTCCGCCATGCTCCACCAGGGTTTGGCCGTGCTCCAGGCGCAGGGAGCTGATGGGCTCCCAGGCCACGATGGAGTAGCGGCCCACCGAATCCACCCCCTCCCCGCTTTCGAACAAGAAGGAGGTCTCTTCCCCCTGGCACAGCTTCACATAGGCCGATACCGGGGTGTCGGCGTCGGCCAAAAGCTCCTTGGTATAGGCTTGCAAGCTTCCCATGTTCATCCTTCGCGGCAAAAGAAAAACCCACCGTCGTTGTGACGGTGGGCTCGCTGTTCGGCTTGGGAGTTTAAGGACCTAGGCTGGTTTCCTCCCGGCGGAGCGCACCGTCATGGGTGAACGCCACCAATAAAACCAGACACCAAACACAGGGGCGAAAGCGACATCCGCCATGGGGCGGGCGCTCTTGCCATCCTGGTTTGGTTGGGTCTTTTGCATTTCGTATACAACTCCCGTGTTGCTGTTCAGTATCGCCCCTCACCGGTTTTTGTCAAGGGCAAAAAACGGTGGGCCAAACCCGAATTTTCCACCAACGGCCGGGAACCAGCGGACGACGCATTCGTATCTAGGCGATTCCTAATGAAAAACAATTAAATTTGGTTCGGGGCCAAAACCGGCACAGCCAGCCGCCGGCAGACAAGGCGACCGGCGAGTGAGGGACGCAGGCGTAGCGAATAGGCTACGTCGAGGACCGAGCGAAGCAGGCAACGCCGTATGCTGGTGGCTGGCTGTGCCGGACGCCCAACCTTTATGGCATTACCCGGTCTAGCGCCCTGTTGCATCCGCCTCGTTGGAGTATCCCCGCTTCTCCCAAAAGCCCTTTTGGGCTTCGGCGGTCAACTCCAGGCGCACCACCCACTTGGCCCACTTGTAGCCCAGCTTGCCCGGAGCCACCAGTTGGAAGGGCCAGCCACGGGTGGCGTCCAGGGCCAAGCCGTTGATTTTATATCCCAACAGCACCTTGTCCCCGCGCAGGTACTTGAGCGGCAGGCCGGTGGAATAGCCTTCGGTGGTGTGGAACATCACCCAGGTGGCCTCGGGCTTGGGCCCCGCCAGGGCCAGCAGATCGCTTAGGCGAACCCCCTGGTAGAGCAGGGTCTCGGTCCAGCCCTCCACGCAGGGCATGTCCACCACTTGTTTGACCGGGGGCATGTCCAGCACCTGCTGGTAGGTCAGGCTAAGGGGCTTTTGCACCAACCCATCCACCTTAAGGCGGTAAGTGTCAGGGGCCACCTTTTGGGGTCCGCGAATGGAGTTGTCATAGGTGCGGTGATAGGGGCTCAGCTTCACCCCATTGTAGGTCTTGATCTCGTCCCCAGCCGCCGCCGGGGCGCAGATCAGCGCCGCCATGAGCAGGGCCAGGCAAGCCGCTTTGGGCATAAGCAAACCTTCCCTTTTAAAAAGGAATCACTATTAAAAGACTAAGGCTTGCTTTGAGACGGGTCAAGGGAAGGAAGCTTATTCCTTGGAGTCGGAGTCGGTGAACTCTTCCTCTTCGGCGGCCCGGCGTTCGGCCTTTTTCTTTTCCGTGGCCACCACCATCCAGATGGATATCTCGTAGAGGATGATCAGCGGCACGGCCATCATGATCTGGGTGACCACGTCGGGCGGGGTGAACATGGCCCCGACCACGAACATGATGAGAACGGCGTACTTGCGGTTTTTCTTGAGGCCCTTGGCGGAGACCACCCCGATGCGGCCCAGAAACACCAGCACCAGGGGCATCTCGAAGATGACCCCGAAGGCGAAGAGCAGGGTGGCGCTGAAGCTCAGATAGGACTTGAGGCTGAGCATGGGCACGATGTCGTCGGTGGCGAAGCTCATGAAGAACTGGAAGGCGTAGGGGAACACCATGGTGTAGCAGAACACGGCGCCCACGATGAACAGCACCGAGGACACCAGCACGAAGGGCCACACCGCCTTGCGCTCGTGGTCGTAAAGGCCCGGCGCGATGAAACGCCAGAACTGGTGGAATATCACGGGACAAGCCACCACGATGGCCGCCAGGAGGGCTATCTTCAGGTAGGTGAAAAAGGCCTCGGCCGGGGCGGTGTAGATCAGCTTGGCCCCGGCGGGCATGGCCGCCTTTAGGGGCCGGGCCAAACCCTGATAAAGCTCTTCCTTAAATATATAGGTGCCCAGGAAGCAGACCCCCACCGCGATGGCCGAGCGCACCAGGCAGGAGCGCAGCTCCTCCAGATGGCCCAGGAAGGGCATGCGCGATTCGTCGTCATCTTCGGAAGGCTCGTGGCGCTCTTCTTCCGGCTCCGGCGGCGCGGTTCCCTGGGTCTTTTCCTGATCCGACATCTAGGATTCTTTGCGGCTTGTTTCGGGGTTGGCTTGGGGGTCGGAGCCCTGGTTTTTGGCCTGGGGCTTGGCGTCGTCCGCCGGTTTGGCTTCGGGCTGGACTTCGGGCTGGGCCACTTCCACGGTGGCCTGCTCCTTGGGATCCTCGGTCTGCTGCTTTATTTCCTTCATCAGGGCGTCGCGGCCCGAGAGGTCCAGGCTGGGCTCCTTGGCCTCCACCAGGGGGTTCACGTCGTCCAACAGCTTGCGGGGATTTACTTCGTCCAGGGTGTCGCGGAAGGATTTGTTCAAACCCTTGAGGTCTTGATAGGTCTCGTTTTCGGAGAATTCATCCTTGATTTCATCGGCAGCCTTGCGGAATTGGCTAAGGCCCTTGCCCAGGCTCTTGGCCATATCCGGCAGCTTTTTGGGGCCCACCACGATGAGCGCAACCACCAAAATTATGATTAGCTCGGGCATGCCGATGCCGAACATGCAACCCTCCTATAATTCTGCCGAAGTCTACTTTGGGGGCTGGGCAGTGTCAAGGGCGGCCAAAAAGGAGGCCAGGCGCCGGGCGGTGGACTCGTCCAGCCCTCCCCGCTCTTGCAGCTCCTTTTCCCCGGCTTTTTTCACCGCCGCCAGGGAGCCGAAGCTCTTGAGCAAGCGGGAGCGCTTCTTGGGGCCGATTCCCGGCACCTCCTCGAGTATAGACCGGGTCAGGGCTTTTTTGCGCAGCAGGCGGTGATAGCTCACCGCGAAACGGTGGGCCTCGTCCCTGAGGCGCATGATCAAAAGCAACGCCGGATCACTCGCCTTGAGATTCACCGGGTTTTTGCGCTGGGGCAGGTAGATGCGGTCCGGCTCGCCGGGAGCGCGGCCCTTGGCGATGGAAGCCAGGGCCGGGGCGTGCTCCGGCGCGGCCTGGGCCAGGGCCTGCACCGCCATGGAGAGCTGCCCCTTGCCGCCGTCCAGGATCAGCAAATCCGGCGGCGGGTCGTCCCCGCTCAGGCGGCGGGCCAATACGTGGGCCATGGCCGCGTAGTCGTCCCCCCCGCCCTCGCCGCCCAGCACCTTGTAGCGGCGGTAGGCGCTCTTGTCCGCCGCGCCCTCGCGCATGGCCGAAAGCCCGGCCACGGTGAGGCTGCCCCCCAGGTGGGAGATGTCCAGGCACTCCATGGTCTGGGGCGCCTCGGCCAGGCCCAGCTTCTTGGCCAGGCGCTCCAGGGCCGCGGCCGGGCCGGGGCCTTCGTGGCGGGGCTGGGCCGCGTTGAGCTTGGCCATGTCCATGAGCTTGCGCTTCTCTCCCCGCAGAGGCAGGCGCAGCTCCACCTTGCGCCCGGCCTTCTCGCCCAGCACCTCGGCCACCAGGGAGGGGTCCGAGGGCATCTGGGAAACCAGCACCAAGGGCGGCGGGGCGTGCAGCTCGTACAGGGCCAACAGGGCCTGGGACATGGTCTCGCCCGGCTCCTGGGCCGCCCGGCTGAGGTCGTGCACCCGGCTGCCCACCACCTGGCCGCCGCGCACCCTGACCTGGGCCAGGCGCATGCCGTCCTCGGCCTGGTGCAGGGCCACCACGTCGATGTCCTCCTCCTGGGGAGCGGACACCCGCTGGCGCTCCAGGGTGCGGCTCAGCGCCTGCCAGCGGTCGCGCAGCAGGGCGGCCTCCTCGAAGCGCTCCCCCTGGGCCGCCTTTTCCATCTCCTCTTGCAGCCGCCGGGCCAGTTCCTCGCCCTGGCCCGCGAAAAAGGCCTGCATCTGCTTGACCAGCAGGGCGTAGTCCTCGCGGCTGATCTTGTCCGCGCAGGGGGCCGGGCAGCGGCCGGTCTCATAGTCCAGGCAGGGGCGGGCCCGGTTGCGGATGGTGTGGTCAGAACAGCGGCGCAGGGGGAAGATGCGCTGCAGCAGGTACATGGTCTGCCGCGCCGCCCCGGCGCTGCCGAAAGGCCCGTAATATTGCGCCCCGTCGCTGAGCTTGGGACGGCGCACCAGGGACAGGCGGGGGAAGTCGTGCTCCAGGCTCAGGCGGAAGTAGGGATAGGACTTGTCATCGCGCAGATCGGCGTTGTAGCGGGGCCGGTGCTTTTTGATCAGGGTGTTTTCCAGCAGAAGGGCTTCCTTCTCGCTGGCGGTGATAACGAACTCCACCGAGGCCACCTGCTTGACCATGGTGGCCACCTTGTTGGCGTACCAGGTGGGGCCGGAGATGGGCCGGGTGTAGGAGGTGAGCCGGTTCTTGAGGTGCTTGGCCTTGCCCACATAGATGATGCGGCCCCGGGCGTCTTTCATGAGATAGACGCCTGGGTTCAGGGGCACGTGGGCCAGAGCCTGCTTTATGACCTCGGCGCCACGGGGCTGTAGTTCTAGAGGAGTTTCTGACAATTTATTTCACTTAGCAAACCTGTCGGGCCAACGGCACAACGTTACTACTTATGGCCTTACAGAACCATCTCAAGCTATTAACGCATTGCTGGCACAGTGGGATATCATTCTCCCGATGCTTGTTTAAGTAAAAAATTCATAGGTGAAGTAGTTGGGGGCACATTACTGACCTTCAATGCAGAGTAGCCCGTGTTTTGAGGCACAAAAATACAAGAAGACGCTTGGTTAAGGATAATATCGGTGTTTGCCGAATCTGCGGCGGCCTTTACAATTGCTTCGTAAGTAACTAGAGCATTTTGCCTATGCTTGTTAATCACTGCGTTGTGCTTTTGCGAAAAATAATTCTTTGCGGAAAAGTATAATGCAAACGACAAAACACCAAAGACTAATATTTTTCCTACCGTCAACTGTGCGGCAGCATAGAGGCCAGAAGGCGGTGGAAGAAGGTAGGCCGCTCCGAGGGCCGCCCCTGCAAATAAAAACAATATAACGGCTGCCCATACTGTGAGCTTCAACCACCGCACTGCCCCTTTTTCGTTGGCCTCTGCTTCATTTTTAAAATAAATTGCTTGTTGCGTAACACCCTGTTCTGCTGCGATATTCTTTATTTTAGCTAACACCTCATCTGCTTCTATGGTTTTAGCCGCCAAACTTTTTTCGATATCGTCAGCTCTATCCTTAATTTGTTGCAAAACAGAACGAGCCTTTACATCCAGCCCTTCGAAGTCTGTTGCTTTGTGCATGGAGTACGAAATCATTGGATGAATATTTTGGAACAGTGCCGAATAACGATTATTCAACTGGTTGATCAAATTGTCGCGTTCGGCTACTCCTTGACTTGGCTTGTAATTTAATATTTTTTCGAACGTTGCAAAGTCGGCATTAGCCTGATTCACAATCACGTCCAACTGTGTTTTCGGAAAATCTTCCAGGGAAGATAAAGTTAATTTTCGGTATAAGCCAATAATTTTGTTCGCAGGGTCAACTGCGGGCTCAAAACAAAGTTCATCTCCCAGCCGATTTTTTTGCGGAAGAGTTGCCGTATTAAATTTCTGTACTCTCTCTAACGAGGCGCGTGCATTACTCAGATCACTATTATCGATATCAGTCATTCTAAATCCCCCGCTTTAAGTTTTCTGGACGTAGTAACATAACGACACTATTCCAGAAAAAATTATTACGCTTTTCCTACGGAAAACAAGAATACTAGGTTGTAACTTTGCGAATCAACATGAAAAATTAAGCCACACCCCCTCAGCCATCCCTTTAGCCTTCAAGGCCTTAATCTTGTGGTGGATTATAATCCAAATAAATTTTACTTACCCGCCTTCTTCTCCCGGACCGCCTTGCTATCCACGAACTCCAGCAGCAGGGCGTTGACCTGCTTGGGCTTTTCCAGCATCACGAAGTGCCCCACCCCTGGGATTTGGGCGCAGCGCAGGTTGGGGAACAGGGTGCGCAGCCAGGCCTCGAAGTTGGGCGGCAGGTGGGGGTTGGGCACGTAAATAGCCAGCACCGGGATGGTCAAGGGCCGGTAGTCCCAGTTGGCCGGCTTGACGAACTCGGCCATGGAGCTGCGGCCCACATGCCAGGGCGTGGCCAGGGCCTGGGCCTTCACCCACTCCCGCAGGGCCTGGGGCGTGGTCTTGTCCTGCATGGCGTCGAAGAAGAAGCCCACCTTCTGCTGGCCGTCCGGGCCCTGGAACTGGGCGGCAAAGGCATTGGCCTGCTTGCACCACTCGGCCCGGGCCACCGGCTCCTGGGGTGGCAGGCCCAGGGCGCCATCCATGGATACCAGGGCCCTCACCCGCGTGGGATGCTCCAGGGCCACGCGCCGGGCCACATCCATGCCCATGCTGTGCCCCACCAGCACCGCGTCCTTCACCTTGGCCTGGTTCATGACCGCCAGCACCGACCGGGCCAGCAGCTCCTGGGTATAGGCCACCTGGGGAGCGTCACTCTTGCCGTGGCCGATCATGTCCAGGGCGATGACCCGGTGGTTTTTGGACAGGGCGGTAATCTGCTCCCGCCAAAATTTGTGGTTGCAGATCCAGCCATGAATAAGAACCAGGGTGGGTTCGCCCTTGCCCTGGTCGGTGTAGTAGACCTTGTGCCCGTCCAGCTCGGCGTAGGCCCCCTGCCCCGCTTGGGCCATGACGGGCAATAAAAGCATCAGGGCGATCAGGCAGGCCGCCCATATTTTCAGATGCCGGTTCATGCCAATTCCTTCCAGGCCAGTTCCTCGGCCTCCAGCTTTTTGATCTTGTCGCGGATAAGGGCAGCCTCTTCGAAGCGCAGGTCCTTGGCCATCTGCTCCATCTCCCGGCGCAGCTTGGCGATCTCCTGGGGTATCTCCTCGGGCTCCAGCTCCGGGCCCTGCTCGGCCAGGGGCACGGTGGTGTAGTCGGCCTCCAGCTCGTGGGGCAGCATGGCTCCGATGGCCTTCTTGATGCTGGTCGGGGTGATGTGGTGCTCGCGGTTGTACTCGGCCTGCACCGCGCGCCGCCGCTCGGTCTCCTCCATGGCCCTGGCCATGGAGTCGGTGATTTTGTCGGCATAGAGCAGCACCCGGCCCTCCAAATGGCGCGCCGCCCGGCCCGTGGTCTGGATGAGCGAGCGGGTGGAGCGCAAAAAGCCCTCGCGGTCCGCGTCCAGGATGGCCACCAGGCTCACCTCGGGCAAATCCAGGCCCTCGCGCAAGAGGTTGATGCCCACCAGCACGTCGAACACCCCCTTGCGCAGGTCGCGGATGATCTCCACCCGCTCGATGGTGTCGATGTCGCTGTGCAAATAGCGCACCTTGACGCCCATCTCGTCGAAATACTCGGTGAGTTCCTCGGCCATGCGTTTGGTCAGGGTGGTCACCAAGACCCGCTCGCCCCTGGCGACGACCACGCGCAACTCGCCCAAGAGGTCGTCCACCTGGCCCGAGGCCGGGCGCACCTCGATCACCGGGTCCATGAGCCCGGTGGGGCGGATGATCTGCTCCACCACCACCCCCTCGGCCTTGGTCAGCTCATAGTCGGCCGGGGTGGCCGATACGTAGACGGTCTGGTCAACGTGAGATTCGAACTCGTCGAAGTTGAGCGGCCGGTTGTCCAGGGCGCTGGGCAGGCGGAAGCCGTAATCCACCAGGGTCTGCTTGCGGGAGCGGTCACCGAAATACATGCCCCGCACTTGAGGCATGGAAATGTGGCTCTCGTCCACTATGAGCAGCCATTTCTGGGGGAAGTAGTCCAGCAGGGTGGGCGGGGCCTGGCCCGGAGCCCGACCGGTGAGGTGGCGGGAGTAGTTCTCGATGCCGTGGCAGTAGCCCAGCTCCTTCATCATCTCCAGATCGAACAGGGTGCGTTCTCGGACGCGCTGGGCCTCGATGAGCTTGCCCTGGCTCTCGAACTCGGCCAGGCGATCGGCCAGTTCGCTGCGGATGGCGCTCATGGCCTGCACCCGGATGCTCTCGTTGGTCACGTAGTGGCTGGCCGGGAAGATGGTCACCCGGGGGGCCCGCTCCATGGCCACTCCGCGCAGGGGGTCGATAAAGGCGATCTCCTCCACCTCGTCGCCGAAAAAGGAGATGCGCACCGCCCGGTCTTCCTCGTAGGCCGGGAACACCTCGATGGTGTCGCCACGCACCCGGAAGGTGCCCCGGTGGAAGGAGTACTCGTTGCGCTCGTAGAGCATCTCCACCAGAGTCCTGAGCACCTGGTCCCGATCCGCCTCCTTGCCCTGCTCCAGGTACACGATCATGCCCGCGTAGGCCTCGGGCGAACCCAGGCCGTAGATGCAGGACACGCTGGCCACGATGATGACGTCTTGCCGGGTCAAGAGGGCGTAGGTGGCGGCGTGGCGCATCTTGTCGATGCGCTCGTTGATGGAGGAGTCTTTTTCTATGTAGGTGTCGCTGGCCGGGATGTAGGCCTCGGGCTGATAGTAGTCGTAGTAGGAAACGAAGTACTCCACAGCATTGTGGGGGAACAGGGACTTGAACTCGCCGTAGAGTTGGGCGGCCAGAGTCTTGTTGGGGGCCAGCACCAGGGTGGTCAGGCCGGTGTTTGCCACCACGTTGGCCATGGTGAAGGTCTTGCCGCTGCCGGTGACTCCCAGGAGCACCTGGTGCTTCATCCCGGCGTCCAGGCCCTGGGTGATCTCGGCGATGGCGCCCGGCTGGTCGCCCTGGGGGGTGAATTCGCTTACCAGTTCGAAGTCGGCCCGGCTGGGCGCGGTGCGCCACCAGTGGGAGGTGAAGTCGCTTTCCCGAGCCATGCCTACTCCGCCGGGAACAGGCGGGCCATGTCCTGGGCCACCTGCTCCAGCCAGGCCTCGCGCTGTTCAAGGGTGCTCAGGCAGATGACGCCGAACAAACGGCGGTGAAACTCCAGATCGGCGCACAGGCCGAAGATGCAGTCGCGCCACAAGCGCTCCAGGGGATCGCCGAAGGTCTCCCGCTCCCGGTCGGGCGGGGTGTTGCCGGTGTTGTAGACCACCGCCGTCTTGGCGGGCAT
>Ga0180007_10007788_pt1 | contig 10025 bp, 11 predicted proteins | sample MM_PC_MetaG_FD_121122 | JGI IMG/M metagenome (GOLD analysis project Ga0180007, IMG submission 121122) | Groundwater microbial communities from the Aspo Hard Rock Laboratory (HRL) deep subsurface site, Sweden - MM_PC_MetaG | ecosystem: Environmental > Aquatic > Deep subsurface > Groundwater... | reverse complement strand
GTATATTTAACATAGTAATGGGATTCTTCCACTTTGTGCAAGGAATACTCATGGTAGTACTAAGTAATGATTTTACATTACCAATCAATACCAGCTATCTTAAGTTTGATGTAGCAACCCTTACACTGCAACCATCACTAAACCATGTATATGATCTAAAAGTAGGATATGCAATAGCTGCATTCCTCTTCCTCTCATCATTAGCACACTTCATCATCTCCCTTCCTAGAGTATATGAATGGTATGTAGCTAACCTCAAGAAAGGTATTAACTATGCTAGATGGATAGAATATGCATTTAGTTCATCCATAATGATTGTTGTTGTATCTATGCTAGTAGGAGTATATGACTTTAGTACTCTCTTGTTGATCTTCTTCCTCAACGCAATGATGATTCTCTTTGGAATGGTTATGGAGATACACAATCAAACAACTACAAAAACCAACTGGATTTCATTCATATTTGGTTGTATAGCAGGAATAGTTCCATGGGTAGTAGTAGCATTGTACCTATTTGGTTCTGGAGATGCAGATAACAAGGCTCCAACCTTTGTATATTGGATCTTCTTTAGTATATTCCTCTTCTTCAATACATTTGCAGGTAATATGATCCTACAATATGGAAAGATTGGGAAATGGAAGGACTATACATTTGGAGAAAAGGTATATGTAATACTTAGCTTAGTAGCTAAATCATTACTTGCATGGCAGGTATTTGCAGGGACATTAAGACCTGTATAGGTTACTTTGTTAATATAGAAAATCTACCATCGTAAAAGGTTTCCGATATGGAGTAACCAAGGTTAATATACTTGTCTATCTCGGTATTGGGTACGACTAATATATCCCCTTCTTTCACATCCTTAATATCTATGCCATTAACATCATCATTCAGCAGAGCCCACCCAGGGTACTCACCTTTTAATTCATATGAGTAATATACATTGGTATGGGACATATAGAATTGTGAATCTATTAAATCCGTAGGAGAAGTAAATACATACCTCTGTACATTATTCATATCATCTAGAGCCTTTGCCACCTCTCTGTAGTCAGTCCTTGTAGGCATAGGTTTAAGCATAAACAAAAAAGCAATGTAGATACCAATTGGGATTAATATGAACCATTTCTTAATCAAGCTAGACATTATCATCCAGAAGGAAATTAGAAGAAGAATTCCCCCAGCTATGGTATACCTTTCAACAAAACAGTTGAAATTTAAGACACCTAATAGATAGAAACCTAGAAATGTAATTAAAGCTAAAGAAAAGAAAAAGGATATCTTCCTTTTCTCTTCTAGCACAATTTTCTTTGATACCAACGTTAATACATATCCAATAAGGTGAAGACCAAACATAACTCCACCAAAAACCAAAGTCGGAATTGAAAATATTAATTCTCTAACAGGTGGTACACCATCCATATATCTAACCACTCCCAAGAAGTATGAGTAGTAGACCCGAACAACCTCATACAGCTTAATGTCTGGAACCCACCACATACCAGAAATACCTAGATTACTAACGAATGATTTTAAAGGAAGGAATATTACAGCCAAAGCTACTGCTAAAACAATACCAAGAAAAACATACAGCCATCTCTTGTTAAGACCTTTTTCTGTAAAAACGAATTTGTATATCAATCCTGCACAAACAATAGCAATTACATATACGACTTGTAGATAGTGGGTACCACACAACACAACTGCAAGTAAGAGTGTAGCTATGAGGTACTTTGTTCTTTCTTTTCCTTTAATACTATTTAATAGCTTGTATACAGAATATGCTAATCCCAAAGCTAAAAAGGCTAGGAATGAATATGCTCTTGCTTCGACAGAGTAAGATACAAAGAAAGGAGATATAGCTACAACTAAAGCCAATACAAGCCCAGTGACCGGATAGCTTTCTTTTTTAAATAGCTCTTTTCCAACAAAGTATGATAGTCCGATTCCACATAATCCAAAGAATACTGAAAAACTTCTAAGAGAGAATTGGGTAATACCAAATATAATTGACCAAGTTCGAATGAGGACATAGAAGAGCGGAGGATGTACCTTATCTGCAGCTATTACTGCAAACATATCTTTCCATGAAAGCTTAAGAATATCTCCTGTAAAAGCCTCATCATACCAAAAGCTTGTTCTATCTATATTTATCAATCTTAAGATCAATCCAATAATCAGGATTAAAAAGAGGATAAACAAAGGATGTTTTAGGATATTAAAAATTTTCTTCCACATACTATTTATGCGCCTTTCTTACATGTAATAATTCTGCAAATGTTTTGAAGTACGATCCAGGGGTTACATGGCTCTCTCCAGCAGCTTCCCATTCAACAGGCATCTCTTTGATTAACAAGCCATTCTTTTGAAGTAAGTAGAGGAATTCAAAATCATATCCCCATCGGTTATTCTCACACATTAAGAAGTATGTCTTACATTTTTGGTTAAACATCTTAAAACCACATTGAGTATCTTTAAATTTCAATCCTAGAACAGCTCTAATTAATAGGTTGGAACTATTCCCTAGTAATTTTCTAAACAAGGAGACCTTAATCTCTTCCTTTCCTAAGGCTCTTGAGCCAATTACACAATCATATTTATCCATTTTCTCTATGAAGTGTTCAATATATTCTATTGGGGTTGAGAAATCCGCATCTGCAATATATATGTAATCTCCATCAGCTTTTGTAATACCTTGTTTTAGAGCATAGCCTTTCCCCATATTAGGGTAGTAACTTACAATTATTATATCTTCTCTAAAGGTATTGAGTACTTCCAATGTTTTGTCTTTGGCCCCATCATTTACAACGATCATCTCTGTATCTATTCTATTCTTTTTACTAAATTCTCTGAGATAACTAATAACATGGGGGAGTGTTTTGCCAATTCTATTTTCTTCATTGTAAGCAGGTATAACAACGGATATCTTCATATGTATTATGATATCAATTTATGTGCGTAATTATATCAGATATATTTAGGCTTGTGATCTTGCAAACATAATTCCCGTTACCGCAGCTCCCGTTATACTTCCTGATACCCCAGCAGCATCTCCGGCCACATACAGTCCTTTAATACGTGTTTGTAATCCATTATCTGTAACTATCTTAGAAGATCTAAACTTAACCTCAGGGGCATAGAGAAGCGTAGAACCACCATTAATACCTGGCATCACCTTATCCAATATCTCTAAACCTTCCTCAATATTTTTTACAATTCGATATGGTAACGCCATAGCTATATCCCCCGGTGTAACATCTGTAAGAGTAGGGGTTACAAACGATTTTGAAAGCCTGCTCCAAGTACTTCTTCTACCACTATGTAAATCTTCTAGTGATTGTAATAAAGGTTTCCCTCCACCAAGGGTAGAAGCTACTTCCGCAATTGATTTAGCATATGCTATGGAATTTTCTACTGGTTCAGTAAGACTTACTTCTGACACAAATGCAAAATTTGAATTCTTTGATTTATGATCTGATTTAGAATGACCATTTACACAAATGTAACCATCATAGTTTTCAGTAGCAACCTCTCCATTAGGACAACTACAAAATGTTCTAATGATATCGTGATATGTTTTAGTTCTTACCTTGTAAACAGTTTCGTAAAGAATATCTGCTTGGCGTTTCATTATTGGTGCTAAAAATTCGACTCTTACTCCAACCTCAACTTTGTCATACATATATTTAATATCATATTTGTTAGCCAACTTCTGTAACCAGCTAGCTCGAACTCTACCTGGAGCAAGGAGAACGATAGGGGATTTGATCTCTTTTCCATCTTTTGTAACTACTCCGTTTATCTTTTTATCTTTAAGTAAGATATCTGTTACTTCAGTGTTATCCAATATTTCTACTCCCCTTTTCAAAAGATCCTTCTCCATCTTACCTATAACCGCAGTGAGTTTGTCTGTCCCTACATGCCTTGCTTTTCTTACAATTAATTCGACATCATTTTTTGTAGCTTCTTCGATTAGTTTGTCATATTCTTTGTTTTCTTTTGGATAGTATTCAGCATCTACTCCAAAACCTGTGAATATTTCATCTACATAGTCTAAGATTTTTTGATATTCGGGTTGAGATATTAAATGAAAAGCTTTCTCATGTGAGAGATATGCGGTTAGGTGTAATTTTCCATCTGAAAATGTTCCTGCTCCTCCTATACCTGACATGACTTCATTGGGTTTTCTATTCTCAATTCTATTACCCATATCTATGAGGGCTATTTTCATATCTTTGTGAGATTTGAGAAGTTCGTAACATGCGAATAGGCCAGCAGGGCCAGCACCAACTACTATTACATCGTATTTAGACATAGTGATATGTGGTTAGGTTACCTAATATTATTCCAGAAACTATCCATTATGACAATAACTGTGGAACATCTGCTTCACGAGATCAAATCTAGAACTGATCTAATTTAATTTTTTATTCAAAAGAATTATGCTACCATATATCCATCATGCTCCAACTCCAAAAACATATTAAGAATTTCAACAAGGTAATAGTACTTCTAACACTCTCCGACGTATTCTCATGGGGACCATACTTTGTAATCTCAACTCTCGCAGGAATATATCTCTCTGGGAAATTAGGTGCTAATGCAATTGAATTCATAGGTGTAGGAACCGCAATATACTACCTCACAAGAGCCCTAACACAGATACCAATAGGGTATATAACGGACAAGATAAAGAAGGATAAAGATGATATATATTTTCTCATAGGGGGAATCATATTAATGGGGATACCATACATACTGTATCCACTCATATCCCAACCATGGCATTACTTTGTACTCCAATTCATATTTGGTATTGGTGCATCTCTAAATTTATCTTCATGGAGAAAGCTCTTTGCTATGAATATAGACTATGGAAGAGAAGGCAAACAATATGGCTTTTACGAAACCATTATAAGTCTCTCCACCGTTATTCTTAGTGCCATAATTGGATTAATCGCCAATCTAGGTGATATATATTTTGATTGGGTTATGATTTGTTCAGGAGTATTAATGATGTCAGGTAGTATATGGATTGCATTAATATTTACTGCTAAGAAAAGAAAAACTAACCATATTCTGAAAACATAACATTTGATATACTAGAGATATGAATGCAACAGAAGTAAATCAGAGATTACAAGAAATCAATATATTGTTAACAATAATTTACAATAAACTTCTTGATATTAAGTCACAAAGATCAATTTCAAATATATCTTCTTAAACCATGATACCTGATACAACAACAGAAATTAACAATATTCTTGATCCAGAAATAACTCCAGAGGTTGATACCGTCACAAATACTCTTCCAGAAAAGATAAATACACAGCTTCTTGTAGATGCTGAAACTAAGGGAAGGGAAATAAAATATCTTGCCCAAGAACTTTCCCAAGTAAATGACCAATTTCTAACAGGAATAGGAAAACTCCTTGAGGAAGCTGATAAATATAGAGCTGAAGTAGCCAGCTACAGACCCCAAAAGCAGTAACCTCTTGACCTCTATGGTAGAATATATATATGAAAAACATCTATTTAGATCACGCTTCAACAACCGCTGTAAAACCAGAGGTATTAGAAACAATGCTCCCATATTTTACAGAAAAATATGGTAATCCTTCATCTATATATTCTTTAGGAAGAGAAAATAAAAAAGCAATAGACAATGCAAGAGAAAAAGTAGCCAAAGCATTAAATGCACAACCCAAAGAAATATTCTTTACAAGTGGAGGAAGTGAATCAGATAACTGGGCAATTAAAGGGTTTGCTTTTGCTAATGAAAAAAATGGAAAACATATAATTACAACAAATATTGAGCATCATGCCGTATTACATACATGCAAATATCTAGAGAAGTATGGATTTGAAGTAACCTATGTACCAGTAGATAACAAAGGAATAGTACATGTAGAAGATATTGAGAAAGCAATTAGACCAGATACCATCTTGATATCTGTAATGTTTGCAAACAATGAGATAGGTACAATACAACCAATCAAAGAGATAGGGGAATTGGCTAAAGCAAAAGAGATATGTTTCCATACCGATGCAGTACAAGCTATTGGCAATATTCCAATTGATGTAAATGATATGAATATTGATATGCTTTCACTCTCAGCACATAAGTTCTACGGCCCAAAAGGAGTTGGTGTTTTGTATCTTAGAGATGGTGTAAGAATTTCTCCAATGATACATGGTGGAGCACAAGAGAGAAGTAAGCGAGCCAGTACAGAGAATGTAGCAGGTATTGTAGGACTTGGAAAAGCTATTGAATTAGCAACAACAGATATGGAGAAATACAATACTAAATTAATGAAACTAAGAGACAGAGCTATTAAGGAGATATTAGAAAAGATACCATATTCAAGATTAAATGGAGATGAAAAGAATAGATTGCCTGGAAATGTAAATATTTCCTTTGAATTCATAGAAGGAGAATCTATCCTCCTTATGCTAGACATGAAAGGTATATGTGCTTCGAGTGGATCAGCATGTACCTCTGGTTCCCTAGACCCTTCTCATGTGTTACTCGCCATAGGTTTACCTCACGAGATAGCACATGGTTCTCTAAGAATAACATTTGGAGAAGAGAATACAGATAGTGATTTAGACTATTTGTTAGAGACATTACCTCCTATTATTGAAAAATTAAGAGCTATGTCCCCTTTATATGAGTCTTTTAAACAAAATGGAAGAATATAGTCAAAAAGTAATGGATCATTTCATGAATCCTAGAAATGTAGGTGTAATTGAGAACGCCGATGGTATTGGTGAAGTTGGTAATCCGGTCTGTGGAGATATCATGAAGATGTATCTTAAAATCAAGGACAATGTAATTACTGATGTAAAATTCCAAACCTTCGGATGTGGTGCAGCCGTAGCTACAAGTAGCATGGCAACTGAATTGATATTAGGAAAAACACTTGAAGAAGCACTAGAGATATCAAACAAGACTGTGGCAGAAGCATTAAATGGGTTACCTCCGATAAAAATGCATTGTTCTAATCTTGCAGAGCAAGCAATTAAGTCAGCAATAGATGATTACAAAAAGAAGAATGAATCCTCAAAGTAACAAAAAAGTATTAGTTGGAATGAGTGGTGGAGTAGATAGCTCCGTTACCGTTGCCTTACTTCAAGAACAAGGCTATGAAGTTATTGGGGCTACCATGCTTGTACTAAAGGAAGAATGTAGAAACAATAGGGTAGAACAAGAAGCAAAAGAAGTTGCAAAACAGTTAGGTATAGAGCATATCTCTTTACACTTAGAAGAGACCTTTGATGAGCGAGTAATACAAGCATTCATTGCAGAATATCTTCAAGGAAGAACTCCTAATCCATGTGTATTGTGTAACAGAATTGTAAAGTTTGAAGAGCTTCTTCAATATGCCATATCCAAAGACATTCCATATATTGCTACTGGTCACTATGCAAGGGTAGAAGAAAAAGATGGAAGATACTTACTTAGAAAATCTGAGAGCAAAACTAAAGATCAAACCTATGTTCTCTACAACCTTAAACAAGAGCAATTGGCCCATACAATATTTCCATTGGGAGAATATAATAAGGATAGGGTAAGGGAATTAGCGAAGAAGTATGAACTAGCTGTTGCTGAGAAAAAGGATAGCCAAGAGATCTGTTTTGTTGCTGACAACGACTATGGTAAGTTCATAGCTGAGAATATTGATTCAGATATATTACCTGGGAATTTTGTTGATACCAAAGGAAATATATTAGGAGAACATAAGGGAATCTACTACTATACTGTTGGACAGAGAAAGGGTTTGGGAATTGCTAGTAACAAACCTTTGTATGTTGTAGATGTAGATATTGAAAAGAATGAAGTAGTTATAGGGGATGATGATGAAACTTTTGGAAATACATTAATTGCTAGAGAATTGAACTGGGTAGCTATAGAAAAATTAGATCATGAAATGAAAGTTAGTGCAAAGATTAGGTATGGAGCTAAGGAAGCGCCTGCTACTATAAAACCATTGGAAGATGGAAGGGTAGAGGTAGTGTTTGATACTCCACAAAGAGCAATTACGTCAGGACAATCTGTAGTATTCTATGATGATGAGTATGTTATTGGTGGTGGGATTATTGAGTAATTCTTTGTTTAATTAATTCCAAAGTATTACCAAATATTTCATTTGAATATTTTGCGATTTTTATCATTGATTTAGGATCCCAGAATATACGTCCCTTACATTTAATGGTATATGAGTTCTGCGCTTCTACTCCATCGCTATTCACAATATTCTGATGTTGATATTCAAACATAACAGAACCTGCATTTAGGCATTTAATAATAAATATGTCCCCATTTTTCTCAACTGTAATATCTGTATCTCCATCTACGATATGAAGACTCCCATTGTTAATAGTATAATTCTCAAAATCTACTAAATCCATTTCTAATTACTTCTGTTGTTTTTCGGTATCATCATTCTCCCTGGTTTGTATTTCTTTTAATTCCTTCTCCCTCGCCTGCATTTTGGATAGAAATTCTGGATTATCTCGCATAACTCCATGGGATAACAGTATATTATGAAGTAATAACAAGTAAGCTGACTCGATAGGATTATCTACAATCCCATTATATAAACAATCCGTCTGATCTTTTCCATCATGGTATTTCCTTCTTATCATAAAATCTTTAAGCCCTTTAAGATCCGTATTACAACCTTCTTTAATATACAAAGTTATTTCCCTTTGAGTACTTTGGCTCTTCAAACTATGCGCTACAAATCCAAGAACTCGCTTCTCTTCAACATTTTTAGCTAGTATTTGGGTATCTGTTAAGGACTCCTCTTCTGTTATAAGTCCAAGGACTCTTGCACAAGCATTCATTGAATCTATTTCTTCTAATGTGAGATCTAGTTCTGTACAAATCAATTCCTTTCCCTTTGGGACACCTATACTTTCAAGCATTTGAATATCATATAGTTCCGGAGCATTCTGAAGAGTAGTATCTTTTTGTTGCATGATATACGAGTCTAGTTCAAGTTATACACTAATATACCTCAACCCCATATACTTCATCAAGAGGATAGTTCTCAATTCCATTTTAGATATATGATAATATGTATTAATGAACAATATAATATTTGAATAGTCATATCATGAATAAAAAAGTCATACTCATCTCAGTTATAGCCCTCTTGTTAATTGTAGTTTCAGGTATCTTTGTATACCTGTATCTACAGAATAAAAACCAGCAATCTAGCAAAGAGATCAATCAAAACAATTTTACCCTAACATATACATACAAAGGGAATAATAATTGGGAATACACAGTAGATGGAACTCTTCCAACTCCATGCTTTAGTGCAAACACCGAAGCCTTGGTAATGGAAAGCTATCCTGAACAGGTAAAAATCCAGGTTAAAACATTAGAAGATACCAATGTCGAAATATGCTCTACAGTTTTAAAGGAATATACATACTCTGGAACATTTAATGCAAGTAGTAAAGCAACTGTTTCATTAGTGGTAGAATAGTATATGCTAACAAAATCTGATTTCCTGCTCTTCATGGATGCTCCTATGCATCTATGGGCACAGAAACATAATCAATACAACAAAACACTCTCTCAATATGATCAACACCTCATTAAACAAGGATATGAGGTAGAGAAACTTGCAAGAGAATATGTTGAGAAATACATATCTCCTGATTGTGAATACCAAAAAATATATCAAACAGATGACCTCTACAGTAGAGCAGACATTGTTGTAGGAAATGATATATATGAAGTAAAAAGTGTAACCGAGATAGAGAAGGTACATGAATATGACATCCTCTTTCAATATTACACAGCTTCAAATACTCTTGAAAAAGATATTAACGATATCTATCTCATATACCTAAACAAAGAATATGTTAGAGAAGGAGATATCGATCTTGAACAGTTATTCATAGTTAAAAAGATGACTGATTTTGCAAAAGAAGACTATTCTAAAGTTGAAGGATTAATAGCAGAAGCATTAATTGTAACAACCAAAGAAGAAAATACCGGCATT
>Ga0180007_10007787_pt1 | contig 10025 bp, 10 predicted proteins | sample MM_PC_MetaG_FD_121122 | JGI IMG/M metagenome (GOLD analysis project Ga0180007, IMG submission 121122) | Groundwater microbial communities from the Aspo Hard Rock Laboratory (HRL) deep subsurface site, Sweden - MM_PC_MetaG | ecosystem: Environmental > Aquatic > Deep subsurface > Groundwater... | reverse complement strand
GACATTCTGCGCACCCGACACAGATATTTTCTTTTATAAAAGCTTTGCCTTTTTTCTCTACAATTGCCCCGACCGGACAATTTTCTATACACTGTCCGCATAAAGTACATTTTTCTTGTTTTACGTGCGATTTTATACTTGCATGCTGCCTGAGCTTACCAGCGCGGGAGGCAAATCCCATGCCTATATTTTTAATAGAAGCCGCAAATCCGGATAAAATATGTCCGGTTACGTGAGCAATGCTCACTAAATTATCTATATATAAGACTGGTTTAGCAATGCTGATATTTTTGAAATGCTTCTTATTGATCAGAATCTCCTTTGCATTTTCACCAAATATACCATCCGAAATAATAACCGGACATCCTAAATTGGCAATGTTAAAACCATGCTTATCGGCTAACATTAAATGATCTACTGTATTCATCCTCTGTCCATGATAAATAACATTGGTATCGGTAATAAAAGGCTTGGATGCTTTTGACTTTAATTTATCGATCAAGGTCTTTACGATCTGGGGTGCAACATAGCCTTTATTATCCTGTTCTCCCATATGCATCTTTATAGCCACGAATTCTCCCCTGCCAAAATTATCACACAGACGGCTTTGCTTAATAAGCTGCTTAAACTTAGATCTTACCTGGACTTTATCGTTGGAATTTTTTACTTCCTGAAAAAAAACAGTATTCTTAAACATATAATTACTCCTTTTATAAATATTGTGTATAAATTATAGCTAATCACAGACCTTTTGACAAACTAAATAATCTATGTGATAATTTTAGTACTAGAAGGATAAGGAACTATGGATAAGAAAAAATGTATAAATTGTGTTGAATATAAAAGATGCAAGGATAGTTCTACTTCTTGGATATTTTTCATAATAGGCTTAATTGCGACAATCGCTATCCGGCTTGTAACTGTCTTAATACATATAAATCCTATATATGGAAAAATTTCTTGGTATATAGGTGTCGGCGGCTTCGGTTTGTTCTTTATATATAAATTTCAAATAACTCAAGCTAGAACTAAACAGATTAACCAACAAGATATATTAAACAAAATCAACCAAAAAACCCCGCTGGCCGAGGAAGATTATAGACTAATAAGCGCAATTCTTTGTGGTCTAAGCTCACAAAAGGAAAGAATAAACTATTTTTTTATATTCGGAGTTTCAGCCTTAGCTTTAATTATCGCTCTCTATATAGATTTTTTTAAATAATAGTTAAATAAACTTTTTTATTATAACTAAAAAAATAAAGAACTCCATATTTTATACTATGGGGTTCTTCTTTTTGGAGCGGGAGAAGGGAATCGCCTCCTACACTCATAACATCGTGTTATTCATTGCGTAGGCTCTCCTGCGTTCGCTACTTTTACAATCCTGCAAAAGTGAGCTCCCATAGGTCGCTCCGCTCTCTACGCTTCGATTCCCATCACAGAAGTTACTGGAGCGGGAGAAGGGAATCGAACCCTCGTAACCAGCTTGGAAGGCTAGTGTTCTACCACTGAACTACTCCCGCAGTAAAAATAAATGGTGGGCAGGGGAGGATTTGAACCTCCGTAGGCTACGCCGGCAGATTTACAGTCTGCTGCCATTTCCACTCGGCCACCTGCCCAACTGGAGCTGGCGAGAGGATTCGAACCCCCAACTAGCTGATTACAAATCAGCTGCTCTACCATTGAGCCACGCCAGCACCGCTAAATTTTATTCTAAATCTTCTGTAAAGCCTGCGGCAGTTTATCCAATATATCAGAGGCCAAAAGACTTAGGTGCCCCTTTTTACGCACCGCTAAATCTGCCGCTAGCCCATGTACAAATACAGCTATCTTTGCTGCTTCAAATGGATTTAATCCTTGCGCCAAAAAAGCAGCAATAATACCGGTAAGTACATCACCCGTACCACCTTTGGCCATGCCCGGATTACCCGTTGTATTAACAAATATTTTATTTTTAGGTCCAGCGACGACAGTCCCAGATCCCTTTAATACAGTCACAACATTATACCTAGAAGATAGGCCTTTTGCAAGTAACTTACGATTTTTCTGAACACACTTTGTACTCACTTCTAATAAGCGAGCCATTTCTCCGGTATGCGGCGTTAAAACCTTGCTAGATTTAGTTTTTTTAAGAATATCTAGATGCCCGGATAATGCATTCAATCCATCAGCATCAATAACCATGGGTTTATCTATATTGCTGATAATTTTTCTTACAAGGCGTTGTGTATTCTTATTCTGAGAAAGCCCGGGGCCGATGGCCAATACATCTATTCGACCAAGCTTGGCCTTTATCTTGGAAAATGCCTTGATATTCAAACTTGCGTCTTTATTCTCAGGCAAAGGATAGGTCATCACCTCTGTCAATTTACGGGCAACAATTACGTTTAAACTCCTGGGAATACCTAAAGTTACTAATCCCGCTCCTGCTAATAACGCTGCCTCTGAACAAAGACATGCGGCTCCGGTAAAACCAGTTGATCCAGCCAAAACAAAAACATGCCCAAAATCTCCCTTATGAGCATCTTTTTTTCTTTTTAAACTTTTCATTTCGTTCTGATAAATATTGCTATGGCTTGAGCATAATTGCGTGTATGAGACATGCTTACCATAATGCCATCTATCTTCTTCTTTTTGCTTAATTTTTTCATGTCGCCTTTGAGTACAACCAGAGGCCTGCCATTTTTATCGTTTATAATCTCAACATCTTTGAAATGAGCTCCGCTGAATCCGTCGCCAAATGCCTTAAATACCGCTTCTTTGGCGGCAAAACGCGCGGCTAGATGTTCGCATTTAAACCTGCGGCACATAGAATAATCTATTTCTTTCTGTGTAAATACACGCTTTAAGAACGCTTCGCCCCATCTTTTAACTGCATCGCGTAAGCGTTTTGTCTCTATTATGTCTGTACCGCAACTAACTATCATATCTTTACCTCTATAAACTGTATTTATCAATAATCGCTTTCATTTCTCTTACAGCTTGATCTAATCCTACTAATACCGCACGTGAGATTATCGAATGACCGATATTAAGCTCTTCTACATCCGGCATTTTTTCTAAGAGGGCTGCAGTATTTTGATAATTTAAGCCATGACCGGCATTAACCCTTAATCCTATCGAGCGTGCAAAAATAGACGCCTGCGTCAAAATATCTAATTCTCTTTTTACTTGTCTTGAGCCTTTTGCATTGGCATATTTGCCTGTATGTAACTCAATAAACGGCGCTTTTGTTTTCTTTGCCGCTTCAATCTGTTTTTTATCAGGATCAATAAAAAGACTAACGACAATTCCTCTTTTCGTTAACGTCTTCACCGCCTGGCTGATTTTTCTTTGACCAGAGGCTACATCTAACCCGCCTTCCGTTGTCACCTCTTCCCGTTTTTCAGGAACCAATGTTGCCTGATCCGGTTTTATAAAAGAGGCAATTTTTACAATGCCGGGAACAATCGACATCTCTAAGTTTAACTTTGTTTGTACCGTCTTACGTAAGAGTTCTACGTCACGATCATTAATATGACGTCTATCTTCCCGCAGGTGAATGGTAATACCACCAGCCCCGGCTAATTCTACAATCACAGCCGCAGCAACAGGATCTGGTTCTATAGTTCTCCTTGCCTGCCTAAGTGTAGCAACATGATCTATATTTACGCCTAATCTTGTCATAATCAACAACCTATTTCTTTTTGTATTACCACTGCGATTGATTCGACAATGGCTTGTATGCTTTTTTTGCTTGAGCCCTCAACCATGATTCTTCCCAGTTTCTCCGTACCTGAATAACGAAGAACCAAACGGCCATTACCTTTTAATTTTTTTTGCGCTTTTTGTACTATCTTAGAAAGAAGAGGTATTTTTTTAAAATCTCTCTTTTCTTTTACTTTAACATTTATTAGTAACTGCGGATACTTTTTAAACCCGACCGCCAACTTATCTACAGACTTACCGGTTTCTTTTACCACCTTTAAAACTTCTAAGGCGGTAAGCATACCATCGCCTGTCTTTGCATGATCAAGAAATATTATATGACCTGACTGTTCTCCCCCGAAATTAGCCCTATTTTTAATCATCTGCTGTAAGACAAACTTATCACCTACATCCGCTCGTATAAGTCGCACCTTAATTTTATTTAAAAACTTTTCAAGTCCAAAATTACTCATGGACGTTGCGACAATTACATTACGCGATAGCTGTCCAGTCTCGGAAAAATGTTTGGAGATTAAGGCCATAATATAATCGCCATCTAAAATATTGCCACGATTATCAGACAATATTACTCTATCTCCATCCCCGTCAAAAGAAAAGCCGATATGTGCTCGTTTTTTCTTTACATATCTGGCTACATGTTCTGGGTGTAGCGAACCACAACCAAGATTGATGTTTAACCCATTGGGTTTGTTATGCAAAGGAAAAACTCGTGCTCCTAAGGAAGAAAATACATCCTGTGCATAATTTGATACCGCTCCGTTTGCACAATCAACAACAATCCTCATGCCGGTTAAATCCAACCCTAAAACACATTCTTTTAGATGCTCTAGATACGGCTGCGGAGAGATTTTTTTCAAGCGTATATTTTTTTTCTTTATTTTGCCGGATTTAGAATAATTCTTAATCAAAGAAAATGTTATTTTTTCTATTTGGCGCTCTTCACGCTGCGAAAGTTTTAAGCTGTTGTGTTTAAAAAGTTTTATCCCATTATCCACGGCTAAATTATGGGAAGCCGAGATCATAATACCCAACTCAAGGCCTAGATATCGGGTAAGATATGCCAGGGCGGGGGTAGGAAGAATGCCAGCAGATTTTACGTCTATTCCATATTGTTTAAGGCCAGATGCTAGACGATGCTCAATAATATCGCATGATGCACGTGTATCTTTACCAATAATTACGTTGATGGATTTTTTATGTTTAAATCTTTTCTTTAGCCACTTACCAACAGCTAAGCTTATATTAAAAATAAGCGCATCTGTAAGCGGCCAATCCTGAAACTTCCCTCTTATACCATCTGTGCCAAATAGCCTGTCCGTCTTCATCTCAAATTTTTTTCTCTAATCTCAACTCTAACTAAAGGCGGAGCTCCGACCACTTCTATATTGGGCGGTAACATAAAACTTACTACCGGACTATAAGCCTTGCCTGGTTTTAACCCAGTAATGTCCACATAAGCAGCGATATCCATCTGGGTCAATTGGGCAATATCGTGCTCCGGCCCTTTAACCCGCAAGTCTACAGTGGTATCTCCAAGTTCTACAGTAAAAACGTTTTTACCTAAAAAAACGTTTCCTCCGAGCAGCCTAATTTCTATGTCTTTAAAATCTTTATAGGCGGGCGGTCCGCCGCCGGTTCTATACACGATACCATTAATATAAACCCAGAATACAATCGCTAAGATTAAGCTGAAAATCTTAAGACTTAACTGTTTATATTTAGCCTTATCTATCTGCATTATTGTTTCTATGTCTCCAGTTGTAGAAGATTGTCTTCTTCTTCCCCTCTGGCTGTTGAATTATATTTTTAAGTACAAAACTAAAATCTTTCCCTTCAAAATCGCTAATAAGCTTCCCGCTTTGCGCAATCGAAATCTTGCCTGTTTCTTCAGAGGCCAGAACAATTACAGCATCGGTCTCTTCACTTAGTCCAATAGCGGCCCGATGGCGTGTGCCTAAGGTCTTATCTATATTGGGGTTATTGGATAACGGAAAAATACAGCCCGCGGCAATGATCCTGCCGGCACTAATAATAACTCCGCCATCATGTAATGGTCCTAAAGGAGTAAAAATGCTATTTATCATTTCTGAACTTACCGCAGCATCAAGTTTCACTCCACTTTCAGCATATGTCTTAAGTCCTACGCTGCGTTCAAAAGCCACCAATGCTCCGATGCGTTTCTGGGCCAGATTAACCAGTGACTGACTTATCTTATTAACTGCTCCTTTTTCGGCTTCCGGTAACGGTGAAAATAAATCAAAAAAATAAGTCTGCCCTATTTTACTCAAACCCCGGCGAATTTCAGGCTGAAAAATAACTAAAAATCCAATCACCGATATGGCAAACAATTTTGTTAGAATCCAATTCACAACCCCCAAATTCAGGATATGAGTAAGAGAAAACAGTATTATTAAAACAATAATTCCACGCAAAAGAGGCACAACCCTTGTGCCCTGGATAAAAATCAAAAATTTATACATTAAAAACCAAATAATAGTAATCTCAAGTATCATTTTTAAAGCTTGAAATAGATTCCACGTCATAATCTTACCTAGTTAAGTTTAGTTATTTATCGCCTCTGTCAACGCGACAACCTGTTTGATTTGTTTAACATCATGTACTCTTAAAATCTTTGCTCCGTTTAAAATGGCAATGACACAACTTGCTGCTGTACCAATATCTCTTTCTGAAACAGGCAGGCCTAATACATTCCCGATAAACGACTTTCGGGAAGTCCCAATAAGTATGGACGAACCTAAAATTTTAAAACTTGATAAAAACTTAAGAATGTTCAAATTATGCTCTGTTGTCTTTCCAAAGCCAATACCGGGATCAATAATAATATTATCTTCTTTTATCCCGTAACTAATTGCCTTGGCCTGGGCCTTTCTTAAAAAATCAATTATCTCAGAAATTAAATCCTCGTATTGCGGATTTTGTTGCATCGTACGCGGGGTTCCTTTCATATGCATAAGGACCACGCCGGCATTATGCTCGGCAATCACAGAGCCAAGCTCTGGATCTTTTCTCAGGGCAGAAATATCATTAATAATACTCGCCCCTAAATCAAGACACCGCTTAGCAACCTCTGAACTTGAGGTATCAATTGAAATGGGAATTTTTAATTTTTTTGCTAATGTTTTTACTATATCTTCAATGCGCCTAAGCTGCTCGGTGTCACTAACAGTATCGGATCCCGGGCGTGCAGACTCAGCTCCAATATCAATAATGTCTGCCCCTTCATTTTCCATCGCGATGGCATGCTCAATCGCTACATCCTTACTAAAATAAACGCCGGCGTCGCTAAAAGAATCAGGCGTGACATTTAAAATACCCATTATCTGTACATGTTTTAACAGAGCAAGCTTATAGTTAACGCCTTTAACTCTGGGGTTCATAACAGTAGTTTTCATTTCACTTTAACAAAATTATCTAGACTGGTTCTGGCTTTCCCTTATCTTTATCTTTTATACTATCCTGGACTACCGATGCATCCTCTCTTTTTGCTTCTGGGAAACCCAACAACTTACGCACTTCTTTTGAGCCCATGACCTCTCTTTCTAAAAGAGCCTCTGCTAATTTCTTGAGATTATCAATATTATCGGTAAGCAGCTTTTTTGCTTGGGTAAAGCAATCATCAATTATCTTGCGAACTTCCTGATCAATTAGAACCGCTGTCTGCTCACTATAATTTTTCTCATCGAGAATATCTCTTCCTAAGAATATCTGCTGCGGTCTATGTCCAAAGGTCAGATGCCCTAACTTTTCGCTCATCCCGTACTCACATACCATCCGACGGGCAGCGCGTGTGGCTATCTCTAAATCATTGTGAGCACCTGTGGTAACCTCATTAAAAATGAGCTGTTCGCTGGCCCGGCCACCGAGCAATACAATTATCCGGCCATAAAGTTCCTTTTTAGACATGAGATATTTATCTTGTTCAGGCAGCTGCAAGGTATAGCCTAAGGCTGCGGTTCCGCGCGGGATAATCGAAACCTTATGCAAGGGATCAACGCCCTCAACCAGCATCGACAAAAGCGCATGCCCAGACTCATGATAAGTAACAATATTTTTTTCTTCTTTATTCATAACTCTTGATTTGCGTTCGGGCCCGGCAATTACACGTTCAATAGAACCCTGTAACTCCTCCATCGCAACTGATTCTTTATCGCGTCTTGCTGCCAAAAGCGCAGCTTCATTGACTAAATTAGCGAGATCTGCTCCGGAAAATCCAGGCGTCTGCCTGGCAATAGCGTTTAAATCTACCCGTTCATGAAGTTTAACATTACGTACATGAACTTTTAATATCTCCTCTCTTCCAATCAAATCCGGACGATCTAAAACCACCTGACGATCAAACCGACCCGGTCTTAATAGCGCTGGATCAAGCACATCCGGCCGGTTAGTTGCGGCCATGAGAATAATCCCCGCCTGGGTATTAAAACCATCCATTTCCACTAATAACGCATTTAAGGTTTGCTCTCTTTCATCATGTCCGCCGCCAACCCCCGCAAATCTCTGGCGTCCAACAGCATCAATCTCATCAATAAAAATAATACTACCGCGGCCTCCTACCTTGGACGCCTTTTTCGCCTGCTCAAATAAATCGCGGACCCGACTCGCTCCCACACCAACAAACATCTCGACGAAATCAGAACCACTTATACTTAAAAAAGGAACCCCAGCTTCTCCGGCTACGGCCTTAGCTAATAATGTCTTTCCTGTGCCAGGTGGGCCCATAAGCAACACCCCTTTAGGGATCTTGCCTCCTAAGCGTTGGAATTTCTTCGGATCTGTTAAGAATTCAATTATTTCCTGCAACTCTTCTTTTGCCTCATCTACTCCGGCAACATCGTTAAATGTAATCTTGACATGATTCTCATTTATCTGGTGAACCTTACTTTTCCCAAATGAAAAAAGGCGATTTCCGCCAGCTTGTGAACTGCGATAAGCAAACCAGACGATCATGCCTAAGATAAACAAGGGCCACATAAGACTTAATAGATTCAACCATAGAATATTTGATTCTTTAATGACAAAATTATCTACATTCTCACGCAGAGTTTTAATCAGGTCAGAATCATTGGCAGGAATATTGACCGAAAATGATCTGCCATCTCTCATTTCTACATAGGCTTTACCTTCGCCTAAGGCGACCTTGGAAATGGTCTGTGCTTGCCTGTTGTTTTGGACTATTTCAAAAAATTCTGAGTACGTAATATCAAGCTGCAGGCTTTGTTCGTACTGCTCGGCAATCAATCCCATAAAAAAAAGCACTGTAATTACCAAAAGAAACGGCATTGCATATCGGTTAAACTTATTATCCTGTTTATTCTTGCGTTGCCGATTATTACCTTTTGGAGAAGTTTTTTGAGAATAAAAATTCTTTGCCATAAATATACCTCAGTTATCTCTACCACATTTAAAAACATACCGCTTGGCCCTGTTTCGTCGAGACGAACAAGTATAAATTTTAACAAAGCCGTTTATAAATAGCAAGCTTTTTTCCCTAAGCCGCATATGAAATTTTAGCCTGATCTAGATGAGATCAAAGTTACAATTAAAGGCCCTAATCCGATGCCGCACACGATTAGGATAAATTCAAAAAAAACAATAACATAGGCCTGGATTAGCCGCAATTTATATACTATTTTTATTAAGCGGGCCTCGATATCTAATAACCGGATCGTAAAGCAAACGGCAATGGATAATAAAAAGCCATTAATGTCTTTATCCGTCGTTAGGACAGTAAGAAAAACCAAGAAAAGCCACAACGGCACCACATGTATATGGCACAAAAAATTTCCGGCAAAATCAGACGAAAGGCGTTGTGTTTTTAATCGAATCGCTATAGAGTACAACCAGTTAAAAAATATACTTAATGCCGCTGTCAATACTATAACCAAAAAATAGACACCAGCAACTATTAACACTGCCTCATTAGGTCTAATACTAACTTGGGGCAACCTGCATACTTTAAACAAAAATATACTTAAAGTGGATAAAAATACACTGGAAATTAAAATAGATATAAACGGCCGAAATGTATCTTTCTCCCGAATTATCCTCTTAAATATCCCGTCCGGGAATAATAATACTAAAAATCCATTAAAAAATTTTGATTCCATAGCCTCTATCTTTCGGTTAAAAACTCCCTAAATATGCTTACACATTATACCATAGATAAAATATTTTGGGCTATAGAGAATTTTAATCGAGTAGGAGGCAGATGATTATTTCATCTGCCGTCCTCTCACACCACCGTACGTGCCGTTCGGCATACGGCGGTTCGATAAAATTAATGTACTAATGAATAT
>Ga0180007_10007786_pt1 | contig 10027 bp, 8 predicted proteins | sample MM_PC_MetaG_FD_121122 | JGI IMG/M metagenome (GOLD analysis project Ga0180007, IMG submission 121122) | Groundwater microbial communities from the Aspo Hard Rock Laboratory (HRL) deep subsurface site, Sweden - MM_PC_MetaG | ecosystem: Environmental > Aquatic > Deep subsurface > Groundwater... | reverse complement strand
TTTCTTTCAAATTGTCAAAACCACTCTTCACTCGCGACAATTTCTCCGCCGCCCCCGGCGGGCAGATTTACGAATGGAAGGAGGTTGAAACGAAATTTGAAATCCCTGCCGACGGAATTTTTGTCATCGAAATCATCGCTTCGGCGAAAAACGCGAAGCAAAATAATTCTACTGACGACGACGATTTGCGAGTTAGCCTCGACGGATTCGATTTTGGAAAATACGAAATTCACGACGAAAAAGTTTCGTGGAAAGGTTTTGGGACAGCGGCGAGTTTCGATGGCGCGAATTTGCAAGGCGGAACGAAGACGGTTTACTTTTTTGTCGAGCTGAAAAAAGGCGAGCACATCCTCAAATTTTTTGCGGACGAAAAGCCTGTTTTAAAAAAAATTGAGATCTTGGAAATCAAAGATAAAAAGTTTGAGCTGGATGAACTTTCTCCGCCGGAAAATATTCCGAGTAATCGAAAAGGGATTCCGTGGACGAGTTTTGTTTTTTTGGGCGTGAAGCCGAAAAACTTCGGCATCACTGCGAATTGCAAAAGTGCCGCGCAAAAAAAATCAACCGACGGCGACAATTTGAAAGTAGCGGTGAATGGAAAAATTTTGCCGAACAAAAAGGCGCCGACTTCGGATAAATATAAAAACTTTTATTTTTCGGGCGATTTGGATCAAGGCAAAAGTGAGGTTTTGAATTTGCAGCCCGCCGATTTTAAGTTTTTCGAAGATTCGATTGAGTTGTGGTACGACGAAAGTCCGAGCTTTTTCATGTCGATTGAGTTTTTTGAGGAGGTTGGGAGCTGGTTGGAAAAGGTGGGCGATGCTGAGAAGAATGCCTATTACAAGTCTTTTGCGACTGCGATTGCGCTTGATTTTAGGATTATTGGATGGAAATATTCATCGCAATTTTTATTTCATTCTTTAAAAAATAGCCAAAAAAATTTAACCTTTGAGTCCGACGATCCGATTGTGGAAAAAATCAAATCCGATCCGATTTACGAAAAAATTGTCGAAAAGTTAAAAGAAAAAATCTCGTCCGGAATTTTGAGCGGCGAACTTTGGTCGAATGAATTTGATGGCGGAATTAATTTCAATTCGTGGGATTTAAAATATGCGATTCACGGAATTCACAAAATCGAATTTGCCGCGACAGAAAAATCGGCGGGTAAATTTGAGGTTGATTTTACGATTTTTGATGTTTATGATTTTGATAAGATGAAATATGGTTTGAGACAATTTTACAAATGTCCATACATTCTGATGAATAATCAAATTGATGACGGTGAGCTGGCAGGTGTTGTCAAAAATTTTGAAGTTAAAATTAAAATTAATGGAGAAATCAAATAAAATTTTTCTCGTTGGGTTTTTTTTAGGAATGATTTTTTTAGCTACATTATTTATTGTTTATATGTTTATATTTACTTTTTATTTTTTTCATCCAACTTGAAATCAAGATTACGAATAATTTTAAGAATAACTACTTTTAAAAAATGAATTCGCAAATACGGATAAAATTCGCAAAATTTTCTAAACTGAAATGGTTTTTTGTTGAGATGCCAATTTTTCTCAGCGGTATCGTTTGTGGCATCGCTTCGGGAGCAATGGTGCTATTCGTTATTTTTACCGCAGTTGCCCCATTTATTATTTTATTTTTTCGATGAATAGAAATAAAAAGATTTTCTTAATCGCGTTTTGGATTGGGTTTGCCGTTAGTATTTATTTTATTATTTATTCGATAGCTACAGACAACTTTTTTCCTCAGCCAACATAAAAGATGAATAAATCAACTAAAAACTTTACCCTAATATTCTTTATCCTTAATATTTTAATTTTTAACCCCTTTCCAAAATGTCCAAAACCATCCTCTTCTCCGAAGAAGCTCGGAAAAAACTTTTCGCTGGTGTGACGAAGCTCGCCGACACGGTGCGCATCACGATGGGTCCGAAGGGTCGCAATGTCATTCTCGAAAAAAGTTATGGCAGTCCGACAATCACGAATGATGGTGTAACCATCGCAAAAGACATCGAACTGGAAGATAAATTCGAAAATATGGGCGCCGAAATGGTGAAAGAAGTTGCGAGCAAAACGAATGATGTGGCGGGTGATGGCACGACGACCGCGACAATTCTCGCGCACGCGATAATTGCCGAGGGGTTGAAATATCTCACCGCCGGCGCGAATGCGATGAATTTGAAAGCGGGAATTTCGAAAGCGACGGCAGCAGTGGTTGCCGAACTCGAGAAGCTCGCAGAACCGGTGAAGACGAAAGAACAGCGGCGGCAGGTTGCGACTATTTCCGCGCAGAATGAGGAGGTCGGACAAGTCATCGCTGACGTGCTGGAAAAAGTCGGTGAGAACGGAGTGATCACCGTCGAGGAGGGACAGACGATGGGATTGGAAGTCGAGGTGGTGGAAGGGATGCAATTCGACAACGGCTACATCTCGCCGTACTTCATCACGAACGCGCAGAATTTGAAATCGGAATTCACGGATGCGGAGATTTTGATCACTGATAAAAAAATCAGTTCGATTCAAGAAATCCTGCCACTGCTGGAAAAGCTCACGCAGGCGGGAAAAAAGGAACTCGTGATCATCGCGGAAGATGTGGACGGCGAAGCGCTGGCTACTCTCGTGGTGAATAAATTGAGAGGCGGATTTTCCGCGCTAGCGGTGAAAGCCCCCGGCTTCGGCGATCGGCGCAAAGCGATGCTCGCAGATGTTGCCGCTTTGACGGGTGGGAAGGTCATTTCGGAAGAAGTCGGTTTGAAGCTCGAGAATGCGGATCTGAACGATTTGGGCCGTGCCGGAAAAGTGATTGCCGACAAAGAAAACACGATCATCGTCGACGGAAAGGGCGAGAAAGCAGAGATTGAAGCGCGCGTGAACGCGATTAAAAATGAGCTCGAAACGACGACTTCGGATTTCGACAAAGAAAAATTGACCGAACGACTCGCGAAACTGACCGGCGGCGTCGGCGTGATCAAAGTCGGCGCGGCGACAGAGGTCGAGCAGAAAGAAAGGCAGCACCGCGTCGAGGATGCGGTGGAAGCGACGAAAGCCGCGATCGAAGAAGGCATCGTGGCGGGAGGCGGCGTGGCGTTGATTCGCGCGCGAAAAGTTTTGGCTGGACTGCTAGAAAAAACGGAGGACGCGGACGAAAAGACTGGAATTAAAATCATTGCAAAAGCGCTCGAGATTCCCGTCCGGCAAATCGCGGAAAATGCGGGTACGGATGGAGGCGCGATTCTCGCGAAAATCGTCGAGGCGAAAAATCCGAACGAGGGTTTCAATGCGGCAAGCGGCGAATTCGTCGATCTTGTGAAAGCCGGTATCATCGATCCGAAAAAAGTAACCCGCTCGGCGCTCGAGAATGCGAGTTCAATCGCGGGAATTTTCTTGACGACCGAAGCGGCAGTCGCCGACAAGCCGAAGAAAGAAGAGTCGGCGATGCCGGGCGGCGGGATGGGAGGAATGGGGATGGGAATGTAATTTCTGAATTAACCCTCGAGTTAACTCGAGGGCAACATAAAAAGCCTCGCGAATAATGCGGGGCTTTTTGATGTTGAAATAGATTCCGGCTCAATCTTTGCACGACTCTCCGCTAAATTTTTATTCCGACTATTCGACAATCGTCACCGTGCTCTCATAAACCATCTCCGTTACATTCTTCACGATCAGCAGTGAAAGAATAATCACTGCCAGCCCCGCGAGAATCCAAAGAATATGCTTCTTCGCCGCCTGCAACTGCTCTTGATTTCCCATCGCGAGAACTAATCTCACACTCGCGACCACCAACATCAAAACTGCGGCAAGCGCGGCAAAGTTGAGCAATCCGCCGAGAATCTTGAGAATAAAAGTTTGGGTGCCGGCAGTGGAATAATCTGTAGCTTCAGTTGAAGAATCCGAGCAATTCGCCACTCCCGTCGGACAGGCAATATCGAAACCAGCCTGCTCCGCCGCTTTGAGAATACCGATACCCTCCGCATTCACGGCAACCGAAATGAGCGCGAGCGCGGCAATTCCGAGAATTATTTTTCTCAACATTTTATTTTTAATTTCTTGCTATTTTAGCAGAAAAGAAGCTTCGAAACAATGTTCGCGCTAGCGAAAAATTCTTCGGCAAGACAATCTGCCAACTACCAACCCCTGGGGTTGATTTGGTGAGACCCCACCCTCCTAAACTTGGACATTTATTTGAAAATTTGAGACTTGAAAATTCTGGAGGAGCAATGTCAGAGATTGAGTGTCCCCAGCAATCAACAGCCAAAAGCCATCTTCACCGCTCGCTTTTTTTGAATTGTACCGTTTTCCAAAAAATAAAAAGAAAAGCAAGCAACAGTCCGATCATCAGCCATAGCAACGCCTGTTCGAGCCACGGAGAATTTTCGACAACGACAATCGCTTCCTTCACACGGCTCTCGCCCGCATCGTCGGTAACTTTTAATTTCACCACGAACTCCCCAATTTTTTTGAAAACATGAACTGTTTTCGCGATCTCGGAAATTGCCGAACCATCCCCGAAATCCCACACGAAAGCCACTACTTTCCCGTCTGCATCGGAAGATTTCGAAGCGTCGAAAGAAACCTCCTCGTTCACGATTACAATTCTGTCGCCTTCGAAAATAGGAACCGGACCCTGATTCTCGTCATTCGGATCGGCGTTGTCGCCGAGTCCGTCGCCGTCGGAATCTTTTGATTCGGCGGGATCGCAGCGGAAAGCATCTTCAGAATCCGACACGCCGTCGTTGTCATCATCGGAATCTTCGTTGTCGCCCACCCCGTCGCCGTCGCAGTCTTCCGTCTCGTTCGGATTGCACGGCAGCGCGTCGGCAGAATCGAGAACTCCGTCATTGTCGTCATCGGAATCGGCATTGTCGCCCACCCCATCGCCGTCGCAATCACCCCACTCCGCCGGATCATCGGGAAATTTGTCGGAATTATCACCCGTCCCGTCGCCATCGCGATCAGAACATTCGGTAAAATCGAGCGGAAATTTGTCGAGTAAGTCGTTGCAAAGCTCCGCTCCGTCGCCGTCAGTGTCGGGATTAAGCGGGTCGGTTTTAATTTCGATTTCGGCGGAATCCGGCAAACCGTCGTTGTCATCGTCGAGATCGGCATTGTCACCCACACCGTCGTTGTCGGAATCAGCCTGCTCGTTCGGATCGAGCGGAAAAACATCCACCGCGTCTCCCACCCCATCGTTGTCGGTATCGCTCTTCTTCGGATTCGTGCCAATATTCTCCTCATCGGAATCTTTCAGACCATCGTTGTCATCGTCGATGTCGAGTAGATCACCCACTCCGTCGCCATCGGAATCCGCATCGATAAAGAAATCTTTTTCGGCAAAATTGTTGGCAGGATTATCTCCTTCTGCTTCGAAAGGATAGATTTGCGCGGAAATTTTGTGGTTGCCGACCACCGCATTCCAATTCACAAAAACTTCGTCGGGCACACCGCCCGACTTCACGCTCACCGGCTGGTCAGTGGCGATTTGCGCTCCGTCGATGAAGAATTTCACTGTTCCGATAAAATCTTCGCTTCCATTGCTACGAACTGTGGCGTAAATCTTTACCATCTGCCCGTGAATCACTCCGCTCGCGGGCTGCATCGTCAATTCATCGCTGGAAATCGAAAGATCATTTTCGAAAGCTGCGAGAGCAGCGGGGATAAAAATGAAAGCAAGCGAGCATGCGAGAATTTTGCGGAAGCGAAAAAGTTTCATTTTAATTTTTTAATCTTTTAGATTTTAGCAGATTTACAATTTTCTCTCCGCATCGCAAATGTTGCCGAATTCATCAATCCATTGCACAACTGTAATTTTTTGATCGCGGAGAATATTTCCGTGCTGATCAGCCACCCCGTCGAATCGCAATTCGTACCACTCGCGGCATTCCGGCGTGACCCCTGAAATATCAAGTTGAATATTTTGCGGCGAGATAAAACGGATGCGCTGAATTTCGACTGAATCAAATCGGTGGTTACGGTAATTCATGTCAGCAAGCGAAAACTTCGCGGCGGCAACCGAATCCGGATCGAGCGGCTCGCTGAAACGAAGATCAATCGTCCGCAAATTCGTCCCGACAAATTCCTGCCACGCCAACCGCGGCGGGATAGTGTCGGGTAAAATTTTCAGCTCTAAATCTTTATCCGTATCCAACAAAGTTTGATACACCGCCAAATTCTCTTTTATTTCCAAACTTTCTGAATGCTGAATGCTGAATGCTGAATGCTGAAATAAATATCCGCTTGGAAGTTTCACCGAGACCCGAACGAAGTCAGCGGTGCTTCCCGGCTGTTTTTGAATTTTGAGGCGATAAATTCCGTCCACGAGAACCGACATAGGTAACTCGTATTCGAGCGCAATTTCGCGCGTTTCATTCGGATTCATTTTGATAATTTTGCCGAAAACTTGCCGCGAACCATCGTCGAAATTCCGGTCAACTTGTCCGGAAATCTTTTGCGAACCGAGCGGCGTGAAAATCCGCCAAAAACTTTTATAAAATCCCGAAATCGGCTCCGCCGTGTCACCACGATGCGCGAGCGAAATTTTGAGATTTGCAACAGGGGTTAATCCGCCATCGGAATTTTCGGAAAACTCGACATCGTAAAAAATATCGCGCACCAAATATCGCGACGACTTCATCCCACCGTAATTTCCTTCGTTCACCGCGAGCAAATCTTGCGACGGAATCGGCAGTCCGCCATCCCAATTTTTTGTTTTCACAACTTCTTGAATTTTGGAATCGCGGAAATAAAAAAGGACATGTTTCGAATCCAAACTCGCAAGGATGCTCTGCGCAGCTTTTTTTGGATGCAGAACAGATTTTTTAATCAAACTTTTCGCGAGATCCGCGAGGAAATTTTTGCGGTTTTGAATTTCGTCGGGATTGTGAAGATCGATATCTTGAACCTCGTTTTCAATCCGCGAGAACAAACCCGCTTCGCCCGTAATTTCGGGGGCGAGCGTTTTTGCAAGATTTTCGAACGCGGTGAAGTCAATCGCAATCACGCCGTCGAATTCAGATTCGGGGAAACCGAGCCGAAACAGCCGGATCAATTCTTCCGCCGCAGTGGGGAAATCGGCGTCGAAATTGCCATCGCGAAAACCGTGTCCGGGATAAAAATCCCCAGCGAGCAGCTCGGCGATCGTCGCATCCGGCGGTGTGGAATTTTTTTGGATTAATTTTTCATCATAAACATTCCCGAATTCGAAAAAAGGAATCCCCGCGCGGAAACGGAGAATCGCGTACGCGGTGATGAAGCCGCCCGTCGGTCGCCGTTCCGCGTCATTTTGAAAAATGACGAGATAATTTTTGGCAATCGGAAAACCGGAAATTTTGAAAATGCCTAACTCGCCCAACTCCCCGATTGCCAGTCGAACGAAAATCATTCCGACAATCAAAATCGCGGCAAAAATCGCAAGTGCCCACTTCCAAACTTTCTTTTTTTTGGGGTGAATTTTAGCGAGAACTTTTTGGAAAAACATTGCTTAATAATTTTAGCAAAACTTTAAACTTCTGATTTTAAAATCTTAGTAGTTCCCTCTAAAATAAGCACCTGTCTAATCAATTGATTATTAAGATTTGTTTGAAAATTGTAAATTGAAAATTGAAAATTTGGGCACTCCAAAATAGAAGATCTTCCTCTTTAATCCTCCTCCTGTGAAAACCATCCAAACCCCTCTCGCTCCCGCCGCCATCGGTCCGTACTCGCAAGCCATCACCACCGGAAATCTGATTTTTTGCAGTGGACAAATCGCGCTCACTCCCGCGGGAGTATTTTTGGAAGGAACGGCTGCGGAACAAACGAAACAAGTTTTGGAAAATCTGCGGGAAGTCTTGAAAGCGGCGAATGTCGATTTTTCGAAAGTCGTGAAAACGACAATTTATCTGAAATCGATGGAAGATTTCGCAGCGGTGAATGAGGTTTACGCAGAATTTTTCGGCGAATGGAAGCCCGCGCGGGCGACGATCGAAGTTTCGAATTTACCGAAAAATGCGCTCGTCGAAATCGAGGCAGTGGCAGTTTCGTAATTTCGTAGAGACGCATTGCAATGCGTCTTGCGTCTCTAGCGTTCGAGCGCGTCTCTACCGTTCCAAAACAACAATCTCCCGTCCCACCGTCTGATTCTCCCGCGAGTAAATTAATTTTTCCGTGTTGCGGACTTGCCAGCCGAATTTCGCGATCGCGGGCAGAATCTCGCTCGAAGCGAAAAATTTAGGCATCCCGTTCTCTAGATAAACCGGAAAGCAGATCGCCACTCGCTGGCAATCGATCCAGCTGAAAAATTTTTCGTATAAATTTTTCAGCTCCTCGAAAATCTTCGCGCGTACTTGAGGTTCGGGAATCGTCTTGCGCGGCGGTCCGAGATGCCCTTCGGAAACAACCACATCGAATTTTTTTTGAACTCTTTCGTGAGCATCGTGGAGAAAAACGTCAGCTTGCAAATTAAGCGCTGCCAGATTTTTTTGTGAGAATTCGACCATCCGCGGATCGATGTCGCTGCCGAAATTTTCAAATCCGAGCAGTCCCGCCTCGACGAGAATCCCCCCGCATCCGCAAAACGGATCGTAGATAGTTGGTAGTTTGTAGTTGGTAGTTTGTAGTTTTTTACTATCAAGTTTATTTTGAAAATTTGAATTTTGAGATTTATTTGAAAATTGAAAATTGAAAATTGAAAATTTTTCAAGTTCCCCCCAACCGCCAACCCCTAAATTCAACATAATAATTGCTAACTTGGGGGGTAGCATCCCGACGCGCGCATCGCGAAAAGCCTTTTCGTAATCACGAAATTTGTAACTCGCGAACGGCTGCACGCTTTTCAGCTTTGCAAACCACCACCCTGCTTTCGAACGGGCAACGAGAATCTCCACCCCATTTTTTTTAATGATTTCGAACTCTGATTGCGCGGAAGTGAGATTGTGGAAATTTTTATTCGCGAAGCGGGAAGCGATGTCCTTGTTTTTGAGAAACTTTTTCGCACCGACAAGAAGGGTTTTGAGTGTCGCGAAATTTTCGGGAAAAACTGAAATTCCAAAAATATGCTTTCCCGCTTTTTCGGCAAATTCGTTAGCGAAAAATTCGTAAATTTTTTGAGAAGTGAATTTCAGCGAGTGTGCAAAAACCTCCCCCGTCTTCACCACTCCCCCGATTTTTTTGAGGTCAATTTTCTCCAAATTTTCGAAAATCGCGAACTCTTTTTCCCGTGCGCAGATTTTTGAATTCGGAAATTTCGCACGAATTTCCGCGATTGAAATCGACGGGTTTCGTCCTAAAATTAGCAACGTTTGCGCAACAGAAATTTTATTCATCTCGTAGAAATGGGAATCGCGCTCGCAATCGCAATCGCGTTTGCGGGAGGTTGGCTGGCTGCGAATTTTCACGCTGCGGCGAATCCTCCGCGTTTCGAAATTTTAGAAGATTTCCGCGCGGAAATCCCGCTCGTGAAATTCGAGAGTTTCGACGGAAAAATTCTGCGGGGAACTTTCGAGGGAATGCAGCCGCGCTTCCTCGTCGGCGAACGCGAAGAAATCGTCGTGCCGAAGGAGGGAAAATTCGAGGTGAGTTTAGAGATGTTAAAATAACATCGTGAAAAAATTAAAAAATACGCGCTCGCCACTTTCAACTTCCAACCCCTCGAGTTGATTTCATACGCCAAATCTCCGTCTCTAAAGCATCAGCTCTTTCTCTTTTTGTAACGACAATACGCCCAACAACCGGCGCTAAAAAGTAAAATAATTACTACAAAATTATTGCCTTTGGAATTTTCGGGTAAGTGATCATCTGCATTATCTAAGCCGGCATCAGCTTTAGTCTCGGTGTCAGCAGTAGATGGTTCTGAATTTACAAAAGCAGGCTCCTGATTCTGTGAAGTTTGCTCTTCGTAACCGCAAGCGTCTGAAGCCCATAATCCTCTTTGCTCTTCACGGGCTTCTTGCTCCAACTTATTGTATTCCTCTAAACGAGAGTGCGGATATTTTTTGTAAGAAAAAGCATATCCCTGCCGGATCATTTCTGCTCCCACATCT
>Ga0180007_10007785_pt1 | contig 10027 bp, 8 predicted proteins | sample MM_PC_MetaG_FD_121122 | JGI IMG/M metagenome (GOLD analysis project Ga0180007, IMG submission 121122) | Groundwater microbial communities from the Aspo Hard Rock Laboratory (HRL) deep subsurface site, Sweden - MM_PC_MetaG | ecosystem: Environmental > Aquatic > Deep subsurface > Groundwater... | reverse complement strand
TATCTAGAGTGTACTGCGATGAACTCTCTACTCCAAATTTAATGAACCAACAACCAGATTTTTTCATTGCAGTTAATAACTCTTCATCACAATTATCTACCCTGCCATTACATCCCCAAATAACATTGAACTTTTGCTCAATCATCCCATTACACAAATCAAATACCCATTTTTTATCATAAGTAAAGGTATCATCATCAAAGAAAAATTCTTTAACACCATATCTATCAATTAGAAATTTCATTTCATCTAAAATGTTTCTTGGAGATCTTTGTCTGACTTTTTTCTTAAATAGCATCTGGGGCCAACTACAAAAAGTGCATCTATATGGACAACCTCTGGAGCCCATCATATACATAACCTTATCATGCAACATCCACGCTTCGTGATATCTTTTCCAGGGTATTATCTCTCTATCTATAAACGGTAATGTATCTAACTCCCCAACCAATTCATAATCTCCAGTATTCTTTATCTCATCATTCTCCCTGTACCAAGTTCCGACAGGCAAATCGCCCTTTCCATAAAGATGCTTGGCCAAGTTTAACATACTAATGTCAAAATCGCCCCCAGTCAATACATAGTCTATCCTGCTATTCTCAAGTGTTTCTTTAGGAAGAACAGAAATATGGTCTCCTACTACAGCCACTTTCAACCCAGGAATTTCATTTTTTATTCTCTCTACAGTTCTCCAATTCTGTTTGATTGTAGGAGTTTTAGCTTCAAAAATTAATAATTCCGGATTAATTTGTTTTAATCTAGATAAAAACTCCTCCTCACTCAGAGATTCATAGATGCCATCGATAAAACTAACATCAAACCCCTCATTTTTCAATAAAGTTACCCCCATCGCAGGAGTCATAGGATAGATTAGCTCTTGGTCAGATCTAAAAGCACTAAATCGACATTGGCTAAGCGTTAAATATTTCTCAGAGTCCATGGGCAAGTAAGCAAAAACAATTCTCATTTATCCCTCCCGAAATATCATAACTTTATGTAATGATAGGTTTCTTACTAAAAATACATCCGAAAAAGTATCTATCAACAAAAAAAGTCTATATAAAAGCTTATCTGCTCTCGTTTGTGTATGTCGGGTTTGATAAAAAAATTTTTTCCAATTCTTTTTAGATCTCGATCTGGCGATCATGTATCCATAAGATAAAGGAAAAGACAAATCTACTCCTTGAAAGGAAACAAATTTCAAACCATATTTTCTAAAAATTTTTTTGTAACTTGAAAGACTCCTATAAGAACAATCCTGAATCCCTTTAGTTTTATCTGCTATTTTTTGCAACAATCTTGAAATTGGGCGCGGTGCAGCTGTTTCTATCAATATTATTTTCCCCCTACTTTTTAATGAAAGAACCATATTTCTAATCGCACACTCAAACATATCCTCCTCGCAAATATGCTGGAGCACAGTAGATGTGAATATCACATCATACTTCTCTTTGGGTCTTTCTCGCGTTATATCTAAAACAGCAACCTTTAGACCTGCAAGATTCTCTTTTTTTGCTTGTTTCTTACAAAACTTAACCATATTTGGATTTATGTCTGTAGCAAGAACCTCTGCCTGATTACGTGCAAAGAGCAAACTCCACTTGCCCTTACCACAACCAACCTCCAAGACCTTTTTATTCTTAAAATAATCTAGCAAGGAATTAAGTTTTTTTTCGAATAGCTCCTTATAATAATTGAAATAAAGCCCTCTAGAGCCCACAATATCCCAACGAGATTCATCCTCTTCTACATCCAATTCTCTCCAATATTCTCTATTGGAATATTCTTTTATAGGACCCATTTTAAAATCAAACTAGGAACTTGCCACTAAAAAGAAACCTCTTAAGTTTCTTTTAAAATCCTCCCCAGATCTTATCCTCGACAATCTTCTTAATGCATAACTCGGTCTTAAATAAAATTTTCTATAACCCCTTCTTACCAACTTTTTAAGATTTTCTTCTGTTGTTAGTTTTGAAGTATAACTTATTGCCCCCGAATACAAATAATCTACCCCCTTATACCCTGCCTCATCTTTTACCTCCTCATAAACCTCAGTCCCCGGCAAGGGATCTAGTGTTGAAAATGCACAGTAGTCAAGATCCAAGGTCTTGGCAAACTTTATAGTTTCCAACCCCATTTCATAAGTTTCATTCGGCATACCAAATATAAAGATACCATAGGACTCTAACCCAACGTCCCTGGTTAATCTTATTGCATCTTTCATTTGTTGGGGGGTAATGTCTTTTTTCATTCTGTTCAGTACAGACTGTACTCCCGATTCTAAACCATAAAGTACTCTCCAACAACCAGCCTGCTTCATCTTGGTTAATATCTCCTTATCTACAGTATTCACTCTCGCATTAACAGACCAAACCATATCTAATTTTCTCTTTTTTATTTCGTCACATATCTCCAAAACTCTCTTCTTAGGAATTGTAAAAGTCTCATCATAAAAAGTCACGTCCTTAATGCCATACCTGCGCATTAAAAACTCCATTTCATCAACTATATTCTTAGGAGACCTAAGCCTCAACCTTTTATCTGAATGACAAAAAGTACACCTATAAGGGCAACCACGGGATCCAATTATCGCTGTCCAAGGCAGTTTTTTATAAAAAAGTGGAGAGGGCTGGTATTTTTCGATTTCGATGATGTCCCTATCTAGAAAAGGAAGAGAGTCCAAGTCCTGGATCGGTTCTCTAGGAGGATTTATGATTACCTTGCCATTTTCTCTTACAATGGTTCCTTTAACTCCCTTTAGAGATTTACCCATCTCTCTCCTATCAAGAATTTCTAAAAGAGTAAACTCTGAATCACCAATACTCAGCGCATCCAAATTTGAACTTTCCTCAAAACATTTTTCTCGCCAAACATTGGGGTGTGGGCCCCCAGTAATCACAAATATATCAGGATTTTGGCTTTTTATTCCGTCAATCAATTCTTTGGCCCTTCTCCAATTATAACTCACAGAACTTATTCCAACATTTTTGATGTTATGTTTTTTTATATAATCTAATATCTCGTCTTTCGTATTAAAAAATCCGTCTAAAAAATGGACTTTATGATTGTGTTTTTTAAGGATGGCCGACAAATAAAGTAACCCTAACGGAGGCTGTCTTCCAGTAATAGGTTGTTTTCCTGAAAGAATCCCATTCTCTCCTATTAAAAACTCCCATAAGCGATTCCTTTTAGTTAAATTTTCTGTATGGAGCTCTTTCACATACATTGGAGGATTCAAAAGTAAGATTTCCATAAGGAGCTTCAAAAGTACAGCTTTTTAAATTTTTTTAATGGTTTTTTCTATTGATCGAACAGTTTTTTCTGCTATTATCTCTTTATCGTGATTCTTTGCAAACCCCCTGGCTTTGAGGCCCATTTCTCTTCTTGCTTGCGGATTTTTTATCAAATACATTATTTTTTCTGCCAAATCTTCAGGATCTTCTGGTTCATAAAGCAAAGCTACTCCCTCTGTTCCAAAGAGCCATTCCTGTGCAGCCAATTTTGGTGCAACCAAGGCCTTTCCCGCTGCCAAATCTTGTAATGCGCTTGTGGTGACTATAAAATTATTTGCAAAATTTTTACCCCTCAAGGAGACGGCTATATCAGCTGCGAGTACGTATTCTAATAACTTATTGAATTCTACCCAACCTGTAAAAAGAATGTTTTTTTCTAATTTTAATTCTTGCGTTATCCTTTTAAGTTCTCTTAATGGGGTCCCATCACCAACAATGACTATTTTAGAATTCGAAAACTCCTCTAGGATAATTGGGGTAGCATAGATCAGAGTTTCAACTCTTTTAAAGGTATCAATGAAACCATGGAACACTATAAGATTATCTTTTTCAGTATAATTCAACCTTCTTCTTGCTTGCGCTTTATCTATTTTTAAATCTTTAAAAAAATTAAAATCAATAGTTTCAGGGGTAATATCAAGTTTTTCTTCAGACAAACCTAAATCGAGAAGATATTTCTTTAGTGGCAAAGAATGCGGTTGAATCCTATCAACACTTTTCCACATTATTTTTTTTTCTAAAAGAAACAGCAATTTGAATACGAATCGAACTATGGAAGATTTTTTTTCTTGCATAAATAAACTCCATATGTCTCCAAATTTAAGAGCCACTGGGACTCTTGTAAATTTTTTAATAAGATACCAATACACTGGCGCATTATCATTGCAATGAACTACATCAAAGCGATTTTTAAAAAAATGTTTGTACGCCACTATCAAAGGGACAATTAAAATCCAAATAAATGTTTTAAGAAGTTTATCAAACTCATTACCTCTATCCATTGTTAGCGGTATGTATTCACAAGAAACATTTTTGATATTAATTTCTCTCTCCTTTTTTGTTTCCTTATAACTAATAGAATGAACCTTATGCCCTCTTTCAGATAGCTTCTCAAGCATCCTAACAAACGAAGCATCTGTTCCAAGCGTTTCAGAAACAGGAGACCTAGATAAAACACAGATTCTCATTTTATTTGTTAAACCTTAACCTAAATGAATTTATTAAAAACTCCAGAATATCTTTTTTACTCAACTTGCTGTCTCCGTGCGTTCTATCAATAAAAGTAATAGGCATTTCAACAATCTTTGCATTTTTGTTTAACGCTTTATGCAAGAGACTGATTTGAAAAGCATAACCACCCACCTTGAGTTGATTTAAATCTATTTTTTTTAAAATATCGGTTCTAATTGCACGATACCCAGAAGTACAATCTTTTATGTTTTTAATACCGGCTACAGCAGTAGACAATAAGTTTCCTGTTTTGCTCACAACAATTCTTATAGGACTCCAACCTACCACCTTTCCTTCTTTTATATATCTCGAACCTATAACAAAATCATAACCCGCATTTATATTGTCTAAAAAATTAGGTATTTCTTTTGGATCATGAGAAAGATCCGCATCCATCTCAAAGAGTATATCCGCATCAAGCTTTTCAATTGCATATTTCATCCCAGCAATATAGGCTGCTCCCAACCCTTCTTTTTTCTCTCTTTTTAACAATTTTACAAAAGAATGCTTCTTCATATATTCTGCAGCTATTTCATAAGTTTTATCCGGGCTGTTATCATCTACGACTAAGACGCTCATATCAAAATTAGATATAGTTTTAAATACATCCCTTAACCCATCTAGGACCAAAGGAAGGTTATACTTTTCATTATAGGTCGGCAAAACTATGCACACTTTCATTTTATATCCTCATATTTCATAGGTTTACTTAAAATTTTCTAAATACTGATATAGGGGTTACATTAAAGTAAACCTTTTAAAATCTTTTTAAAAAGAGAGATAAAATGGTAAGGTTGATAGGAAGGGATATTGATTTGTATAAGGTTTTACTCCTTTTTTTAAAGAAACCGAATGCCAGCTTTCATCAGTTTTTTCAAAAAATAAGAGAAATGTCTCTGTTAGACTATAGGTCCTCTAAGAAGGGATATAGTCTCCCTCCATCAATCATAACCTATGAAATTACCCATAATTGCAACCTAAGATGCAAAACTTGCTGGTTTTATGGAAACAGCGGATTGTACTCCAAAAACACAAATCCACCAGAATCCCTGGATATTGGACAAATTAAGAAATTAATTGACAATATAAGCTCTTTCAAGCCATATTTCCTGATTACTGGGGGAGAACCACTATTGTACCCCCATCTTAAAGAAGTTCTATACTATGCCGACAAAAAAAGATTATTTTTCGGGTTGATTACTAATGGTATCTTAATCAATGAAGAAAAAGCCCAATGGATTATAGATTCTGGTCTAAATTTCATCACAGTATCTATAGATGGACCCAATAAACTAAATAATGAAATTAGAGGCAATCCCAATGCTTTCGATAAGGCAATCAATGGTATAGCTCTATTAAAAAAACATAGAAAAAACAAGAAATTTCCAATAATCACGATAAATGTCACAATCTCAAAATATAATTTTGATAAGATTAAAGAAATGGTAAAAATTGCAGAAGATGCAGGTGTAGACATATTGCAATTCCAACATCAGTGGTTTTCAGATAACAAAACAGCCAAGCAATACCATCTATGGGCAAAGAATAATCTGAACTTGGAATCAAACTTTATTGGAGGATTTGAAAATTATTCCTCTCTGGGCATTGAGGTGAATAAACTAAAAGAACAAATAGAAAAAATAAAATCCAAAAAAGTATTTCTTAGAGTTTTTCCAGAATTAACAAACAACGAATTAAATAAGTATTATGCATCTATGGATCCAGTATACACTTGGAGATGTGTCAATCCTTGGTTTGGTACACTAATCAGGCCAAATGGGAACGTAGATCCTTGTATTGACTACACTTTTGGCAATATTAAAGAAGAATCGTTTAAGGAAATTTGGAATAATGAAAAAGCCAGATTCTTTAGGAAGAAAGTTAAACAAATAAAATATTTTCCTGGTTGTACCAGATGTTGTGGATTTTTTAGAAAATGCGAACGGAAACATTGCCTTCAATAAGCATAGTTCTTCCAGTCTTTAATGAAGAACGTAATATCAAGAGATGTTTAGAAAGTATAAGGTCTCAAGATTATCCTCAAAAAAAGGTTGAAATAATCTTAGTGGATGATGATTCAACAGACAATACTGTAAAAATCGCCAAAAAGTATAAGGTAGTTCTTTGTAGAAATGGAACCCATAATTATGATATTGGAAAATCTCTAGGCATTAAAAGATCAAGTAACGAATATATTCTATTCTTAGATGCAGATAATTTTTTACCCCACAACCAATGGTTAAAAAGGATAATCAAACCATTCGTTATTGAAAAAAACTTAAGCGGAGCACAACCTCTCTGGTTCACTTACAATAAAAAGTATCCTTTAGCAGATAGATATGCAATTCTTTTTGGTATCACAGATCCAATTACAATTTATCTAAAAAAACAAGATCGTCTAATGTTAAATGAGAAGAAATTCAAAGTCGGCGATGTTTATTCTGAAACTAAAGATTATTTCTTAACAAAATTTTCACCAAAAAGTTTGCCCACGATAGGCTCTGTAGGATTCATTACAAAAAAAGAATATTTGATGAAAACTAATTATGACCCAGATTTTTCTCACCTTGATTGTATGCAAGATCTAATAAAACAAGGTTATGACAAATTTGCTATGGTAAAATTAGATATAATCCATCTGCACTCACCCACGATTAAATCATTTTTAGACAAACTAAAAAGAAATTTGCGCATATTCTTAAGGGATCAGAAAAAAAGAAGATACAAATGGGAAACTTCAAAATTGAGATTATTTTATGCAATCTTTGCTATGAGCACTTTTATTATTCCATTTTATCATAGCCTCAAGGGTTTTTTTGAAATAAGGGATTATGCTTGGTTCTTACACCCCTATCTTTGTTTTAGAATAGTCTTTATGTACTCATTGATAATGGTTAGGTGGAAATTAGGTTTTTAAGATCTAATCTTTCCTACAAAATATCCTAGACCATAGGCTATATGGGTAAGAAAGAAAAGAACGAAAGATACTGGTAAATAGGTTATTTTTTTATTTTTTATCGCTATAAAAAAAGAATTAATTATGATTAAGAACAGATAAACAAAAAGAGGTATCAAAAAAAGAAAAGAAAAAACTTGAAGAGGTATTAGCAAAATTAAATAAAATACAAATAGTGTAGGCATATAATTTACAATGGTTCCTCTTGACACTGCAGTCTTGCCGTAAAGAAAGAATTGTTTAAAGAAACCTTTCAATGTGGGTCTACGTCTATGATAAATAAATATCTCTGGATTGTAAGCAATTTTGAACCCTTCTTTTTTTGCTTTTATAAGCAATACAGGCTCTTCTCCAGGAAATAACTTCGGATCAAAGCCGCCCACCTTATCAAATACCCCCCTCTTAGCAAAACAAATCGCGGAAGTAATAACCTTTTCATCCGCTTCTAAATCCAACTTACCCCTTTTATAGCGCTTACACATCTTAAAGGTTGCTAGAAAACAAGCTATTACTTCACCAGAGATTTTAGCAAACAGAGGATCATCCTTGGGTGTTAATTGCGGACCACCCATTATGTCTACCTCAGGACATCTCTCAAAAAATTCATCAGCCCTTTTTAGCAGGTCTTTACTTATTACTGCATCATCATCTAAAAATAAGATTATCTCTCCCTTTGCAGCCTTTATCCCCTTGTTCCGATTGATAGAGGGATTTGGACCTTCAAAAACTAAAACTTCATATTTATTTTTTGGGTAATCTAACTCTTTTAGAGATCCAAGCACCTCGGCAGACCTATAGGGCGCTACAGGCACAACAATAGAGTATTTTATCATATCGACTGGTCTATGGAAAGACTTTTTAATTGTTTTGACCAATCTGGGCCTTATGATTCATCCCCAAAGACCAAAAATATCCATTATAATCGCCCTATTTAACGCAGAAAAAGAAATTAATCTTTGTTTAAGCTCTATTTTTGAATCCAATTTTAAGGATTTTGAAGTAATAGTTATTGATGATTATTCTACTGATAATTCTGTAGAAATAGCAAAGAAGTATCCTGTAAGATTCTTCAGCACTGAAAAAAACAGCGGACCTGCAAAAGCAAGGAATATTGGTGCAAAAGAAGCAAAAACTGACCTTTTATTCTTTTTAGATTCTGATACAAAAGTTGAAAAGAATAGTTTAACTTTATTACATGAATCAGTCTTAAACAACCCCGAAGTGATTGGAGTAATCGGTTTACCCAATACAACATCACTCAGAAAAGGAATGGCCCCGGACTATAATGCTCTAAAAAATCACTATACTCTTTTTATTGCTGAAGAAAAAAATAATTATTTCACAACCCAGATGGGCGCAATAAAAAAAAGTATATTTGAGCAAGTTGGTGGTTTTGATGAAAATTTTAAAAGCGCGGATATTGAAGATATTGAATTTGGATTAAGAATACCCGAAGATAAAAAAATATTGATCAATAAAAATCTAATAATCAGCCACCATTTCCCCCATTTTTCTAAGATTATCAAGAATTATTTTAAAAGAAGTTTTTTACTCGCAAAATATGTAAAGAAAAATAAAAAATTGAGTAAAGCCCACGCAAATTTAAAGGGCATGATTTCAGTTTTAGTAGTTTTGTTAACCACTATTTTGTTAATACTCTCCTGGACAAATAAACTTGTTTTTTTCAGTTTTATCCTTGCAGGAGTAGGTTTTATTTTGATAAATTCTGGACTATTCTTATTTGTAATGAAAAAGAGAGGTTTTTTATATGGTTTGTTAGCTATCTTTTTTGAATTTTGTTTTGAATTGAGTATTGGTTTAGGGGGGCTATTCGTATATCTATCTAAAAAATGAGTTTTAAGCAAATTGAAACACTGACAAAAATTTTCAGGAATAAGGGTTTACCTAGTTATATCATCTTTTATGTTACTTCTATTTGCAACTCTAAATGTAAGATGTGTTTTAATTGGAAGTACAATAATAACGTAACCAAAGAGGAATTAACACTCGAAGAAATAGATAATTTTTCTAAAAAACTAAAACATTTGCAATACGTTACCTTGGGAGGCGGTGAACCCACTCTCAGAAAAGATCTTCCCGAGATTTGCGAAATCTTTTATAAAAATAATAACGCGCAGGTGTTCAGCATCCCAACCAACGGACTGTTACCAAAACAAACATATGACCATACTCTAAATATCTTAAACAAGTGCCCAGGAGTTAATATAAGAATTAGCTTATCCATAGACGGCATAGGGGAGGATCACGACAACATTCGGGGGGTTCCAGGCAATTTCGAAAAAATCAAAGAAACCTATAAACTATTAGATGAAATAAGAAAAAAATACAAAAATTTTGAAATCTTAGCTAATACCACGTTCAGCGCATATAACCAGGATAAAATAAAGAAAATAGTGAAACAACTCAACTCTGATTTTGTATTTGATATGCAAAGCGTAACTTTGGTTAGAGGCAATTCAAGGGAACTAATCGCTAAAAAAATTGATTTTTCTAAAAAACTAAAACATTTGCAATACGTTACCTTGGG
>Ga0180007_10007784_pt1 | contig 10029 bp, 6 predicted proteins | sample MM_PC_MetaG_FD_121122 | JGI IMG/M metagenome (GOLD analysis project Ga0180007, IMG submission 121122) | Groundwater microbial communities from the Aspo Hard Rock Laboratory (HRL) deep subsurface site, Sweden - MM_PC_MetaG | ecosystem: Environmental > Aquatic > Deep subsurface > Groundwater... | reverse complement strand
AAAGGTCTAAGAGTTCATCATTTAAATCTTCAACAATTGACCTTGTAACTGTCAATTTATTATGTTGTTTATATCGTTTTATTTCTTCAATACAATCATTTGCAACAGAATATCTTTCCTGCAATGTTACAAAATATTTTTTGTAGCCAAAAATGTTTTCTTTCAGACCGTTAAATAGTGGCTTTATAAGTTCATAATTATTTTGAGCTGGAAAATCTGCTTCGTATAAGTCATTTATATTTTGTTCTAGTGCGCTTTCAATCATTGTCCAAAACAGAATGTTCAATACTTTTAAAAATCTTATCTAAAATAAAAATTTAATCATTTCTTTTAATCATTTCTTTTGGGGTTTCTTTATCTTGGCGATAAAGAAGCCTTCGGTGTCATTGTCAAAGGGATATATTCGAAGACACTTTTCTGCTTCAGGTCGAATCTTTAGGTCATCGAAAGAAGTTATTGCTTTACTTCGGTTTATGTTTAATTTTATATCTTCCAAAGATGCATCAGGGTATCTATTTAAAAGCCAAGAGACTAGAGCTTCATTTTCTTCAGGTTCTTGTGTACAAGTGCTGTAAACCATTACCCCTCCTGGTTTTAAAGCCATGAATGCTGCTTCGACCAATCCTTTTTGTATTCCGGCCATTTTTCGAACAAGATGAGGACTCCACATCTGCAAGGTTTTTAGTGAACGCCTAATTGTTCCTGTTCCACTGCAAGGCGCATCTACGAGGATTTTGTCAAACGCCATTTTTTTAAACCAGTGGCCTTGTTGGTGTGTTACAATGCAGTTTGAAACTCCGCATCGCTGTGTGTTCAAACCAAGGGCTTTAAGTCTTTTCCCTTGATTATCATTTGAAACCAATAATCCTTCATTTTTCATGTACTGAGCAATTTGTGTTGTTTTACTGCCTGGTGCAGCGCACATATCTAAAACTACATCTCCTGGTTTTGGATTTAAAACAATCGCAGGAATCATGCTTGCTGCGTCCTGAACATATATTTGCCCTAGTTGATGCTCAGGAATATTTCCTATGTCAAATCGTTTTTCATTTTTATACTCAACCCAAAATCCTTCTTTGCACCAGGGTACTTGTTTAAGGTTCCAATTTACTGATAACTTTTTTTTTACATCAGAAATTTTTGCTTTTAGTGTGTTTATACGAATACTTTTTTTTATGTATGCTAAAGAATAATCCATGAATTTATCGTAATCTTTTCCAAGAAGTTTTTTATAACGCTCTATAAACGCGTCTTTTATTAATATTTTTTCTCTTCCAGGTATTGGTTCAAGCATGATTTCTTGATAGAAAACGTAGTTGTTTTTAAAGGTTAGTAATTTGACCTTATTGATGTAAATTACGGATTATTTTTGGTTCTTGATTCAAGAAAAGCAAAGGGTTTTTTTCAATTCCACCTATCTGACATTCAAAATGCAGGTGCGGATAGCCGTATTGTTCATCGTACATGGGAATGTTTCCTGTTGTCCCTACGCTTCCGATTCTATCATTGATTGTAAGGTATAGTTCTCCTTTGAGTTGTTTTTCTTTTAATGCTCGAAAATATTCGTCGTTTTGTAAGTGTCCATAAATAGTTGTTGTTTTACCATCATGCCATAATATAACTATGTTTCCGTATCCGCCTTCATCTTCATCAACATGTTTAATGTATCCTTCAGCCGCAGGGTATACGGGAGTTCCAATTTTCGCCCTTAGGTCTGTTGGGTTAATGTTATATAAGTCAATACCTGTGTGTGTTGCCTCAGATCCGTTTTTCCTGGTTCTTTTTGTTCCGAAGTCTCCGATTTCTTTCATCATAGGGTCTTTGATTGGTGATTGAAACTTATATGATAATTGTTTGAATTGGATTTTTTGATAATTTTGATTTATTTGATATTGTTTTTTGACTAATGACTGAACAATTTTGTTCAGAGAGTGATATTTCATAGCAATCGACTCATTCCAGTTCTGAGCAACAATTTGTTTGTACGCGAATAACCCCTCATAATCCCCTATTAAGAAAAACAGCATTTGATTAACACTTATTGCACCTTTATCTTTTGCGATTCTCATGTTTGTCAAAGCAAGTCTTATGTTTAGTTCTTCTTCCAGTTCCATTTTACGATTCATTAAAAACACTAATTCATTCATTCTTCGTTTAGAAATTTCAATATTAGACAGTTGGTAGATTATATAATCTGAGAGTTCTTCTGTGGACTTGAAGCAAACATTGGATTTCGAACAGATCTTTCTTATTGTTTTTTTAGTTTTTCCGGTTATATCTTGGTTTAATAATGTTGATATTTTGTTCTCATATAACTTTTTTTCTTGCAAAATCTCTATTATGCGGGGGTTTTCATAAGGTGGGCGAGTCATGTACTGATTCGTTGTTTTTTCTATCAGTAATTCTTCCAATGTTTTTGTAGAATCCCTAACAAGAGATCTTTTTATGCCTGATAAGTCTTCTGATAAGAAATCTCTTTCTTTGATAATTGTAAACAGAATCCTTTCTTCTGAAATTGTAAGATTATTTTTTTCACCCCAATAATCATTGTTGTATTGATGTATCATGCAAGCAACTTTTAGTTCTTGTTCAGAAAATGTTGCGTCTTTATTTAGAATAAGATTTTCAAAGTCATAATCTGCAAATGTGTTTTCGGAATTTTTTATTATTGGTTCTATAAGTTCGGATGGGTTAGAACAAACTTCTTCTACAGCTTGTTTGGAAATGAAATTGTAGCGCCAATTATACCTTACAGCACTGCTAATTTCTTTTCGTTCAAAAGCAACAGTTGTTAAAAGTGCTCCTGTCAAAAGAGCGATTATTGATGTTTTGAACAACTCTTTTCTTCTTTTATTTCTATAATCTTGGGTTCGAGCGACTTTTTGTTCTTGTTTTTTCAGAAATTTATGAACTCGTAAATCTGATTTTGACCAATAGTTTTTATTTGTTTTAGACAATTAAACACCCTATAAATCAAGGAAATCATAAATATAAAAATGTTTCTATTTTAAAGTAGATATGATTTTTGTCATTTTTCAATCAAAATTTTTGATGATTTTACTAAAGGAAATTAAAAATTAGACTAATAATAATTTCCTTTAGACAATAGAATGTGAAAAGCAATCCAATAACTATCGTCATATTCTATTTATTAAAAAGGTTTATATATTAATAGCTAATATTGTTATTTATCATAATAATTTAGGTGCAAAAAAGAAATGCTTATTTGGCAAATAATAACACTAATCATGCTTTTGATTCTATCAGGCTTTTTCTCCGGAGTAGAAATCGCTCTCGTATCTGTTTCAAAACTTAAAGTCAGACATTTCTTAAAACAAAAAAAGAAAGGTGCAGAAGCACTTTCAAAATTAAAAAACAAGCCCAGAAGAATGATTATCACTATTCTCATAGGAAATAACGTGGTAAACATTTCGGCTAGTGTTCTTGCAACAATCATTGCGACAGACTTGTTTGGTTCTAAAGGTATAGGTATTGCTGTTGGAGTTATGACTTTACTAATACTCATATTTGGAGAGATAATTCCTAAAGCTTATGCTAGTACTTATTTTGAAAGCGTTTCATTAAAAGTTTCAAAGCCACTTTTGATTTTTCAAAAGATTCTGTTTCCAATAGTTATTGTATTAGAATGGTTGACAAACAAAACATTAAGATTGTTTGGAAAAACTTCCGGTAAGAAGTTTGTTTTAACAGAAGAAGAATTAAAAACTGCTTTTGATATAACTGCTGAACAAAATGTGATTGAGAAGCAGGAAAAAAAACTTTTAACAAATGTTTTGAAATTCAATGATATAACTGCGAAAGAAGTGATGACTCGAAGAAAAAAAGTTTTCGCTCTTAACGCAAATATGACAGTAAAAGAAGTTTTGGCTTTCGTTGCACAATGTCCTTATTCAAGAATTCCTTTGTATTTGGGTTCACTTGATAAGATTATCGCAGTAATCCATTTCAAAGACATATTAGAAGCAATTCATAATAAAGATTATGACGCAAGACTGCGAGATATAGGTGTTAAACCATTGTTTATAAATGAAAATGTCATAATCGATGACTTGTTCAAGATATTTCAAGAGCGCCACACCCATATGGCTGTAGTAATCAATAAAAAAAAGCGAATTACAGGCATTGTTACAATTGAAGACCTTATAGAAGAGATTGTGGGGGAAATAATTGACGAGTTCGATGTTACGCCTAGTAAACTGATGAGAATAGATAAAAACACTATCCTTGTGGATGGTGAAACACCACCGAACTATATTAATTCTTTTTTTCAAATGAGCATTCCTGAAAAATTTGCAACTTTAAGTGATTATTTAATTCATAAATACAAACAACTGCCTCCGAGAGGAAAAGAATTAAAGATTGGTAAACATTTGTTCTTTATTGAAGAGATTGGCGAAGAATTCATTGAAAGAGTCAGAATTAAGAAGTTAAAGTAATTTTACCATGTATGGACCTTCTTTTTTATAACCAAATTTTTGATAGTAACTACGAACTCCAACACCACTTATAATAACAATTTTTTCTCTTTTCTCTTTTCTCGCTATTTCTTCAGCTTTGGATAATAATTTTGCACCAAATCCTTTATGTTGAACATCTCCAGATTTACCGAGTCCAGTTGCTGCACCATAGATGTGTAATTCTCTTATAATTCCTGTCTTGAGTGTTATTTCTGGTCTAAGACTTTGATTTGGAAGTCTGAGTCTGCAAAAGCCTAAAAGATAATCTTTTTCATCAACAAGAGATATAAAATATTCTTTTCCTTGCGAAGCCTTGTACTTGATAATCTCAAATTTCATCTTTCCTTTAATTTCTCTGTCTTTTATTTCACGACACCTTATACAAAAGCATTTTTGTTTATTTTCTAATAATTTTTTATCTATGTATTGTCTGAGATTTGTTCTGTCAACACCTGCTATCGTCATTTTTGTAGGTATGTCTCTTTGCACTCGCATCACTCTGCAGTATTTTGGAATATATTTCTTTGATTTGGTTATTATTTCGGCTGCCTCATCAGTTGTTATTGGCGTATATTTTTTGTCTTTAAACTCATCGTATAGTTTTGTTCCTTTGAGAACCATTGTTGGATATATCTTTAGCATGTCTGGTTGGTAATCAGGATTTTTGAAGAGTTCTTTCATGATGTTTACATCTTTTTTGTTACTGGAGCCTGGCAGTCCAGGCATCATATGAAAATTTAGTTTAAATCCGAGATCTTTAAGGGTCTTTATTGATTTAATCGCTGTTTTTTCATCATATCCGCGATTGATTCTTTTTAAAATAGCGTCATCGGTTGTTTGTATGCCTAGTTCTATTCTTGTACAACCAAATTCGAGCAGTTCATTTCCATGTTCTAGAAGTCCATAGTCTGGTCTTGTTTCAACGGTTAAGCCTACACATCTTACTTGTGCTTTTTCATTTATTTCTTGTTCTTTTTTTAGGCTTTTTTTATTTTCTATTTTTAATTTTAGAACCCTTGTCATTATTCTTTCTTCTCGATTCTTGTCATTCACAGTTCCTGGCAGTTCAAAAAATTCTCTGAATTTTTTTAGATTTAATTCACTGCCCTTGTAGAAGTTCTTAGAAAAATCATTTAATGCTTTGAATATATTTGTAACTGTTTCTTCTTGATAATCTTTTGGAAATGATGGAAATGTTCCGCCCATGATTATCACTTCTGCTTTTTCAGGGTTTTGACCAAGAACAATGTATTGTTCGAGTCTGTTAAATATTATTCTGTATGCATCGTAGTTGTTTCTCATCCCTCTCATGGTTGATGGCTCTCTGCCTGTGTATGATTGAGGTACGTTTCCGAACTCGCTGTCAACACCACCTGGACAATATGTGCATTTTCCGTGTGGACAAGGATACGGCCTTGTCATTACTGCAAGTACTGCAACTCCGCTGATGGTTCTTGTTGGTTTTGTTTGCAGGTATTTCTTTAAGAAATCCATATCTTTTTGTTTGCAGTTGCATAAAACTTCTATATTTGTTGGGATTTTTTTAATTTTATATTTAGAGCATAATTCAATTTTTTTGTTGTTTATTTGTTTCTTTGTAGGCTTTTCTTTTTTTACGAATCTTATTAGTTCTACAAAGTATTTTTCTTCTTTCATGAATTTTTAGAAATAGTATTAGTTTAAAAAAGTTTGTTGACAAGCGAGTCTAAATTTGCAAGGGCAATACCTGCTTTTTGGTGACATTCCATGACATAAAAGCCTTCATTATGATTAAAAACATTTTCTTTTAGTTTAATATACTCCCCTATTTTTGCTAGTATTTCGTTAAAGCAATCTTTAATTTCAGCGTGTGTTTCTTTCACATCAGCAGCATTTTTTGTCATTTTATAAATTTTAGGAGTTATGTCATTTTTCCATTCATCTATGAACTTATCCATTTCACCATCTGGACAGAAAAGCCTAATCATTTTTTCTTGCATAATTTCATTTCTTGCAGGAATAATAAATTCTGTGTTTGCAATGTTATCTATTATCGGTTCCAGATATTCTTTTTCTACAAAGAGGTATCTTGCTGTCAGGATGTCTCTATGTTTTACTGGTGATGCGAATTTATTATCATTGTTCCAGAAAGGAAACTCATCAATATAGACTAAATTACCGGTATTGCTTATACCATAAATAGAGTATTTGCATATATCGTCATGAACATCTGGGTGTTCAGACATTTGTGCATAGTCAACTTCTAAGAATAATGATTCAATATTTTCTTCTGTTAATTGTTGTTTTATGCGCGGAATATTGAATATATCCTGCATTGTAAAATCTCTCATAACTGCTTTACGAGCGATTTTTTTTGAGAAGCCACTTCTTGGTTCAATAATAATGTTGGTCATTTATCACTGATGTGTAACAACATCTATTTAAATGTTTCGATTTTTTTAGAAAAATCAAATTTCAACATGATAATGTTGTATGTTTCGATTTTTTTAGAAAAATCAAATTTCAACATGATAATGTTGTATGTTTCGATTTTCAAAATGAAAAAATTTATAAATAACGAAGTATGATGATATCATATAATTCAAGAGGGGATATAAATGACTTGGAAAATAGGTTCGGAAGGAGTCCTATATGAAGATTGCGAAGAAGAGGAAGAATAAATACGAAACCTAATAAAATCAATAACAAACAAATTCTAAACAGATGAAACTACGGTCCTTAATCTTGATTTTTTAACTAAACGAAAAACCAACTTCTTTAACTCATCATACACGAAAATCAATAAAGCAACACCAACAACAATCAACCAATCAAAGAAAGCAAGAGATGACGTATTGAAGATACGTTGTAAAAAAGGAATATAAACAACCAACAATTGAAAAACCAAAGATAATCCAATAGCACCAATAAGTTTTATATTTGAAAAAAAACCTAGCTGAAAAAGAGACTTCTTCTCAGCTCGACAATTAAAAACATTAACCATTTGAAACATCATAAGTAAACAAAAAGCCATAGTGCCAGCTCTAGCAAGATCACTTTTATTAAAAGCAAAAATAAGAATCACACCAATACTAATTAAAATACCTGTAACAAGCCAATCAAAAAAAGATTTTTTATTCATCATCCGCTCAGAAGACTTACGAGGAGGCCTTTGCATAATATCTGATTCAGGAGGCTCAACACCTAAAGCAAGAGCCGGTAAAACATCAGTAACGAGATTAATCCAAAGAATCTGAATTGCAGAAATCATCAAAAAACCAGGAAAAAAGAGCATACTAAGAATGACAGTTGAAAGCTCACCAAGATTAGAAGAAAAAATATAACGTAAAAATTTTTTAATATCATCATAAATAGAACGACCCTCATAAACTGCAGAAACAATTGTTGCAAAAGAATCATCCAGTAAAACCATATCAGAAGCCTCTTTGGAAACATCAGTACCGGTAATGCCCATAGCAACACCAATATCTGCACGTTTCAAAGCAGGAGCATCATTAACACCATCACCAGTAACTGCAACAACCTCTCCTTTATCACGAAACAAGGAAACAATCCTTAACTTATGCTCAGGACTAACTCTAGCAAAAATAACATTATTATCAAGCTCTTTCTTTAAATTATTATCCGATATATTATTCAACTCAATACCTGTAATAACCTTAGTGTCAGAATTAGCAATACCAAGTTTTTCAGCAATAGCCTTAGCAGTAATACCAAAATCACCAGTTATAACAATTATTCTAATACCTGCTTGTTTACAAATCTTAACAGCATCAGCAACTTCCGGACGAGGAGGATCAATCATACCAACAAGCCCTAAAAAAATAAGATTATTCTCAACAGCAGAAAACTCCTGCCAGCCAGAACAATCTCTATAAGCAAAACCTAAAACCCTAAGAGCATTACCAGCCATTTTAATATTTTGATTAGAAATCTTATCTCGCATTTCAGAACTCATATCAACTATTTCACCATTAATATTTATTTTCGAACAGTTAGATAAAATAAAATCTGGTGCACCCTTAACAAAAGCAGTTTTTTGTTCAGCAGATTCATTAATAGTAGTCATCATTTTTCGGGATGAATCAAAAGGAATTTCAAAAATACGTTTATAAGAATCTCTTAAAGAGTCAACATTCAAACCTTTTTTTAAAGCTGCAACAACCAAAGCACCCTCAGTTGGATCACCCAAAACTTTCCAAACATCATCATCCGACCTATTAAGACTGGAATCATTACACAAAACCGATGCCTGCAATAAATAAGAAAGATTATGTGACTCTGAAGAAAAATCACCTTCAGGAATATAACCAGAACCCGCAACTGAAATAACAGTATCATCAACAAAAACTTCAGTCACAGTCATCTCATTCTTAGTAATTGTTCCTGTCTTATCAGAACAAATAACTGTTGTACTGCCTAAAGTTTCAACCGAAGCAAGCTTTCGAATAATAGCTTTCTTTTTAGCCATACGCTGAACACCAAGCGCAAGAGCAATAGTAACAGTTGCAGGAAGACCCTCAGGAACTGCGGCAACAGCTAAAGATACAGCAAACATAAACATCTCAAATAAACCATTACCGCTAATTAATCCAAATAAAAATATCAATAAACAAGTAACAAGAGTTGCCTTAGCAATAAACTTACCAACATTGAAAAGTTCTTTTTTAAGAGGACTTTTTTCTTCTTCAATATTAGCAGTAAGACCTGCAATTTTTCCAAACTCAGTTTTCATGCCTGTATTAACAACAATCGCCCTACCTCGACCATGAGTAACTGCAGTCCCCATAAAAACCATGTTATCCATATCAGCAGGTGAAATATAAACACCTTCAATAGCATCAACCGACTTATGTTGAGGAGTACTCTCTCCTGTAAGAATAGCTTCATCACATCTTAATTCAGCAACATCAAAAACCCTTGCATCAGCAGGAATCTTAGCACCCTCCTCAAGAACAATAATATCACCCGGAACCAAATCACCAACAGAAATTTCCTTTTTTTGACCACCCCTCATAACAACAGCAACAGGATGAATCATTGCTTTTAAAGCTTCAAGAGCCCTCTCAGCCTTGAACTCCTGAAAAAAACCAATAAAAGCATTAAGAACGACAATGAACAAAATTACCGAACCATCAGTATATTCCCCAAGAAAAAAAGAAATAACCGCAGCTATTATTAATATAATAACAAGCATATCAGTAAATTGCATTAAAAACTTATGAAAAAGAGATTCTTTTTTTTTCTCAACAAGAATATTATGACCAAACTTTTTTAAACGTTCTTCAACCTCTGAATTTGACAATCCTTGTTCAGATGTTTTAAGAAGTTCAAAAACTTCATTCACCCCCTTCCCACAAAAATCCATAATTATTTTTTAACAACAAATAATATTTAAATTTTGTTTTTTTATTTAAAAGTGAAAAATCTGCTGTGTCGGATAATTCTTTGTAATAATTCTTCTAAAAACTTGTTTTTTGATTATTTTTGGTTGGAAAAATTGTTTTTGCATGGCTTTAGCTATGCATTCATTCTTTTTTTTGCGTATTTT
>Ga0180007_10007783_pt1 | contig 10030 bp, 12 predicted proteins | sample MM_PC_MetaG_FD_121122 | JGI IMG/M metagenome (GOLD analysis project Ga0180007, IMG submission 121122) | Groundwater microbial communities from the Aspo Hard Rock Laboratory (HRL) deep subsurface site, Sweden - MM_PC_MetaG | ecosystem: Environmental > Aquatic > Deep subsurface > Groundwater... | reverse complement strand
GAGGCCGTAGTTGGCGCCGGAGGCGCCTGCTCAATGTGCTGTGGTTCTGGCGCTTCGTCTATTATGGTTACATCACTGGGTAGGTCGCCGACTACGCCGACCGAGTTTTCATTTTTGGTATCAGGGCTGTCGTCTTCATGCGGTTCTATTTCTAAAATAACCTGGCCAACTGTAATTTGATCGCCGTCTTGGACCAGTCGTTTTAGGACTTTGCCGCCTTTTGGGGAGGGAAGTTCAACCACGGCTTTGTCTGTTTCAACTTCAGCAACGGGGTCGTCTGCGCGTACTTCGTCGCCTTCTTTAATAAACCATTTGACTAAGACGCCTTCGGTTATGCCTTCGCCGACGTCCGGAAATTTGAATTCAAAAGCCATGAAAAAGTGTTAGATTCGGCTTGAATCATACCTCGACTTCAGTTCGATTATCAAGAAATAGATGGGTCCCATGGCAAAATATGCTGCTTGCATCCAGTGTGGTGCGTGCATGCAGTTGCATAAAGGGAGGCCGGAATAAGCCGCGGTTGCAAGGTCATGTATGTTAAAAATGTGGTATGCGACGGTTTCGGCTATGATTAGAAGAATCCAGTACATGAGGCAAAAAAGCAGTAGTTTTTTAGTGAAGCGACACTTTTTAAAACGGTAGCCATAGTGCGAAAAAATCATGTAAACGCCAAAAAGGCCGATTGCCCAGCCAAAAAGCGGGTAGGCGTTCATGCCTAAGATAGTGATGTAGACGTGGTTGTAGTCATACATGCTACTTGCTAGGTAAGTCCATATTATTGCAATAATGGAGGATATGACGAGGTTTGGAAGTAAGCGAGTTCTGCGGCTTAAAATTAAATAGGGAATTATTAAAACGTAAACACCAATAAAAAGATAGTCGGGGCGAAGTAGGGTGATTGCCAAAATAATGATGACACTAAGAAGTTCGTCGGCAATTAGCAGGTGGGGCTCCCACTTGCGATATTTTTTTTTCAATTTTTTGAGTGGCATCTAAGCTTGGTGGGTGGAGATGTATTCGTCGTATTTGTGGTCTTCATAAGTGATGTGCTCTATCCACCACTTACCAAGAAAGTTTTCAATTTTGAGAGCAAGAGCTTCAGTTTCTCCCTCTCTTAAAAGTTCCAGTTTGAATTCTTCATATTTTAAATTGAAACGTTCATGGATAGCCTTGTGAGTTTCAAGGCCTGGGTAAGAATGCTCTTGCATGTAATTTTCTTCGTAGAAAAAGTGTTGTGCAATATAGTTGCTTAGAAAGTTTAGTATGCTGCTGATTTGTTCTTTGCCTTGACCGGCCAAAATTGTTTCCAGCAGAACTTGAATTTCAGCAAGCAATTGCTTGTGTTGAGCGTCGATTGTTGATTCGTGAACCGTTAAGTTCGGTGTCCATGCTATTGTCATGAGGAGTGGGTTAGTTTTTTGATGGCTTTCAAGATGCGTTTTTCGTCCACCATATAGAGGTGTTCGCCAAGCGGAAGGGGTGGAGTAATGTCAAAGCCGGTGACTCTTTCAACCGGAGCTTTCAGTTTGCCATGGAATTTTTCTGAAACGGTGGCTGAGATGTCCGAGGCCAGGCCGCCTAATCTTGGCGCTTCTGCGACTATGAGGAGACGACGAGTTTTTTCGACAGAGGTGAAAATTGTGTCCCAGTCGAGTGGGGAGAGAGTGCGCAGATCAATTACTTCAGCACTCAAGTTTTGGTCTTTTGAGAGCGTTTGCATGACCATGCGGAGCATTGAGCCCCAGGCAACTATTGTGAGGTCTGTTCCCTGTTTGAGTATTTTGGCTTTGCCGAGGGGGATTTCGTAGACGGTTTCAGGGACTTCTTGTTTGATTGAGCGGTAAAGTCTGCTCGGTTCAAGGAAAAGTACGGGGTCTTCCGAGCGCATTGCGGATATCAGAAGGCCTTTTGCGTCGTAAGGTGAAGATGGGACTACAACTTTGATTCCCGGAGTGTGAGTGAAGTAGGCTTCAGTGCTTTCCGAGTGGTGTTCAAGCGCTTTTATTCCAATGCCATAAGGTGTGCGAATTACCATTGGGCAAGTGTAGACACCGCGGGTGCGGGTTCGCAATCTGGCGACGTGGCTGACGATTTCCTGAAAGGCGGGGTAAGTGAAGCCGAAAAATTGGATTTCAACTACCGGGCGGAGGCCGTAAACGGACATTCCGAGTGCGGTTCCCACAATTCCGGCTTCCGCAAGCGGCGTGTCAAGGACGCGTTTTTCTCCGTATTTTTGGATAAGGCCGTCCGTGACGCGGAAAACTCCGCCGTCATGGCCGACGTCTTCACCCATGATTACCACGTTTGGGTTAGCGGCCATCTCTTGGTCGAGGGCTTGGTTTAGGGCCTGTACCATTGTGAGCAGTGCCATTAGGTTTCCGGGTAAAATTGTTTTAAGTAGCTTTTTTGTTCTTGTAAGGTGGGCGTCAGTTCCGCGAATGTGTAGTCAAAAATGTCGTCAATTGTTTGATTTGGGGTTTTTTCCGCTTCCGCGACTGCAATTCCAACCTGATTGTAAACTTCATTTGCCAAGTCTTCTTCTTTTTGGTCGTCCCAAAGGCCTTTTTGTGTGAGGTAAAGCCGAGTTCTTAAGAGTGGTTCCTTGTCATGCCAGGGCTCGACTTCAGCTGGGTCACGGTATTTTTTTGCGGAGTCCGCCGAGGTGTGGTCACCGAGGCGGTAGGTGAAGGATTCGATTAGTGTTGGGCCTTCGCCTTCTGCAGCGCGTTTACGGGCAGCTAGGGTAGCGGCGAAAACCGCAAATGGGTCGTTGCCGTCAACTTGAATGCCGTCAAAGCCGAATGCTACTCCCTTTTGGGCGATGGTTTTTGCCGCCGTCTGGCGTAAGCGGGGCGTTGAGATTGCCCACTGATTGTTTTCACAAAAGAAAATTGTGTTTGCTTTATAAACTCCGGCAAAATTGAAGGCTTCAAGAGTTTCGCCTTCAGATGTGGCGCCTTCTCCAAAATATGCAATTGCACAAGTCTGGTCGCCTTTTAGGCGAGCCGCCATTCCAAGTCCTGCGGCATGAAGCGGCTGCGAACCAACCGGAATTGCAACCGGAAACAGGTGAGATTCACGCGGTAAGCGGCTCGCCACCTCATTTCCCTTATAGTAGAGGAAAAAATTTGAAATTGGCAGGTTTTTAGCAATAATTGCGCCTTGTTGGCGGTATGCCGGCACAATCCAGTCTTCCTTGCCCATTGCCATTGAACTGGCAATAACGGAGGCTTCTTGGCCGTAGCTTGAGGCAAAAACGCCCATTCGGCCTTGACGTTGCAGACTTGCGGCTTTTTTGTCCATTTCACGTAGCAAAGTCATTTTTTTATAAATGTCTATCAAAAGCTCATCCGTTAATTCCGCAGGGCGCAATGATTCGTTCAAATTGCCCTTCTCATCCATAATCTGAAGTTGTTTCCCTTCCAGCGGATTGTAGTCCTTAAAGTTTAGCATTTTTTTCCATTAGATTTTTCAAGAATAATTCACCAGCTTTATATGAACTTCTAACAAAAGGTCCGGCTGCAAGATACAGGAATCCCATCTTTTCGCCAATATTTTTAAGTTCGTCAAATGTGGCCGGATGTACATATTCTTGAACCGGCAGGTGCTTGTTTTTTGGTTTCAAATATTGGCCCAGAGTCAGGACGTCGCAGTTTACATTGCGAAGGTCCTGCATGGCTTCAATAACTTCTTCTTTTGTTTCACCAAGGCCCAGCATTATGGCTGACTTTGTGAAGATATTAGGGTTCATTTCCTTTGCTTCTTTGAGAACTGTCAGAGAAGATTCATATCCGGCTCGCGGGTCGCGGACGGTTAATTGAAGACGACGAATTGTTTCAATATTGTGAGCCAGAACGTTTGGGCGGGCGTCAACAACTCTTTTCAAGTTTTCATTACGGTAGTCCGGGATCAAAACTTCAGTTAGGAGGTCCGGATGGCGGTCTTTGCAGGCTTTGATGCAGGCGGCGAAGTGGGCTGAGCCGCCGTCAGGAAGGTCATCACGGTCAACTGAGGTGAGTACTACATATTTCAGGTTTAAAAGTTCAACCGCTTTTGCAAGGTTTTCGGGTTCGTTTGGGTCTAGGGGTTCGCCACTGGCTGCGGAGAGGGTAGCGCAAAATTTGCATGCTCTGGTGCAGGTGTCGCCCAATATCATGAAAGTTGCGGTGCCGGAGCTCCAACATTCCGCAATGTTTGGGCAGGTGGCTTCTTCGCAAACTGTGACAAGATTGTTTTCTTTCAAAACTTCACGGACCTTAAGATAAGGCTTTTTAAGAGGTGGTCGAATTTTAAACCACGCGGGTTTTACTGTTGGAAGCATTTTTATTCGCCTTTTGCCCAAGCTTTCAGTTTTTCGTAGTCGCAATTGCCGCAAATGAAAGCTTTGGTTTGTAAGTTGTAATAAAAAGGCACACCACCGCAGCGACCGTCTTCAAGTTCTTCATAATAGGCGGCGTTTTGGGCGTTGTGCCACATTTCAATTTTTTTAAGGTGAAGGCCTTCTTCTTCAGCCAACCTTTCATGCAATGGGTTCATTTCATGGCAGTGCGTGCACTCTGTGCCGTAAAAATAAAGTAGGTGTGAATTTTCGTCAGTCATTTGGGATTTATTAGGGATTTTTATTGTACCTTAAGGCAGATTGAGGTTCAAGTTTTGGGCAGTATGAAAAAAGCTACCAAAAAGGTATACTTTTTAAGAGTGATATTTTAAGATGCTTGCATGAATGAAGTCGACTTAAAAAAATTCAAAGAATATTTTAATAAGGAAGGGCGGTTTCCGTCTTATAGCACGCTGCTTTTTTTGATGAGCTACTTGGAAATGAATCCGGATAGCGAACTTTCAGAAATGCTTAAAGTTTCAATTGATGCTTCGCTTGGAGCTTTGCCTACAGATCCAACTGATACTGCCATGCATGTGTGGATTTATTCTGTAGGGTTTAAAGTTTTTGGGGATGAAAAGTACAAGGAGGTGGCTTTGCAGTTGGTGGATGAGCCTTTTGTTCCCGGTGGGTCTGTTTTTTGGGATTCGCTTTCAGGTGTGGGCTATGTCATGGCACATAGGTATTTGGGTAGTGAGGCGGCAAAAAAAATTGCGGATACAATTTTTAAGGAAAATGCAGACAAGGATTTTAAGAATGAGGACTTGGCGGGGATGCTTTTTTTAGCTACATATCTTTTTGAAGACAGTTTTGATGGGAAAGATGTGATTAAGGCGTTTTATGAAAAGTTGAAGGAGGTGTCGTTTGAAGAAAGAGAGGATTTGCCAATGCCGTCAGCGCGAAGCGTGGCTTTGCTTGCTTTGCATCGGGCAAAATTGATTTTGGATATTACAGAAGAACTCCGCGAACTTCAGTTTGCGGAGCCCTTACATAATGATTTTTATAATTTGTTTGTGTTTATGCATGCCGGGAACTGTCATGATCTTCACGTTCCGGAGCGAATTTCCTGGCTTCAATTGCCTTTAAATGTTGTGCAGATGCCGGGTACGCTTTACTTGGATTGTTATAAGAAAATGTGCAAGATGTTCAAGTCCAAAGAGGAGTTGTTGAAGATTTTTTAGTCTTGAGCTGATACTTGTCGATATTCGATCAGTTGTTTTGTGTTTTCGTCATATACTGCATATCGAAGGGTGTTGTTATTAATGAATTCCATGTCGAATTCTGCTGACATAGCGGCGTCACCTGCGTTTAAGGTTTCTCCTGGGTTTAAAGTGACTTTTAGAGTGAATTTATCTTTGGTGAGATTTGCTCCGTATATTTCAACTGAGCTACTAGGTGCTGTGTTTGGAGCCCAAACGAACAATGTTTCGTCCGGAGATAAAGCTGATCCACCCCAGAAATTGTTGTTAAACATTTCATTTATGTCCATTTCGGACAAGTTGTTTGTTGCCGTGTTGTATTTATAGAATTTGTTCATTGGGGCATCTGTTTCAGGCATGAATAGTCTGAAATATACAAAATTCGAATCATCCGGCTGCGAAATTAGTCTCATAGGTCCGGCATGTGAGTCGAAAGAAGTATCTACTGTTTCTTCAACACCTGTAGATAGGTTAGTACGAACAAGTTCCTGGTGGAATCCGCCGTCCCAAAGGTCATTTGTTGAATATTCGTAGAAATTTGTGCTGTATTCATTCACAGCTTGGTTTTCTTCTATTTCTTGTTCAAGACCTTCTATACGATCTTCAAATTGATTTTCGACTCGATCTTCCACTGCTTCTTCGATGAGGTCACGGGCTTTATCTTTGAGGTTAGGATCGGGGGTGTCATTGCCGCAAGCAATCATGAATAGCGACAGTGAACAAAGAGTTAAAACGAGTAATTTTTTCATGTTAATTTTATAAAGAGGTAAAATTCTATATATTTAAACAAATAGGAGGGCTGTAGGTTACATTATTTTCCTAGAAAAGATTTAAATGCATCCATGTTTTCTTGTTGGCGCTCTAAACGTTTAAAGATTCGGTTTGCAACCAAGCGCAATTTTCGGCCGTCTTTGAGCTTTAATGTATGGTATTCCGCCGGTCCGACTTTTCTGAATTTGGCGGATTCGATTTCGTCCTTTGTGATCATGAAGTGCTTGCCGGTGAAGCGGCCGACTTTCCAAATGCTGGTGCTTGCAAAATGGATTGTGTTTTTTGAAACACCAACGAAATAAGGTTTCTGGATAAGGGCACTGAAGAGTCCTCCAGCCATCAGTACGTGGAGCATCATTGGAGGAAGGTCTACCATATAGAGATAGATGTCAGGTTCTGAGCCGCCCGTGAATTTTTTGAGTTCCTCTATGACTTCGCGGTCAATTTTTGCCATTTTTAAGATTGGTTAAGTGTTAGGCGGTTTAGTTCGCCAAATGAGTCCAGGTCATATGAGCGAACTTCTCCAGGAGAGACGGTGAAGAGAGTGTCTCCTATATATAAAATTCTTTGAATTGTTTTTTCGGTGTCGTACCAGTACCAGTAGTCTTCAGGGAAGTCTTCGTAATGGGTGAGGGTGGCTCCAAGCCGGAAGCCGTCTGTGAGGTTTAAGTTGTAGACATATGCGCCTTGGAAAACGTAGTCGCCGTAAGTGCTGGGGCCATAAATGGGGTCTGTGACTTCCGCCACTGTGACTGGGAAGGCGAGCAGTTCTTTGTTTTTGCTGAATAGGAGGGCTTTGTGGTTCCAGAGCAGTTCAGACTCTGTGCCGCGGTCTCCAATTCCGGTTGAGAACATTTGGCTTGGATTGGAAGGGTCTGAGACGTCAAAAAGTGCGACTTTCATGCCTTGATACCAGGCAAAGTCTATGTCACGGGCTGCAGCTTCTTCTTCAAGCGGATCTGCGGCGTCTTTCCCAAATCCAAGTAGATGGTCTTCATCATACGGATGTAGGTAGTCTGAGAAGCCTGGAATTTTGAGTTCGCCGAGGAGGCGAGGATTGTATGGGTCCGTTAAGTCAAAAACGAAAAGGGGGTCAATTTTTTTGAAAGTTACCATGTAGCCGCGGTTTCCTATGAAGCGTGTGGAGTAGATGGTTTCGCCGGGTGCGAGGTCTTCAATTGAACCGACAATGTCCATTTCCTGGTTTAGGATGTAGAGGTTATTTGTAGATGGCATGACTGAGCTCCAGACCTCGCCTTTAGTTGTTGCGATTCTGAAGTAGTCGTTGTTTTCATCCATGCTGAATTGGTTCAGGATGGTGCCGGGGACTTTGCCGGATTTTTCGTAAGTGATTTTGCCGGGTTCTAAGGCGAAACGATGGATTAGGGTTTTGGCGTTTGAGTAATCATAATAATAGTCGTATGAGTCGTAATTGGTGGAGGCAATATAAATGTTGTTTGTGCTGGCGTAGAGGTTTTCAGAAGAACCAATTATAACTTCACGGTCGATTGCAGAGTCATCAGTGCGGAGTGGAATTGCAACGGTGATCAAGTAGTTCAAATCTCTTTCGCGTGGGATGTAGCGAATGTCCGTGCAGGATACCATGGGTTCTTCTTCACCCTTTGCTGAGTCGTATAGACGAGGTAGAATTTCATCTTCATTTACGGTTTCCGGCTCATCCACATAATAGTAAAAATCCCATTTGTTGAGTGCTAAATAGAGAGTGTCGTCCACTTTGCGGGAAGTGCTCAGTGAGCCGTCTAGTTCAATGTGGCGCATGAGATCAGGATTTGACGGATCTTCAATGTTGTAAATGTAAGCGGAGGTGCGATTTTCGTGGTAGTAAGGGAAAAATTCTGTTTCAAGCAGTGGATAAACTGAGTAGTTTTGATCTGAACCGAGCACAACTAGTCGATCTCCGTCCACGTAGATTTCGTCGGGGTAGAAGAAGTCGCTGTCAAAAGTGAGGTTTTTGGCTAGAGAAAGGCCGTTTTGGGCGCTAATTATATGAACTTCTTGGCCGTCCACAACGTAAATGTATTTGCCATCAGTCTTTACAATGTCGGATTCGTCAACGCCTGCAACTTGGACGTTTGTTTCTGAAAATTCAGTGGCCTCCGAGTTTTCCGCGGATTTTGCAGAATCACCGGATGTGTCGTCAGATGCGCCAAGGTCATCGTCATCCGCTGTTGCGGTTGGCGCTGCTTCTTCAATGGTGTAATAAATGTTGTTGTTTTGGTTTAGAAAAAGATCCTTAAGTTCGGCACATGATGAGATTGGTGCGAGTTCTCCTTCCAGTTCTTCATATTTTAGAGAGTCAAGGTCCGTTATGTTTTCTTCAAGTCGCCAAATGATTTCTGACATTTCGCCTCGTGCGATTGTTTTGTCCATGCCCGTGATTGAAGTTGGGATTGCGGAAAGGTCTGCTATAGGTTCCACGTATTTTTTGTACCAAGGGTCTCCGAAGGAGGCTGAAGGTAATTTCAGGTCTTCCATGTTGGCAATTATTTTGCTGGCCTCCGCAAAGTTGATTTCTTGGCCGGGTTTGAAAGTGCCGTCCGGATAACCGTTAACAAGGCCGGCGGTTTTTGCGTAGCAAATGTATGGTGCATACCATTCGTTTTTAACGTCCGGAAAGCAGTTTTCGCCGGTAGGATTGTCAGTTAGAGTTTCAACTACAATTTTTACGAATTCAGCGCGGTTGATTTTATTTTTAGACTTGAAGGTGCCGTCGCTGTAACCTTGGACGGTGCCTACTTCTTCAAGGTATTTGATGGCGTCGTAGGCGGGGTCGTCAGAGTAGAGGTCTGAAAAAGCTGCGTTTGCGGTTTGGGCTACAAAAAGCGCAAGGAATAGACTTAGCGGGATTAATTTTTTCATATGGGGAGGTTATACAATTGTCAGTATACTACAAATCGTAAAGGTCGTGGAGGCGCGGGCCGGGGCAGGGACTTCTGTAGCCAATTTGATCTTTTTCGAATCTCTTTTTGTATATCCACTTGTTAAAAAGTTCACGAAGATTTTGGTCGCCAACATAGAAACCAACGCCGCTCTGGGTGACAAAAGATTTCAGAAAAACTTTGATGAGGGGACTTAAGCCGATTCCAAAATCTTTCTGGCATTTTTGTTTTGCTTGGTCGTAGAGGTCTTGATTGAGGTAGATGTGTATTTGTTTTGTCATGTTGTTTGAAAAGACTGTATGCAAAATAGTAGTTTTTTAGTACGATTTTGCATAATGGTTTTATAAAGAAAGGTGGTAACATCAGGGTATGAAAAAGATTTTTTATGTTGTTTTGTTCGCTACAACATTGCTTGCTGCGTGTGGGGAAGTTGAAAGTGGAACGTATGTGGTTGATGGGGCGGATTATTTAGAGATGGAGTCTTTGGAAGTTGTGCCTCCTGTTTTGACTTTTAGCTATGAAGGAAAGGAACTAAAGGAGGTCAAGATTGAGGTTGGGCATGAGACGTGGGCAAAGGAGTTTTTGTATTATTTTGAAAATTCGCAGCTTGTAAAATATGAGGACAAGACTATTGGAAGGCCGGATGAGCCGCCAACAATTGTGAAGTATGAGGAAGATGACGAAATGGTTTTGCCGGTTTCCGTTTTGCTCAAAGAGTTCAAGGACCGGGATGGTTTGACGGAGGAGGAATTCGTGCAGATTTCTGCAAAATATTAGTCACG
>Ga0180007_10007782_pt1 | contig 10031 bp, 8 predicted proteins | sample MM_PC_MetaG_FD_121122 | JGI IMG/M metagenome (GOLD analysis project Ga0180007, IMG submission 121122) | Groundwater microbial communities from the Aspo Hard Rock Laboratory (HRL) deep subsurface site, Sweden - MM_PC_MetaG | ecosystem: Environmental > Aquatic > Deep subsurface > Groundwater... | reverse complement strand
ATTGAGAATAGCAAATTTCATAGAGGTTGTCGTTTGTTCGTTAATATGTTGATAATAATTTATTATAGTGTTGCCTCCAATTATTTCAATTGGGGTGTCTAATGTAATCCCATAATCATTAATTGTGGCTAAAGAGAAAAATAAATATAAGAAAAAAATTATTAATCCTGCCAAGATTGATTTCTTGTTATTCTTCTTCTTTTTTATCATCAATAATGTTCTTTATGTTTTCATATATGTTTTTTGCAGCAATTGTATATCCTTCTTTATTGTAGTGAACAGGATCTAAAGGCCATTCAGTCCAAAAAAGTTTTTGTTCATAATTCTTAAACTCTTCTAATAAATCAATTATGACAAAATCATTCTTTTTTGCTTCTGAAATAATTTTGTTATGTACTTCTATAATTGGATATTCTTGTTTCCAATTGTAATTATGGAAGTTAATTGGAAAAATGGCAATTACAACATCAATATCTTTTAAAATATTTTTAATTTTTTCAAAACTAAAGCTTATTGTTTTCCAGGTGCACTCATTATCATGAATTTTAAGATAAAAATCGGGATTGTTTTCCACTTCTCTAATGTCACTCATTGTTTTTCCTTTAGGGTAAACAAACAAGTATCTATTGTAAGAAAACTTAAAAACCTCGTTTATTTTAAGCATGATTTTTGATTTAAAAAGCGAGTTTCTTATTTTGCATAATGAAGGTGCTTTTATTTTAGAATAAATTTTATTCTCTCTTTCAATAATATATTTAATTGGATAAATTTGATGCAAAGGATTATAAAACGCTAAAGGGTCGTTTAGAACGTACCCAATAATTATCATATCAGGCTCATACTTCAAACCCTCTAATTGTATCCATTCCATCTCTTGTAAGGTAGTATACCCCGAAACCCCCATATTTATAACTTCGTATTTTTTTGTTGTATTCTGGTTAAGTATTTCTTCTAATTGTTTGGGCCAAGAATCTTTCATATCAACTAAAGATCCAAATGTAACTGAGTCTCCAATAGCAAGTATTCTGTAAGTATCATTTGGTTTCGTATAATTATATTCATAATCTCTTAAACCTTTAGAATTGGTTTTTATATATTCTCCTTCTTGACGCTTGTAGTCAGGACTTAGAGTATATGCTAATATTGTATTGTTTGTTTTTTTGTAAAGGGAAATTTCTGGAATATTTGGCTCTTTTGAGAAAAAGTTAATATTATTAATTAATAATAAAAAAATTATTATTGTTATAAAAATTAAACTAATTTTGTTTTTTAGAGAGTATTTTTTTTTATTCATTTACTTCACCTTAATTCTGGTGTTTTTTTTCATATTATTATTTTATACTTCAAAATTCTAAAAAATGATTTTATTAAATCTTTAATTTTTAGTTTTGACTTGCCTTTTTTTCTATCTTCAAATATGATTGGTATTTCTTTTATTTTGAATTGTTTTTTTGTTATTTTAAAGAGTATTTCTGTTGTTATTGAAAACCCTGTTGATTCTAAGCTGTTAATTATGCTTTCGATTACTTGTCTTCGAAAACATCTAAACCCTGAGTTTGGATCACTAAGTTTTATGCCTAACATTTTTTGAAAATAATATACGGACAATTTAGTTAGATATTTTCTAATATGGTTTCTTTTGTCAGAATCAATTTGTTTTCTTGAACCAATTATTACATCATAGTTTTTTATTTCTTTTAACATATTTGGTATGTATTTTGGATTGTGTGATAAATCTCCGTCCATTTCAATTATGTAGTCTGGTTTAAGTTCTAAAGCTTTTTTTAAGCCAGTTATTCCTGCACGTCCTCTTCCAGGATTTGTAGTTCTATGAATTGCAATAATTTCTTTGTTCTGTTTTGCAAGCTTTTCAATAATCTGACTTGTTTTATCGGTTGAAACATCATTTACTAAAAGCAACTTGTAATCTTTCAGATGTAAAGACTCAATTTTTTTAACGAGTAGAGAAATATTTTCTTCTTCATTTCTAAGAGGAATAAAAATTACTAATTTCATTTTTTTATTTTTAATATTTCTTCAATAACCTTTTCTGGTTTAATCAATTCCATACAGTCAGGTTTTTTTGTACAGGGAATTTGTCCATAACAATTTAAGCAGTCAAGTTTGCTGCAAAGTTTTGTGCTTCTTTTAAAGTCTTCAATTTCTTGTACTGGAGTTGGCCCAAAAAGAATAATTGATTTTGTTTTGACAGCTAATGCTAAATTCATTGCAAGAGTATCTCCTGTGATTATAACATCACACTGCTTGATAATTCCAGCGAATTGTCTTAATGAGAACTTGTTTGTTGTATCAATCAGTTTTTTATATTTGGATTTTTTCTTTATGTTTTGATTTTTTTGTGCTTCCAAATTTCCACCAAAAAGAAGTATTATTGGATTAAACTTTTTGGATAATTCTATAAATTTAACAATCTCTTTTTCATCCCACATTCTTTTTCCCCAAGAGGGATTACAACCAGTGTTTATTCCAATAACAATTTTTTTTTTAGAAACATTCTTTTTTTCAAGCCATTTTCTGGCTTTGTTTTCTTCTTCTTTTGTAAGTTCCAAAACATAATCCTCTTTTTGCCAAGAAACGCCAATGATTTCAAAAAACATTTCTTGATATGTTTTATTATTAGTTTTTTTTAAACCCCAGTTGTCCGTGCATATTTTATAGAAATACTTTGCTTCTTTGTTTAAAGGAATAACTTTTCCTTTTTTATTCATTCCAAAACCCATCTTTTTTTTTGCTGATATCAAATTGACAAGACTTAAGCTTTCATAATCCTTGTCTAAACTTATCAACAAATCAAATTGTTCTGAAATTAATCCTCTGACAATTTCAGGCTTGTCAACAATTATTCTTTCGACAAAAGGATTGTTAAACAATAATTCTTGGTTTTTCTCTTCTATAAACCAGCTTATTTCAGAATTAGGATGTTTTTTTTTGAGACCTCTTAGTATTGGCGTGGTTTTTATAATGTCTCCTGCAGAACCTCTTTTAATGATTATTATTCTTGTTTGATATTTTTCAAAAAAAGAACAATTTTTGTTGCATTTAATTTTTGGATTTTTCCAGTAGTGTTTACAAGGAGACTTTCCAGTGAAAAATTTACAATTAGTGGACATCATTTATATCTTTTTAAAACCCCTGTTTTTTAAGAAAAGAAATCTTTTTATAAATTTTTTCTAAGTTTATTTTTATTGACTGCTTTTATTTGTTTTTGCACTTTCATTAATCTCAAAAAGTTAAATACTGCTTCAGGAACAAGTGAGCATATAAAATTGTATTCTATTGCACAATGAAGATTGCAGTTCTTACAGGTTCTTGGACCTTTGACATAATTTATTGCTTCTTTTACGGAATAATCAATAACATTAAGTGTTTTCTCTCTGCCTTTTAGATGTATGCACGAGTATAAGTCTCCGTTTGCGTCCAAATTAAATTCTGTAAGTCCCCACCAACATTTTACAATTCCCATTTGTCTTCCGGGTTTAAATCTAGGTTCATCTTTTATAATGGCCTTTAACATAGTACTAGAATGAGCAATATACGGATTCGTCTTTTTTTCTTGCAGTATTCTTTTGAATGTTTTTATTATTTGTTCTCTAGTGGGTTTTCTTTCAACCACATTTTTAAAGTTTGGCCCCTCAGAAATTATATTAAAAGAACAAATAATTTTTTCTTTTTTTGCTAATTCAGAAATATAATCCAGCGAATCACTATTGTCTTTTGTTAAGACAGTAATTGTGTATATAGGAATCCTGTGTTGTTTTATTATTTTTATTGCTTCTAAAACTTTTTTATGAGAACCAAAGCCTCTGTTTTTATCATGCATGTTTTCTGGTCCATCAATGGAAATCATTATACCGTCAAGGTTTTTAAGCTCATGAATACGATTCTTTATTAATAATCCATTAGTGTATAAGTGAACCATTATTCCTTTACTTTTAATATAATCTATAACTTTTCCAATGTCTTTTCTTAACAAAGGCTCACCACCTATGAGATTAAGCCTAATAGTTCCTAATTTATGAAATTGATCAACAACTTTTTTTATCTGTTCAAAAGATAGTTCACTACCTGCTTTTGTCCGATGATCACAGTATTCGCAATTACTATTGCATTTGTTTGTAATAAAGTATGCGACATTTAGAGGGACTGATTTTTTAAATAGATATACTTTGGTGAGGTTAATTCCTGATTTAATTATTTTTTTCATTATTGTTTGCATAAATTATTTTTTTGCATAGCCAACCATGCTTAATCCAAATGGTAATTTTATGTTATTATTTATAAGTTTTGATTCAAAAATTAACATTTTATATAAAAAAATATTTATGATTTTTGGGAGTTTATAACGCCCACCAATGGTTTTGTTTATGAAGAGTCTTTGTATACAAATAAATGGGAATAATGTTGTATTCCAGTAAAAAATATTTTTTTCGGAAAAATGTTGAAGTAATTGTTTAAGTTCTTTTTTTTCATATCTGCGTCTGTGATTATAATACTTATCAAAACCACAATATAGAAACTTATTTGCAGGAACAGTGAACACGAATGAGCCTTCTTTTTTAAGTACGCGATAAATTTCTTTTATAACGATGTCATGATGCTTTATGTGTTCAAGAACATCAGAGCAAAGTATGACATCAAAAGAATAATCTTTATAAGGGATTGGTTGACAATTGCTAATTTTTTTTTCTTTGTAGGTTTGTCTATTTATAAAATCAAACACTTGTTTGTTATTATCTATTAGGAATAAGTCACCATATTTTTTTAGAAAGAATAACTCTTCGTTATCAGGCACACCAACACCAATAATCAATATTTTTAATTTTTTTTGTTTTGATATTGCTTTCAAGAATAAACTTTTTATTAATTCAGATCGACTTTTAAACCAAAAATCATGTTTACAAATTCCTAATTGATAATCTTTTAAGTCCATTTTTAATCTGGTTACTTATGTTTGACTTTTTGTGTTTTTTTTCGTGTTTAATTTAAGGGTTGTCTAAAAAGTTTCAATATCATAGCTTTTTACTTTTTAGACAGTATCATCATGATAATTATGATAAAATAGGTCATCCGAAATATAAAAATATGATGCTGGTTTTTTTTGGTTATTGGATTTTTAGACAACTCCAGATTATTTTAACCCAAATAATTAAATATAATCCACGGAATTGTATGTATTAAATTAATAGTAAAAAATATTAATGTTGTCCTTTTTAAAAATATTTCATCTTTTTCATAGTTAATCAATAAAAATGATGATAGAATAACTATCGATATTTCAAACATTGCAAAGTGGTTCCAGTCCAAATGATATCCGTAGCCACTAACAGTTACAAAAGTTAGGATAAAACTAAAAATGGAATTTATTAGCAAGAAAACAAATATGTTATTTTTAAAATTAATCTTGTTCTTATAAAAAATAAAAAAAATAATTAATGTCATGAAACTTATAGGTCCTAAAAGAATTGATAAATTAAATAGTTGAAAAAAATGTTCTTTACAAAATAGTTTAGGGACTTCATTTTCTTTTAAATGTAAAAAATTCCAAAATATAACTTCTTTAAAATTTGTTGCTTGACATAAATAGTATACACACAGATTTGGATTTATTGTAAACAAGCTATTCTCTAAATACCCAGTGTTTAAGATTGAATTTTTTGGTATAATATCTTTTTCAATAAAAAAAGCAAATAAAATTAAAATTATTAAGGTATATGCGCCAACTCGAAATACTTTAATCAAATTTTTCTTTCGGTTTTTTTCTTTATGAAGGATTAAAAAGATTAATGATGGAATTATAAATAAACCTTTCATGTGAGCTAAAATGGTGAATAAAGCAGAACAAATCAAGATATTAATAGGGCATTTTCCTTTTAAATAATAAACTCCCATTAATAAGTAAATACTCATAAAACCTAAAAATATTGCGTAAGATTCTATATCTCCAAAAAATATTGCTATAAGACCGACACTAGAACATAAAAGAAAGAAGGATATTTTTTTTAATTTTTTTTTAAAAAGAGCCTTTCCAATGAGAGCAATTGATATCAAATATACAACTCCGGATAAGGCTGAACTAATAGCAATGGTGTTTGTGTCGGGAACAGTTATGAAAATATTTATTATTCTGTGTAATATAATCATAATCATTGGATTTAGCAAGTACATTTTTCCTTGATTAATATAACCTGTCTGAATATTATTTATTAGAAATCTACCATCTGAATGAACAATTTTAGATTTAAAAACAACAAACAAAATAAAAAAGGCCAATATAAAGAAAGTTGTTAAGAAGAGAATTTTTTTTTTACTTTTAATATTTAAGTATTGAATAATTTTTTTATGTGAAAAAATTTTCCATATTAAATCATTTATTTTTGGCATTAGAATAATCAAACCTATAATGAGAGCTGTTATTCTAATCCACACATGTAGTACGCTCATATGATAAAATCCCCAAAAATATTTTTCTGATGAAAAAAAAGAACTAATAAAATGAATTCCTAAAATACAAATACTTAATATTGTTATTATCAAATGTTTATATTTCATTTGTTTCACATTCTATTTTTTAGATTCATGATATATTTAATAATAGAAATTTGTTGTCTCATTTTTACAGAGCTTTCTTTTGTTTCAGCCCATTTTATTCCAATTTCTTTTATTTTTAAATCCTTTTTTTGCGCTCTTAAAAGTATTTCTGTATCCCAAAACCATTTTCTTTTATTTTTTTTATCATAACCCATTTCTTTTACCAATGATAGGATTAATTCTTTTTTGAATGCTTTTGCTCCACATTGATGATCTAATATTTTAGATTTAAACATTATTTGAATTAGTTTGTTGAATATCTTACTTATGATTAATCTTTTTATACTTCTTTTTGTTTTTGTATTTTTATATCTGCTACCAACAACGATATCAAATCCTTTGTTAATTTCGTTAACCAATAAATTGATGTGCTCGTAAGTTTTGGCTAAATCTATGTCTGCGAATATAATTATCTCTCCTTTGGCTTTTTTGAATGTTTGTGCTAAGTTTTCTCGAAAAGTCGGTCCATTTAGATAATGATAATAACTTATTTCTTTATGCTTGTTACAGGCTTTTTTTATTTTTGTTAGAGAATCATCATTTGAGTTATCATCAATAACAATTATTTCAAAACTTAATTTATTTTTTTTGCATTCAGTCATTATTCCTTCAATATTTGGAATAATTCTTTGATATTCATTGTAAACAGGAAGAAATATTGATATTTTTTTATTGTTGGAAATCATCTTTCTAAAAGTTTATTTTTATATTTTTTTAGAGGCAAAACTCCCCACAATCATTTCTTATTTTATAAATACAATTAACACAGTTTTTAAGTTTTTTTGCTTGATTTAGTTTTGATATAGTGTTTTTTTCACAATAAATTAGTTCATTATTTTCTAACTTTATAAACTCCAAACACTTACTACAATCTTTTGGAATGTTATATTCATTTTTTATTGCTTCATTTTTAAATAAGCATTTAGGCAGTGGTTTTGTTAATCTAAATTTTATTTTTTGTTTTTTTAGTTCTTCTAAAAATTTTATGATATAATAACCATTTTCTATTGTGAGCTCTGATTCTTTTAATAAAATTTTTAAGAGTAATTTCACATTACTTAATTTTATTCTGAAGTTATCAGATTTTTTTATTTCATCAATGCTAATTTGTAAATAATTTATTTCATTTTTTTTCAATTCAGCAATTTTTTTAATTCTGTTGATTTTTTTAGTTCCTTTTTTGCTATAATAAAAATCTTCAAATATAAAATATCTTTTTAGAATAGATTTTTTGGATTCTTGGATTTCTTTGTTTTCAAGAAATTTCTCTGTTTCATTCTTTACAGTTTTGTAGTTATCAAAGATTTCACAGATAATTTTATTTCGTCTTTTTGCATCATTAAAATTTTGATTGTTGGATTGCTCAAGTTTCATGTTTAAATATTTAACGAATGGATACTTATCACATTCAATTATTTTTGGAGTTTCAATTTCTATATTGAACTCTTTTTGATTTTTAAAGATGTAACTATTTTGTTTTATGTTTAAACCAGAAATACTAAAATCCACGATTTTATCATGATTTCTGGCCAAAAAAATTATTGTCTCAAGAAAGTCTTTTGGTTCTTCACTTGGAAACCCGACAATGAAATATACGCAACCCCAAATACCAACTTGTTTTACATTTTCTAAAATTGTTTCACAAGTTTTGATATCAATTTGCTTATTCATTGATTCAAGGACTTTGTTACTTCCCGATTCCATACCAAACATTAGTTTTCTGCATCCTGCATCAAACATTTTTTTTAGAAATTCATGAGTTAGTCCTTTGTCAAATCGTGCATTACCACTCCAAGTAACATTTAGTTGTTCTTCAATCATCCTATCACAAAAAGAATTTAAGATATTCATATTGCCATTAATTAAAGAATCATTAAATCTTATGCTTTTGATATCGTGCAATCTTTTTTGTTCTTTAATTTCACTGATTATATTATTAACTGATCTGGATCTAAAACACTGCCAGTACAACTTTTCCAAACAAAACTTACAATTACCAATACAACCCCTGCTCATAATCATAGGTATCATGAATGGAAACTCTGATTTATCCAAATCCTCAGTTTTAAATTCTGGAAACTTAAATTCATCAAGATTGCTTTTTAATTTTCTTCTTTCATAGTTAGATAAAGTATTATTGTTATATCTGATAATTGCGCCAGGACATTCTTGTAATCGGTTTTTTTCTTCAATTTGAGTTATCAATTCTTCAAATGTGTTTTCACCTTCACCAATCACAATTGCATCAACAAATCCTGTCTTGATTATGAAGTTTCCTGACTCTTCAAGTCTACATTCTGGACCACCAAAAACAATCAGCATATCTTTGTTTATCCTTTTGATTTTTTGAGCAATTAATAAGCTGAACAATCTTGAGCCCGAATTAACTGAAAATCCAATTATATCTGACTTTGATAAAATTATTTTTTCACACCAAGAATTAACAAGCTTAGTTATTATTTTGTAATTATCATTTTCAACAACTCCAAAATCTTTTGGATAAAGAAATTTAAGATCATCAATTACTTTGTGTTGAGAGTCAGTATAATAACGAATTTTATTGTATAATTCTTTGTCTTGAAATAATTCAAGATCGAGGTGTAATTGTTCTACTTTTCGAGAATCAGATTTCACGTTTGATATAAGATAAGCTAGTCCTAAAGAGGTTGTTGCCGTAGACCAAAATGGTGCTTGAATTAATAATATTTTTTTTTTCATGCTAAATAGTCTCCTATTGCTAGGCTATCCAACTTGCTTTGTTTGTATGCTCTTATTGCGTCTTCTGGTGTCATTACTATTGGTTCTTCGTGCATGTTGAAGCTTGTGTTTATGATGCTTGGTGTGCCTGTTATTTTGCAGTATTCGTTTATGATTTTGTAAAAGCTTTTGTTGTCTTCTTTTTTTACTAGTTGTGGTCTTGCTGTTCCGTCCACGTGTACGCATCCTGGGCTTTGTTCTTTCATTTTTTTTGTGCAGTTGAATGTTATTGTCATGTATCTTGCGGCGTTTTCTGCTCCTTTTAGTCCTTTGTAGTATTCGTGTCTTTTTTCCCATATGGTTGCTGGTGCGAATGGCATGAATTCTGTTCTTTTTAGTTTTTTGTTTAGCCAGTCGTTTACTGTTGGGTCGTTTGTTTGGTATAGTATGCTTCTGTTTCCTAGTGCTCTTGGTCCGTATTCCATTTGTCCGTTGAATCTTGCGATGACTTTTCCTTCAGCGAGTTTTTTTGCTATTTCTTTTTCGATATGTTCATATTTTTTGTATTTTAATCCTGATTTGTCAAGTGCTTTTTTTATTTCTGCATCACTATATCCACGTCCCAGATAAACTGTTTTTAGTGGTTTTGGGGTTGGTTTAAGATAAGCAAGGCCTGCACCGACTGCAAGTCCTCCATCTCCCATGTGTGGAAATATATATACACT
>Ga0180007_10007781_pt1 | contig 10031 bp, 16 predicted proteins | sample MM_PC_MetaG_FD_121122 | JGI IMG/M metagenome (GOLD analysis project Ga0180007, IMG submission 121122) | Groundwater microbial communities from the Aspo Hard Rock Laboratory (HRL) deep subsurface site, Sweden - MM_PC_MetaG | ecosystem: Environmental > Aquatic > Deep subsurface > Groundwater... | reverse complement strand
TATAGAATCATCACAAAAGAACTCATGAATCAGCATCCGAATATGCTTCTCTCTGGTTTTCCTGATAGAAGACCATTGAATGAGTATATCTATAAACTGGATTTAAAGAAATTTAATTTTGCTCTCACTGATCCTGTAGACATAGCTAATTTTGTTTGTTATCACACGACTTATGCAGGAGACAAAGAGGTTTGGGGAATGCCTGAATATTGGCCTCAGTCGGTTGAAGATTGTGAAAGTCTTCTGAGGAATAAGAGAGAAGATTGTGATGGACTGGCCGTTTTGATGGCTTCTCTTGCTCATTCAGTTGGAAGAGATGATGTTCGTCTCTGTCTCGGAAGTTATGGAGAAAAGAAAGGTCAATTCTACGAAGGAAATCATTGTTGGTGTATGTCATGGAATAATGGTAAACCGAAACTGATAGAGGTTACGGGGAATGATGTTAAACTCTCTTTTGATTTTATGGAAGAAACGGTATTTGAAAAAGGGCATCCAGAGTATCACACTCTTATGTCAGCCAATGTAGATGGAGTATATGCTCATGGCGAGTTTATTAAAAGGTTTTTTAGTTAGTTTATGTTTATTCATAATCATTGGTTGTGGAGCAACTAAGAGTGAGTTGGCACGGCAACAATCTCTTGTAGTTGATCTGACAATTCAATGCAGTGAGAAAAAGAACGAAGATGCATGTGATAAATTATCTATAGAAGTTAAGAGACTTAGAGAGATGTTAAAATAGTCTTATGGATATGACTCCGCAACTATGGCTAAAGATACTGGAGACAGCAGGTCCGTTTATTTGCATACTCCTGTTCATCATCATAATGCTTTTCAGGTTACTCAACAAGCGCGATGATATTATATCTGCAATAGGGAAAGAACTTAAAGAAGGAAGTGTAATTCTATCTCGTTTATCAACCCTGATTGAAGTATTAGTGGGAGACAGGAAACGATGAAATTAGCTAAAATCTTACTTAGGATATTAAAACTTCCAAGCGGCCTCGAAGTTCTCAGTAATGAGAAAAATTACCAATTACTCGATGAAATTAAACAGGAAAACCACAAGGCCAGAGATTCACTGAATCGATCTATTGCCTCCCTTGATGGTGAAAAGGATTGGCTGTTGACGCTGACACGGGAACGGAGGAAATAACAACGTGATTAGTTTATGGGATGCTATTATTCGGGATCATATTGTTCAGTTATATTTAGTTCTTTCTATCTTATTTTTATATCTCTCAGTTATCTTTGTTTGGTGGTTGATCAAAGAACGTTTTCGCACAAGCCCTCTTTTTATCGTCGTCACTGCCTGGGTGATTGGCAGTTTTATACAGCAACTTTTAAACGGGTATGCCAGGGCACTAACGACCATTGATCCAAATGAGTTTTTCCGATTCACAAGCACACCTATATGGGGTGGGAGGTTGTATATAAACCTCTTTGTAGCCAGTGCGCTGGCGATAATTATGACAAAGCGAATTATTGTTCGACATAGACGTTGCAAGGGAGAAGGAAAACAAATAACTCATATCAAGGATGATCTGACAACTGCTCCAGGGATCACAACGGGGATCGTCCGGATACTCAAGGAATACTGGAAAAATGGGATAATCCACGACCAGGACTACGCTTTAATCCTGGCTAGCTTGAGCAAATTAGAGCGTTTGTGCAGAGAAGCGTATGATAAAGGGGCAAAAGAGATAAAAGGAAATATAGGGGGAGAAAAATAGATATGGAGTTTCCGAGTATTAATAGAAAAGCTATTTTATTAAGATATTCTTCTGATGACCAAGGAACATTGGGAATTTTAGCGACTGAAGATTTTTTTTGTTATACTTTAGAACTTCCTTGGAGAGATAATCTTCCTAATGTATCTTGTGTTCCTGTTGGAGAATATGAAGTTGAATTAAGAAGATCTCCTAAATTTGGAAATGTTTACTGGATTAAGAATATTCCTGGAAGATCTTTTATATTACAACATTCAGGAAACTTAGCTGGAGATAAAGATAAAGGATATCTAACGCAAACTTATGGATGCCAATTATTAGGCCAGAGAATTGGGTTCTTAGAAGGCCAGAAGGCTGTTTTAAATTCTAGGCTAACTGTTAAGAGATTTATAGAATATATGAAAGGTGAAAATTATAAGCTTCAAATTAGGGAGGTTTCTAAAAATGCTTAGTACATTATTGTCCATATTTGGGGGAGGTCTGACTGGAATATTTGGATCTCTAATTTCGAATATATTTAATTTTTTCACCCAGAAACAAGTGAATGAAAAAGAAATAGCTCTAAAAGAACTTGATCTTAAGAGAATTGAATTAGAGCGTGATCTCATGATGAAAGAAGCAGAAATTAATTTAAAAATTAAACAAGTGGGGATTGAAGGGGAAATAGATATAGAAGAAGCTAGGGCTTTTACAGAAAGTCAGAAAGATTCTATGACTCCCTTGTTTAAAGAAAGCTTTATGGAAAAACTTATGGATAAAGGAGGAACCTTTAATTGGATTATTGCAGGAATCGTAGCTTTTCTTTTTGGATTAGTTGACTTTTTAAAACATATAATGAGACCAGGAATAACTATTTTCTTAATGATTGTTTTTTCAGGACTTGTTTATAAATCTTGGCAAGTTCTTGAACAAAGTGGTTATAAGTGGGATTCAGTAGATGCTTTAAAAATAGTTTTATTATGTGTAGATGCTGTCATATATCTTACATTGACTTGCGTGGGATGGTATTTTGCAGATCGTAGAATAGCCAAATTTGCTTATAGGTTAATGGATGGAAACTTAAAGAAGTAATCTCTAACCAAAAAACAAAAACAAAGGAGGAAATTTTATGGAAAAGGTGAAAGTAAAAAATTCATTTTTCGAAACCTTTAGGATGAATCAGGGAATTATCAATGGAATTTTAACTAAGGATTTTCCAGTTAAGACAGGTTATTGGATTGGTAGATCAATTGATAAACTCAATAGTGAGAGTAAAGTCTATTTTGACCAGAAAGATAAAATAATAAATAAATATTCTTCCAAAGGAGAAGATGGAAAACCTGAAACTGATGAAAATGGAAATCTTAAATTTGAGAACTTTGAAGAATTTTCTAAAAGCCTTATAGAACTTCAACAGATAGAAATTGAGTTGGATGTAAATTTTGTTGAAGTTGATTTGGATGAACTTGAGAAAAAGAATATCACATTGAAGCCTTTAGAAGTCATGCTGATGCCCTTTCTAGTTCCAAAGGAATCTCTTTAAAGAAAGGAAAAAACTATAATGGATAAAGAGGTTAATAGAAAGGACTTATGAATTAAAAAGTTTTCATCATTTTAAAGCCTAATGGTTTGGTATGGCTTTAACATTTAAGACCCTCCTAGATGCCTTTGAGAGCTTCTAGGGGGGTTTTTTATTGGTAGTTTAAATTTTAAATTGCTAAAAGTTAGTTTAATAGAATATTGTCGTAAGATTTTAAATTTATTTAAAAATTTTTTAGAATCTTAGAGAAGGAATCTTTAAAATGAATTTTTTCTGAATATATTGAAACTCTTTTGTAGATTCTGAATTCTATGTTATATTTTACTATCATAAACAATATATTAAAAAAGTCTTTATAAGGAAGAAAGGGAAAATGAATGCCTGAGATTTTGGATAAATGTGTGGATAAGTTAAAGAAACAAGGCAAAAGCGAGAGCTCGGCTTTTGCAATCTGTACAGCTTCTCTAAAAAAATCAGGGAAGCTTGATGAAAAGTTTATAAGTAAGTTAGAAAAATTTTCTACAATGGTTGAGTTATCCCATAAAGATATTCCTGGTCTTGAAGACTGGGAGTATTTAATTCATCACATCCACAAAGACCCAAAAACAGGAAAAGAACTCATACATCATTGTCCATTAGTTGATCATCTTGGCAATCTTTATTCAATAGATCATGTTCAGGCGAAAAATGGTAGTTTTAAACATTTTATTGTTGGACTAGTTGATGATCAAGAAGTTTTGTGGACCGATGAAGAAGCGGAAGAGATAAAAGAAAGTATTCCTTGTGCGAATAGGCAATTAAAATAAATGATATTTTTTCCAGAAAATTGGAAGTCTATAGGTAAAGAAATAACAGTAAAAATGCTTGAGCAAAGATTGCTTGAAGTGGTTGAAAATATTGGATGTAGAAATTTATCTTTATCGGGAGGCCTTGATTCATCATTGATGCTGTGGTTTATGGCTCAAGTTTTTGAAGTATCTACAATTCATTGTTATACCATAGCTTTACACGAGAGACACCCAGATTATTTCTATGCCAATAAGATGGGAAAATTTTTAAATGTTAATGTAACTTGCTTTGTTCCTCCAATCTCTCCAACAGATCCTGATGAAATAGTTAAGATGTTCTATCTTTTTGTTTTAAGCCAGGGAGTTGAAAGGATAATTGCTTGTGATGGAATAGATGAATTTATGTGCGGTTACTATGTTCATCAGAGTAATTTAGATGAGAAAACATATTATTCTCTCTTGGGAAAATTATATGAAGAGCATTTAAAACCACTCAGCCAAAATTCTCAGCAAATTAATGTCTATCTTCCATATCTTGATGAGCAGTTAATATTGATGATGTCTCAGATACCACTTGTAGATAAAGTGGATTCAAATACCCGGAAGAAGATATTGGTTGAAATGGCAAACGGAAAAATTCCAAAAGAAATTATAAGTCGTCCTAAATATGGATTTTGTGACGCTATGATAATAAAAAAATGTTATGAGAATTAATTAAATGAACGATTTAAAAAGGAGATCAAAAATGTCTTTTTTAAACAAAGCAACTGTTTCTTTTCAGGAAAAGGTTCTTGATAAGGAAATATTAGATGATCAAACCCGAAATAAAAAAACAGAAATTCTTCACAAATTGTCCTTTCCTATAGTTCTCTCCGAAATAATTCACCTGGCAGATAAGAAAAATCAGATAGATATTCAGGTTTTGAAAAAGGGAAAATTCAAACATCCTTGGTGGGGAGTTCTTAATTTCGATGATTCTTTTTTCAGTAGTATTATAAGAAACTTTGAAGCTGGAATTCCTCAGGAAGAAATCGCCTTTGATTTTAAACATGATTCAGAAGGAGGGGCTGCTGCTTGGGTTAAGAATCTTCATAAAAATAATGGCGATTTGATGGCTAGTATTGAATTAACTAAGAGAGGATTAACATCTATTAAAGATAGAGAGTTTAAATATTTTTCAGCGGAATATACAGATGATTATGTTGAATATGAACTCTCTGATGGAAAAGATGAAAACGGAAACATTGTAACTAGAGAAACCAAAATAAGTCATGGTCCTACAATGTTAGGTGGTGGATTAACAAATAGACCTTTTATCAAGGGGATGAAGCCAGTTTCTCTTAGTGAGACTGGGGAATTAATAGAGTTAGAGGAGGTGATAGAAGATATTGATCCTGTAAATTCTAAAAAATCAAGGGAGGTGAAAGGAAATATGGAGAAAAAACTAGAGGATCTCGTAAGGGAAAAAGAGGAACTGGAAGCCAAAATTAAGAAGTTAGAAGAGGATAATAATAAAGAGGCTAAAGACGAAATTGCGAAAGTTGTTATTCAGTTAGCTGAAATTACTTCTTCTATCGAAAAGGCTAAAGTGGAAGATGAGAAGAATAAGGAAAGTGTTGCAAAGAAACTCGAAGAGAAAGATAAAGTGATTGGGGAGCAGGATGGTCAGATTAAAAAGTTATCTGATGATGTAAAATCTTTGACTGATACTGTAAAGAACCTTATAAAACATAAGGATGAACTCGAGAAAAAAAAGTATCAATCGAAAGTTAAAGAGACTCTCAGGGAACTGAAGGATAAGGGAGCTTTTCCTGCTACTATTAAAGTCGCTGAGTCTATTCTTCTCTCAGAAACTTCTAAAGATGTTATTATTAAATTGTCCGAAAAGGATGGAGATAAAGTGAAAGAAGTTACTAAATCTCTGTCTGATATTCTTTTAGAAGTTATCGAATCTATTCCTAAAGAATATAGGTTTACAGATTCTGAGGAAAGTCAATCCGTTACTACTCCTACAGGGAATCTTAAAGAGCTTACAGAGGCCGATGTTCAGAAGTATGCAGATGAGCATAAGCTTTCTTATGAAGGAGCTCTTATTGAACTTTCGAAAGAAGGAAAGATCGATTAACTTTGTTTTGATTTAACTTGTTCAGTTTTAAATAGACAAATATAAATTAAAGGAGGTGTTTAAATATGGCTCTTCCCACCGAATCAACTGGATATACTCATGGTTGGAGTCCTAACGATTTCATCCAGAACTTTTTAGCAGAAGGAGATGATGACAGAGGAGGAACAACCAAGGGAGCGATGGAAGGAAAACTTTCTATTCTGGAAGGGGATGTATTAGAATTAGGAACTGCATTTAGGCAGATTAAGGCTCATACAACAACTACGACAACTGCTGTTATTGGAATAGCTCTTTCTGATGCTATTAATGGAGAAATGGTTCCTGTGGCTTGTGGGCCTGTGGTTAAGTGCGAATGTGCTGAAGCGATTAGTAGAGGCGGCTATGTGGGTTCAGATAATGGAGAAATTGGCCTAATTCAGCCTATTACCCTTACAGGTGGTGGAACTTTAAGAAGTGTTCTAGGGATTGCTCTAAATGATGGAGATGATGGAGATATTATTCCTGTTCTTATGAAGATGGGAACAACTTTCTTGGGATAGGATAATCTTTTTCTGAATAAAGATATTTAATTCTTTGTTCAACTTTAAATGGGAGGTGATAAACTTATGTATAATGTGCAAAAGGGAAATATTAAGGAAGATAAGTTTCTTACCGGATTAGCGGTAAGATACACGAACAATGAATTTGTAGGAGATGTATTTCTTCCTTCATATACTGTCGCTAAAGAATCAGACAAGTATAGAATCTTTAGGAAAGATGGATATTTCAAGGGTGCTCCTAAGAAAGCTGACGGAGCTATCACAGAGGAAGCGACCCTGATTTACGATGAAGGAACATATACCTGTTATGAAAGAGCGATCAAAGACATCGTAACTGATAGGGCTATGCAGAATGCGGATGCTCCTGTTCGTCCGAAAATTGATGCAACTAACTTTTTAACTGAAAAGGTTCTTCTCGCCGAAGAGATCGATAAGTGGGCTTTAGTTTGTGGATCTTCTGGTCTGGGAAGTGCTGGAACTTATTATGCAAATCTAACTTCTACTACTGCTTGGATTGCTGGAACAGATCCTGATATTCTCAGTGACTTATCTGATGCTATTGTTATTATTTCCAAAGCCATTGGGAAAAGACCTAATAAGATTTCCTTTACGACTGAAGTGTCAGAGGCAATCGTTCAAGATCCTGTAATTCGAGAGATTCTTAAGTATCATACTTCAGCAATGATTACTGGAAATGCTCTTCCTGCAACTCTTAGGAATATGGCTGTTACTTTTGCAGATGGCTTGTGGAACAGTTCAGATGAAGGCCAGACAGCTTCATATGAATATATTGTTAAATACCATGTGGTTCTGGCTTATGTAGAACCAGGAAATCCTCTCACCCTTGGAAGAACTTTTGTGAGCAAACCTTTTAGGGTAGTTCGTTGGAGAGATGATGATAGAGAAGGAGAATTTATAAAAGTCAATAAAGTTTATTCTCCTAAAATTACCAATCTTTCTGCTGGTTATATGTATAGCAGGGTTTCTACTGGAGAATCTGCTGACGATTAATGTTTTCTATCTGAAGCTTCTTTTGTTATAAGAAGTTTAGATGTAGAGTTCTAATTAAATTCAGAGTTTAGAAAGGAGATAAATAAATGGCGAAACCTGCAAGATATCTGTGGGGAAAAACCAAGGTAGATCGAGTTCAAATTCAGGAATATATTGATCTTAAAGCTCAAGATTCTGCTCCGGATGCTGTTGCTGGTAGAATCTACATGAGTTCTGATTATACTCTTCATAAATGTTTGGATGGGACGAGTTGGGCTACTTTGCTTGATTTGGTAGCTACTTCTAATCCTCCTGTTCTGGCTGCTGGAAGAGTATGGGTGGATGCAACTTATAAGATCAGAATTTCTGAAAACGGAACTACTTGGGTGACTGTAACTACTGGTTAATTTAATATCTCAGTAAGGAGAGAATATTATGACCCTTGTGAAAGTAATTCAGAACAGTTTAAAATACCGGCTCTTCAACCAAAAGAAAGGAGCCAAAATTTCTGTAACCCCTAAAATAGGAGATTTTATTTCTCTTCCAGATGAAGTTCTAGATAAGGAAATTAATTCAGGGAATGTTAGGAAGTTGTTAAAAGAGGAGGAAGATGAAATAAGAGCTAAAAAAGCAAAGATCAAACGAGCTAAAGAATTAAGACAACTAAGTCAAGAAAAGAAAAAAGCGGTTAAGTAAAAATGGTTAACAGAGTTTATTGTGAATTAGAAGATGTAAAAAGATTACTCAGGACTAAAGGAGTAAGAGAGTCTAGAGTAAGATTTTCTTCATCTTATAAAGAACTTAAAGAAAATAGTAGTAACAATGGATCAATTTCTTTAAGTGGAGTTTCTTTTCTTGATTCGTTTGCCAGTCACGAAACTTTTTCTTTCACATTTACTGATACCACTTCTTTTGATGTTACTGGAGATATGACTGGGACCATAGGGAGTGGAACTGTTATAGAAATCTTTACCTCTGTTGGAAAGTTTACTGTTCCTGTAGCTAATTGGTCTGGATCTGCTCAATCAGGAGATATTTGTTATATAACTTCTAATTCTGATGTGAGTGAAGATGATGGACATGAGTTCATAGTAGATGCAACCAGATTTATAAATTCTAAGTTACAGAGAGCGTTTGGGAGTCTGAGTAAACTTTCTTTTACAGATAGTACAAGTGTAGAAGTTCCTGATGGAGTAGTGTATGCTTGTATAAGATATACTGCTTATGAAATTTTTAATTCTGTTTTTGCTCCTTCTTCTACTGATGAAATTTCTCCTGTTGAAAGATGGAAGACTATGGCTGATGAAGCTTTGGGAACATATTTAGAAGGAACAGGAGATGGTCCAAGATGGAGAGCTAGGAGTTCTCTTATAACTGAACTTGGAGTAGAAGGGGTTGGAGAAGGGGTGATTGATATAGAAATTGTAACTGATGCAACTAATAAGGACTTTGAGAGATAAATGTTAATGATCCAAATAGATTCAGGAGGCCTTGCAGATCTAATAGAAGATTTAGATCCAGAGAGGCTTACTATTCTTCCTCTGGAACTCTTTGATGATACAATAGAAGATCTTGATGCTGAACTCGTAGCCAAGGTTAAGAAAATAAAAACAAAAAGAGTCAAGAGATCTACATTTGAGAGAAGACAGAGAAGATATGAAAAGTATGGAGTAGTTGAAACCTATCACGGAACTTATAGTCATGGTCTTCCTCCTTCTTATAAGGCAGGGATGAGGACAGGGACTCTTCTTGGAGATATAGAAAATATAAGAAAACCTGGAGTAATTAAGACTCTAGAAAAAGATTTAGATGGCCCCACTCTTACATATTCAATCGGAGCAGATGCTTTTGCTAGATCCTATCCTATTGCTTTTCATGAATGGCTTATTGCTAAATCTGGAATGGATGAAGGTCTTATGTTTCATGAGGCTGATGTCGAATCAGCTTTATATAGATTAGGAATGAATGTGGCTGATTTTGTTGAAAAGAAATTTACTTATAGAAGGACGATGTAATAATGACTTTAACTCCTATTAATTTTTTGGGGGAAGATAATCTTTACAGAAATGCTGTAAAGAACTGCATAGAAGTCTTAAAGAATAACTTTACCCAGGAAACAGGAAGAAAAGTCACTCAGTATTATGAGGAAGATGTTCTTAATCCTAATACTCCCTGCCTTGCAGTTAATGTTATAAGTTCTGAAGATATAATGCGAAGTTCTCAGAACCTTACTCAGATTCGTTACACAATAAATATAGGAATGGAAATTTGGTATTTTCATGGAGATTTAACTGAAGAGATTAAGAGAAACGAAATAACCTATATTCTTTGGGAAATAAATTA
>Ga0180007_10007780_pt1 | contig 10032 bp, 10 predicted proteins | sample MM_PC_MetaG_FD_121122 | JGI IMG/M metagenome (GOLD analysis project Ga0180007, IMG submission 121122) | Groundwater microbial communities from the Aspo Hard Rock Laboratory (HRL) deep subsurface site, Sweden - MM_PC_MetaG | ecosystem: Environmental > Aquatic > Deep subsurface > Groundwater... | reverse complement strand
TAGTTTATACAGAACTACCAGAACCGACAGAGCCAGAGGCTACGCCAGAGGAAAAGAAAGTTATTACATATAAAGGCAAGCCAATAGAGGTTGATCCTCAAATATACACTTATATTACAGAAGATTTGCGTGCTGAAAACGCAAAGACTCGCAAAGAGCGTGATGCTTTAATTGCGAAATCCAAAGAGCAGGATGCTAAAATCGAGGAAATACAGAAAAGCATAGAACGTGAGAAACTTACTGAACAGGAAAAGGCAAAGGCTGAAGCTGATGAAGCAAAACTGAAACTAGCTGAAATGCAAGCGATATTGGCTGCCAAAGATAAAGAAACGGAACTTGAACGCAAGCGTAGAATGATTGCCAGCACAGCGAGCAGGCATAATTTCTATGATCCCGAAGATGCTGTTATGGCTATTCGTGATGCCGAGTTAGAGTCTTTGGACACTAGCGATATTGATGCTATGGATGCTCTTATACTGTCATTAGCTATCAAGAAGCCTCATTTAGTTAAACCAGAAAAACAAGAGACACCGAGTCCAGTTGTGCCGCCATTAGGTGCGACAAACGCCAGTGGCAGTTATCCCAAACCCAAGCTTACTGATGGTGAGAGGATTGCCGAGATGAAAAAGCAGTTCATGGAACTATCCAAGCAGGGCAAGATGAGCGATGCGACTCGTATCTCTAAAGAAATATATAGATTAGAACATTCACCGATGGGAAGAAGCTATACTCCGCCCGGTGAAGGAGGATAAACATGGCTACAATAGTTGATCTTATGCAGAGCTACGATCAATCTTCTACTAATGACACATGGTATGCTGAGGGGATTATGCAGATAAGCCCTGTTGACACACCATTAATTTTACTTTTACCAAAAATGCAAGTCGGCTCGATCTATCCGGGATGGATTGAGGATAGCCTTATAAGCCAAGTAACAGCAGTTGCACAAACTATATCAGCAGCAGCCACAGGTGTTAGTCTTGAAATTACGACAGATGACGCTACTGCAAAATTCCCGAATGACGTTGCGACATATAACGTTGAGATCATGGTTGATACAGAACACATGCTTGTTACTGCTCTTGTCGGTTCAAGCACATTGACAGTTACTCGTGCTTATGGATCAACGACTACTGCCGCACATAATGTCGGGGCAGTCGTGCATATCATTTCACAACTTGAGCATGAAGGAGCGGCATCAAAGAAAGGGTTTGCCAATGCACGTAGCACCAATGCAAACTATATCCAGACATTCAGACGCACCGTTGAGGTAACACGCATACAAGAAGCAGTGAATAAACTTGGTGGCGTTACATCAGAAATGGATTATCAGATCGCACAAGCCAATAAAGCCCTGATGCTAGAACTAGAAAAGACTCTTATCTTGGGAGTTGCGGCACAGGCAGGTAATGGTTCTACTACGTTTAGAACTATGGCAGGCTTGCAGGCATTGATAAGCACCAATAAAACGTCTGATTCTGGATCAGTTGATGATACTGCATTACAGGCGGATTTCTTATCTATCTTTAATGAGGGTGGCGTTCCAAGAGCCATTGTTACGACTGGCGCGATGGCACAGGGGATCGCTAATATCTATAAAGACAGAATAAGGACAGATTTGACAACGCAACTTGGTGGAGTCAATATAACATCAATCGTTGATCCGCTTGGCGGTGATGCGGCTATACCTATTATACCGCATAGAATGATGCCAGCAGGATGGTATTTTATTCTCGACACTTCACGTATGGGGTTGATGTATGTTGAGGCGTTCCATCAGAAGCCCGCTAATAAGGATATAGACGGTGAAGCAATGGATATACTTGGTGATTATACCCTTGAACTTGCGAATGAGAAATCATGTGCCTTTAGATATGGATTCTCGTAAGAGGTGGTTATTATGACTAAATTCATTATCGGAGGACAGGGACCGAATCACGCAGGACTTGGGAAAATTCCGGGTATTGGTGTTTTCAATAAAGCTAAAGTAGGATTTGAGACTGACGATAAAGAGCAGATACGAATACTACGCAATACTTGTGGTGTTACTGAAATTATAGAGGTAATAAAGCCTATAATTCCAGAGCCAGAGATTACATCTTTGGTCATTACTGACGGGATAGAGTTGACTGATAAGCCTATAACGCCAGCACCGAGTATTGAGGTAAAAGTTGAGAAGCCTAAACCCCATATTTCCAAGAAAAAGAAGGGGGTAAAATAATGCCAACAGTATATGACCGACTAGGTGTAATGTGTCCTACGGTTGCAGGTGCTGATATGCGAGATTGGTGGCAGATGATTTATACTCATTTAGCCGAGTTTGATACTAATTATGCAACGAATCTTACATCATTGACAGCAGCTAGGCAGCTACTAAACAGGCTACAAGCGAGTAATGGAACTAACATAACCGCTATTACATCAGCAAAAACATTGCTTGATGAAATACGGCTTGATAGTTATACCAACTATACAGCCGTTAGCGAGCAAAAGACAGCGTTCCTTAATCATTCCTTGAATTATGTCAATATCCGCAGTGGTAGCAGTGGAGCTAGTATCAGGGTTGGTAATGCGTTATCATCAACTGTTGAAGCAGTTATTGATGGCGTGATTTATTCACTACCTGCTATTGGTGAATCATTTGCAACGCCAACGGATAGTATAACAGCTTGTGCCACAACAGGTGCAGAGCGAGTCTATACGTTCCAGCTATCAACCAACGGAACATTAACGCATACAACAGGAACAGTAGCTACGGGTGCGCCCGGTGTTGCTGTTGTTCCTGATTATACCGCGGGGCAGTGTCCCGTAGGGCATGTTCGTATAAGGCTTGATGCGGGTGCTGCTACTGGCTTCATTGGTGGTACGACAACGCTTTTGGCAAGTCAGGTAAATACAGTAACTTATACTAATGTATTCTATTTGCCAGCATGGATTAGTGATCATGCACCTGTATTGACATCAGCTATAATGTCAGCGGCAGCAGCAGCTAACACATGCACAGCAATGCCAGCACCGGCTATTGCATTGGCTACTGACGCATTACCATCTTTGGTGGTAGAGGAAGCATCAAAGACTTGGTAAGTTTTCGCCCAGGGAGATCATGGTCTCCCACGCCCAGAGGAGAGGGGGGTTCCTATCTCCCCCTCCTCTCCTCCCTTAATTATGGAGATAGGATGTTTAAGGAGATAGGCAATGGGAATTGAAAAAAACGTAACGAGTAAATGTCATATTCATTGGGAAGAGGATGAGTTGGCATCAGTAGATATTAAATGTGAATGTGGATATATAGAAAAGGATGTGATTATTGGAATAGATAAAATACATACGTGTTGGAATTGTGGGCGGAAATATACAGGCAAATGGTGTGGTATGCAAATAATTGAATTGATTGATAGGGAGATAGGCAATGACCCCGATGGAGTCGGTTCTTTCAAAACTCAATAGTGTTGGCATAGATTTGAGCAAGCTCAATACGCTAGAAATGTTTGGTTGCGTTGGTAAGGGACATATTGACGATTATGCTGATAAAGTTGGCTCATTAGATATATGGGAAATAGACAGCCAATATGAGCCGATCTTGAAGGTCAAGTTCCCGCAAGCCAATATCAAGATATGTGATTCATTTCAGGAGGTGCAAACGACACAGAATAAATACGATTTAGTGATTATTGATAATCCTATGAGTATTTATGGTGATGGCAAGCATTGTGAGAATTTTGAGTTATTCCCTGACATATTCAGGATTACCAATGAATCATGTATCTTGATACTTAATGTTATACCAAAGATAGATGAAGGATGGCATAAAAGCTATCCTCATGTATTCACGCCAGAGCATTTACAAAGGCGTTGCAAATTCTACCAATGCGAGAATAGCGATAACCTTGCAATGGATTATTTGGCTTATATTTATGCAATCTGGATATTCAAGGCAGGCTATTATGTCAAGTATATGTTAAAAGAACAGCGGACTTGTGTTTATTATTTAGGATTAGTTATTGAGAGGAGATAGAGATATGTATAATGATATATTAAGGGCAGTAATAAAAACGAAAAGGGGTGATTTTTCAATACTTATCGGTTATGATAAGCTACCATTCAAAAATGATGATGTTGTGTTTAATCTTAACCAAATCAAAATAAGCGGAATAATTAACAGGATAGTAAAAAATTATAGTGATGAGGGTCTTTTGGTAGTTGATCTGTATTTAGATGATGAAAAAATAGAGGGAGATAATGCAAATCCAGATACAGCAAGTCAAGGATGAATACCAATGGCATGATTTACTTACACAATCGCCATATAGTTATCATGGTCATTCCCTGGAATATCAGAAGATAATTGATATGAATAAGGGCATGACATCCGCTTGGCAAAACTTGCTGATAATCATTGATGATGAGCAGTATATATGCCCATTAGAAATGAGCGGAGTAAAACTGTATTCGCATTTGAAGTATTATGCGGGTCTTATACCTATAAATGAGTCTAAATGTCTTAAAGAAGCAACTAGGGTACTTTATGAGGGGATTAAGATGTCAGGATATTCTGGCATGGTATTATCGTATTTACAAGGAGACCCTATTGGTGATCAGATAGCGACTTATGGAGGGCAAAGGGCGAAGTTTCAAGGATTGGAACTAGCGTCTTTATTTGATACGACCAAGCGTTATGAATGGATATATAAGAATGTTTATGACTGCAAGGCACGCAATATGATACGCAAGGCAGAAAAGAACGGTATTACTTGCCGGCAGATACAGATATTACAGCATGTTAAAGATGCGGTGGATTGCACCAAATCAAAACCTGAACGTCATGGATCAATAATGCCAGTTTATTATCGTGATGAGGAATTGTATCAGCAGAGGCAGAAGGCTTTATCTCATATATTAGACGGTCAGTTAATCAGTTTTGGGGCGTTTGTCGGGGATAAGATGGTGGCTTATATCAACACCATCAGAAGCCATCACGAAGCGATAATCTCTAACTTATTAAGCCATGCTGATTACTGGAAATATGCACCAAATAACAAGCTCTTTGACGAGGTTATCAAGTATTACTGCGAAGATAGCGAGATAAAGCATTTGATGTATAGCTTTGATGGTGTCGCAGGCGTTGACAAATTCAAGAAAAGCATTGGGTTCAAGAGCGTTCCTGTATTAAGATATATTTTTTAGAGATGATAAGGAGATAGGGTAATGAATTACAAAGAGATATTAAAGCAACTTAATGATCGGGGTGTAAAGTTTCTAACGGCTACGCAGATACTTGATAATGAGATAGTGACAGATAAGCCTAACGTTGTTATTCGGCATGATGTAGAAAGCCCAAGCGGCGATGATATGCAGTGTTTATGGAGTGCGTATCGCATGATGCAGGCAGAAGAAGAAGCGGAAGCGATCTCTACATATTACATGATGCCAGAATATAAAGCCAATGTATTGGTTGATTTCAAGACTTATGAATCTCTTGGGTGGGAGATTGGGGCGCATGTTTGCTCTAATGATGCCAAGACCACTGTTGAGCATATACGTTCTTTGAAAAAACAATATAACATCAGAACAGCAGTGCCGCATCATGGGAATTATATTCCTGATGATATTATTGAAGCTGAAGGAGTGCGGTATCTGACAAATAAGCAGTTCAGAGTTGCTAATGATGGGTATATAGCAGATAATGGCAATCGGCTTGCCAAGCTGACAGGCTTTGATGACAAGAATAATCCTCAATGGGTTTATGGTATTGATATTAACAAGCACATACAAGCTATGGAAAATGGCAAAGTATATCATTTCCTCTTTCATCCTTGCTGGTGGAATGAAGCATTAGACTTCACTGGCGTTGTCAGCATCACACAAGACAATCCTATAAAAAAGCATAACACGTTATGGGCTTGTATGATTGTCAGGGACGAGGAAAAGTATCTTGAAGATGCTCTTATCAGTATCAAGGATTATGTTGATGAAATCGTTATTGTTGACACTGGGTCAATAGATAAAACGATAGAAATAGCCAAGAAATATACTGATAAAATCTATTCTATTGAGTGGGAAGGCAATTACTTTGCTGGCGCACGTAATGAGTCAATCAAACATGCTGAAAATGCCGACTGGGTGTTTATTATTGACGCTGATGAGAGACTTGACCCAAAAAGCGGTCAGAGGATGCGGGATATTATAGACAGGTCAGAATATGGCGCTATTATATTCCAAATCCATAGCCCTTTATTAACGGGATCATCAATGAACTTTGGTCCCCGACTGTTCAGGCGGTCAGTAGCAGGATATTCGGAAATGGTCCACAACCAACCCTTATATGAGGGAACATCATTAATCACTGATTTGTCAATAACACATATTGGGTATAACTTATCCAAAGAAGAAATGGTAAGGAAATGGAAACGCACAGAGGCGTTGCTCAAAAAGCAGATCGAGGGTGATCCTGATACACCATTTCATTACATGAATTTAGTTAGAATATATCGGTGTCAGGAACAGTGGCAAGACGTGGTTAAGACGGTTGAGGAAATTACTAACAGGCTTGATGTTGCGTCATTGAATGATGCGGCATACTGCGGATTGATGATTGATTACATTTATTCGCATTACGAACTCCGACTGCTAGACAAAGCTTTTGAGGTTGGTAAATCGTTTTTAGAGAAGTTCCCTGATACGCTGGATGCGGTGCAGTTCATGGGTGGTATCGCACTTGAATTAGGCAAGATTGATGACGCTATTAAGTATTTTAATCAGCACATAGAATTGGTGCAGCAATATAGCACATCAAAGAAGTTTACACGATTGACAATGGACACACTGGGAGCTTCAGGCAAGTCATGGAATAATCTCGGTAAATGCTATATGGATAAAGGCGAATTCCAGAAGGCTGTTAGTTGCTATCAGAAAGCCATTGAGTTTGATGGTAACGTTCCCTTATATGTCGAGAACCTGAAATTTGCCAAGTCTAAAACCGATAAGCAATTCCTTAATATCCTGTTTGTTCAAGACTTGACCTGCATACGGAATTACAAACTCGCTAATGCCTTGAAGAAAGCAGGGCATCATGTATCATTAGCTTATGGTAAAGCTAAACTGAGCGATATTTACCAAAAAGATGATTCGGTATATGAGCAAGTGATAAAGATAGAGAGCTTGCAACAGCTTATAGGGCTTGCAGAGCAGTTTGATATTATCCACTGCCATAATGAGCCTGACGAGTTTACTTGTATGCTGAACGGTGCTGGAATAGTTATCCATGATACGCATGATTTGATGTCGCTACGGTATAAGAACACGAAGGAATATGGTCAGAAGTTGGCGACAGAGTTTACAGCTAATAGAAATTCTTCCGGGCAGATTTACACAACTGAACAACAAAGGGATTATGCAGTAGCCAATCATGGTGCAAAGAAAACGTTAGTAATTCCCAACTATGTATCAGAGGATGATATACCAATACCTTTCAAGCCTAAATTATCAGAAATAGATAATGAAGTGCATATCGTTTATGAGGGTGGCATTGGTGTCAATCATAGGGATTTCAAGCAGTTATTTACTGATATTGCAAGTCATGGAATACACTTGCACGTATATCCAACTTTTATCAATCCTGAATATACAGCATTAGCAAATGAGTATTTGCACATTCACGACCCCATCAGTCCAGAGCTTCTTATCAGCGAAATGACACAGTATGATTATGGTTTGATACCATTCAATATCACAGAGCAAAACCGAGAGTTCCTTGATACTTGTGTCGGTAACAAAATCTTTGAATATATGGCAGCAGGGCTTCCGGTCATTTCTTGTGATACAAAGGGGCTTCGGAGAGTTGTTGAAGATAACAACTGCGGTATTATATTTCAAGATGCTGATGATATTATCAGCCAGTTAGGTATACTTAAAGAAGTCAAGATCGGCAAAGAGCATATCTTCACTGTTGAATCACAAATACCCAAGCTGATTGAGTTTTATCGTGGATTGATGGAAAACAAGGTATCTATTAATAAAGAGGATATAGGCAAGCAGTGGATAGATCAGATTAATTTCCATGAGTATCAGCGCCAAGCGTTTACAGGCATTAATACAAGACCTGTTGAATATGCTTATATATTCACTAAACTAAATGAGCATAAACCAGTTGAAGTTATGGATGTTGGTTCTGGACAGACAGCGTTACCTGCACTAATGCGTCATTCAGGCTTTATCGTCCATGCAATAGATAACATTAAGGATTACTGGATTCAAGGCATGTTCAACAGGCATTATGCAATCCTTAATAACGATATAATGAATCCAGAAATCAAAGGACATGCTGATTTAATTACTTGCGTTTCCGTATTAGAACATATCAGCGATCCTGATAAAGCCGTTAAGAACATGATACGGTTATTGTCAATGAATGGGCATCTGGTCTTGACGTTCCCTTACTGCGAGACGCAATACGTGGAGAATGTGTATAAAATACCGGGTGCGGGATATGGTCAAAACTATAATTATCCTTGTCATGTGTTCTCCAGAGAGCAAATAGAAACTTGGTGTCGTGATAACGGTGCGGAGCTGATTGACATGGAGTATTACCAAGTATTTGATGGCAAGTTATGGACGTTTGGCAAGAAACTGGATAACGTTGTCAAGGCAGATAAAGACTCATTGCATCATTTGGCTTGTCTTACCATTAAAAAAACGTCAGTCAATATGACCAAAGACGATCTTATCAAAGAGGAACAGGGGCATCCTGACAAGTCTTATCAGGTCTATAAAGGCGAGTTAGCATGGGATGAGCCGACAAGAGCAAATATTCAGAAGCGTATTGATCGCATAGTTGAGCTTGCTGATGGTGATACATTGGATATAGGCTGTTCTGATGGTATTGTTACGATATTACTTGCAGAGAAGGGCTTGAATGTCGTTGGCATGGATATGGAGCAAGGGCATATAGACAATGCCAACGACAATCTAAAGAAAGCAAGTGCAAAGGCACAGCGTAAGGCGTTTTTCCGTCAAGGATGGGCTGAGGAACTACCACAGCTATCAGAATCTTTTGATACGGTCATATTAGGTGAGGTATTAGAGCATGTCTTAAACGTTGATGTGGTGATTGCAGAGGCATGTCGTGTATTGAAACCCGATGGTCAGTTGTTGGTGAGTGTTCCGTTGGGTCAGAATCTAACACCACAGCATAAGCGGTTCTTTGATGCTGATACATTCAAGGCGTTATTAATTAAGTATTTTGAGTCAGTAGAGATTGAGATATTCGGAAAACAGATATTAGGGGTATGTAAAAAGAAGGTGAATTATGGATCAGATAGTTGATATTTTATTGAAATTAGCTGTTCCTTTTGGGATAGCTATTATCTTTATCGTGGCAAAGAAGGTTTGCCGATTGGTTGCCAAAAAGCTAGAGGTTGAGTTAAGTGAGAATGAATGGTATCTGGTAGATAGCATTATTGAGAACGCCATCAGAGCAACAGAGGAAATAAGCAAAACTAATCCATTATCATCTGAAGAAAAAGAGGAGCTCGCCTTAGCTAAAGTTAGGCGTGATTTGAAAGATAAGGATATACCAGAGGAGTCTTTACGGGATAAAATCAAGGCAAAAGTGAGTTCGATTTTCCACAGAGGCTAGTTATGCGGATTGTTGTTGTAGTTTTATTATTTATGCTAATATCGGCAAGCGTTCAGGCTTATACATTCAAGGTGATACTACTCAAGCCTGAGCCAAATGTTGTTCTTTATGATGGCAAAGATACGTTTATCAGTGTTGCACAATACAGCGTTTTTGCTATTTCCGCAGGTATGGTTTTGGTTGGGGAATTAAAAGACAAACCTAATTTGACAAAGGTATTCGTGCCAGTAATGAGTCTGGCAGTTGGATTTTATTTTGGACAAAAGTTCTAACAAAAGGATGTGATCACATGGCATTAATGGAGTTTGCAGATCGTGAGACAAAGACTATACGTGCATCAGCGGCATTGACTACAGGGTTCGTAGCGGCTACATTTACTATGGCTAATGGTGCAGTGG
>Ga0180007_10007779_pt1 | contig 10034 bp, 8 predicted proteins | sample MM_PC_MetaG_FD_121122 | JGI IMG/M metagenome (GOLD analysis project Ga0180007, IMG submission 121122) | Groundwater microbial communities from the Aspo Hard Rock Laboratory (HRL) deep subsurface site, Sweden - MM_PC_MetaG | ecosystem: Environmental > Aquatic > Deep subsurface > Groundwater... | reverse complement strand
TGCACTTTTCAGCTTTAAATAGTGCACTTTTGAAATTTTCCCAACAGCCTATTCCTCCCCCCTTTTTTTAAGTTCCTTAAGATCTATTCATCAAGGATTTCGCAATACTTGTTTTACCAAAATAATCCTTGAAATCTTTGTGAAAAGTATTAGTAATAAAGAACATAAGTTGGTATACCGGTATATGGAAAAAACGGATATTAATAAAGATTTCAGCCTCAGAAAACTGCACTTTTCCACGAATATCGAGAAAGAGATCAGCATAAAAGATCCTCATTTTTATGATTTCTTCGTAAACTCCTGTATGAAAATATTCGGACGCAGGGGAAATGGCTATCGTCACACACAGGACCTGGACTGGAGCGCAGATGACCTGCCTCATATGTCGACCCATGTAACCATCAATAAAAAGAGTACATTGATATCAGCCAATATAGAGGTTTTAAATGAAGCTACCTTCTTTTTAGCCGTAGGCCTCTTCCTCCCATTTTTGTATTATCCTTTCTCCTATCTGATCTTTAAACTGATCCAGTCGTACATGGGTTCTGAAATGAGGTCATTATGGTATTTCAGGATCCCCGGACTCGGCCTGAGTATTGTATTGATCTATTACCTGGTCAGGAAATGGCGCATCCATACTATGAAAAAAGCTTTTATGGATCTGATACTGGCTATTAAAAATTTCCCAAATAATAACAACTATAATACCGGATCTGATGCTTACCAGAATGCACTGTTGGAATCCTTACCGGAAGGAAAAAAAAGGCCCGGCCTCTTTAATATCTATTACCGGATACATACAAAACGCCGGCTCAATCCTCAAATGGATTCCAGTGAAAAAGATGATATCACCAGGAGCATGCAGTATGCTTTAAAAAGGTACTGGAGCCCGTATACGGCCGGATTCATGATAGCCAGCGGATCTGAACGAGACAGGGAGATCTTCTTTACTCCCCGTAAAACAGGGACGGAGATCGAATTTCGAGCCTGTCTGAATGATTTCGTCTCCTTCTTCACATTATTCTCCAGTATAGCCCTGGTTGTGATCAGCATCCTGCTTATAGGGTACCTCCATGTTCATCGGTTCGGGGCAACAGGTGAGACCGGTAATTTCATACAAAATGTTATCCTTGCCAGTATTATATTAAGTTTTCTCGTTGGATCAGGAGTTAATTTTATCAAAAGGGCGATCCGTCTTTATAAATTCAAACTGGGAGCTCCCCACCTTGCCGAACGGCTGGAGGCCTTCATGAATGATACTCCTGTCAGCGACCTGTTCAGAGCAAGAGAAAAAAAATTGAAGGTACAGCATTCTGCTGATATGATATCAAAGACCGATCAGGAAAAAGTAAGATCCTGGCTTAAAAGTATAAATAAAGATCCTTTTATATATATAGAAAAAAAAGAAGATACTTTTATATTCATGGATATAGGTGTAGGCGATGATGATATAAGATACCTTGGAAAGCTGAAACATTTGAGAATATTAATGCTCCAAAATACAAATATTACGGACAGAGGGCTCACATATCTGAAGGATCTGACCAACCTTGAAGAACTGAACCTGAGTAAAAATCGTATTTCCGGATCGGGCCTGGTCTCTTTACACGCCATGAAAAATTTGGAGATCCTGGACCTATCTGAAACGAATGTAACGGATGAAGGAATGAAGAACCTTTTTGCTTTGGTCTCTCTCAAAAAACTGGACCTGTATGATACAAATGTGACAACCCGGGGATTGATCAGTCTGAAAAAACTTGCAAATCTTAATATGATCCGGATCGACCATGAAAAAATTAATGTAACAGAGATACTCCGTGCGGGTGGTGCTCATCTCTTTTCCAGGGAAGAATCTCTGGACATGAGAGAACAGGGAGCCACGGATGATGATCTGAAATACTTAAAGGGATTCAAAAGAACAGGTGATCTCTACTTGAGTAAAAACCGCATTACCGGATCAGGCTTAAACCACCTGAAAGATATGACTTTTTTAAGATCACTGTACTTAAGCTACAATCCTATATCTGATAAAGCCCTTATCCATCTTAAAGATATTAAGAGGCTGAAACATTTATCCCTGGCTTTTTCAAAGGTCACTAAAGAAGGATTGAATGATCTTAAAATATCACTTCCCGGCTGCATCATTAAAAGCAATATAAAAATCAATTAATCATATCACAGATAGAGTTTGAAGAAGGTGATCTCTTTGGGCACACCGAGCCGTAAAGGCACACCGACAAATCCGGCTCCCGGTGAAACGAACAGTATCGTCTTTCCTTCTTTATAGAATCCTTTAGGATAAGGCGTTAAAAGCCTGGCGAATAATTTAAAAGGCAGGGACTGCCCGTCATGAGTATGACCGGCCAGCACCAGGTCATATCCCTCTTTAGATGCTGAAGGCAGGATCTCGGGCCTGTGAGAGAGCAGGATCTTCATGTCCACTTTCGGTGCATTCACAAGCAGTTTTTTAAATACTCCGGTAACTTTAAAGTACCATGCATTACGCCCGATATCCTTTATACCCGCAACAAGTATTTTCTTTCCATTAATATTCATGATCGTTCTTTTCCCATCCAGGACCAGAACTCTATTTCGGGCAACCGCCCTGATCCAGTCCTGATAGCCCCAGATGATCTCATGATTCCCGCTTACATAGCAGACCGGCGCTTTAAACTGTTTCAGCATCGCTGTCACGTCCTCTCTCTGGTCAGCCCTGTTGTCCGCAAAATCACCGGTGATACAGATCAGGTCAGGATCATATTGGTTAACATTCCTGATAACCTTACTGAACCATTTTTTACCCGTGAATGTACCCAGGTGAAGATCACTAAGATGAGCGATCTTTAAATATTTTGAATTATTTGTCTTACTGAAAAAGATCTCGCGCTCTATATACGGAGATTGACACACAGCCTGGTAGAACCCGACAAGGAAGAGGATAAAAGCAAGTGATAACAGGACAATGCTCTTTACGGTTCTCCCTTCCGGAGTCAGGTTCACTGCATGCACTTTTTTATCTTTATCCATTTTCCAATTGATGATCTTAATAAGGACTGCTCTAAAGATCATAAAAATGAACATTAGAAGATCATGGAACACGAGCAGGAAAAAGAGGACCAATATAAAAGAGAAGAATGTACTGCTGAACATTAAAGGCACATCCGAAAAGGAAGATCCTTTTGACATCCGCATAGTATACCCGAAGATCAAAAAATTACCTATCATACCCGCAAAAGGAAATAATATGGCAATGATCTTTACACCCAAAGGAAACTCTGTTTTAAAGAAGAGCCTCCGATAAATATAGATCACTACTAATGCCGTAAAAACAGCTGCGATCAGAAATCCCCAGACAGGAAAATTATTATGCGGTAAAGCAGCTTCGTTATCCATATAAATCACCAAAAATTACTTTAATTGTTCAATAAAGAGTATAGATATATAACATTTATAATAATGTTGTCAATACTATCTTCTTCTTTTAAAGGGTGGAAAAATTAAATAGAGAAAAAAAGAGGCAGCTCCGATGATCACGGACGGGATATTTACGACCCAGGCCGGCACTTCAGGATAGACAAGCTTCTCCAGGTAATGAATAATAAAAGAACCGGTATATGAACTGATACCTGAAAATACCCTCAAATTGATCTCCCAGATGGTTACAGGACAAGGCCTGTCAATAAGGATAAAGAAGGCTACGAAGAGGATCCCGGCCAGATGAACTGTACGAACGGTGATATTATATAAAAACCCTTTGTTCTTACTTAATAATGCAATTACGGTCTTACCGAATCCCCACAGCATAAAGATGATCCAGATGAAGTGCAGAAAAACAAGAAGATCCGCTGATATCCTGTATAGAACCTTCATATAATGATTACTAAGTATAATAAATAAAATCCGCGGCATCAACTATTTATTGACATTAAAAAAACAGTTACTATCATATATAAATGCGAAAATATGGTACACTTATTATACTGTTTATTATTCTCTTCCCTTTAACTCTACCCTGTGCAACAAACGAGGTTGAATTTAAATGGAATTTCCGGGTCAACAAGAACTTTACAATAGATAAATTTACAGCTCAGACTATCACCAAGAACGGTGTCGTGGTGCGGGAAAATGAAATCCGCGATTTTATCATCATTGTCCCGCAGAAGAAGAAAAAGAATATGTTTCCTCTCCTTGGAAATTACTATTCCTACCAGCGTCCTGTCGGATCAAAGGTTCCGTTTCAATTGATCGAAAGCTACAAGCTGGATTTCTCCATGGATGAACAGGGACATTACGAAGTGGATAAAAAATATGTCATGCCTTCTATCAGGAATATCCCTGTCTTCTTGAAAAAGAAACTCATTCCGGGAGAGACATGGCAGGAACAGGGGATCGAAGTGATGGAGTTCAAACCTCCGGTCACTATTCCGGTTGATGTAAATTACCAGTTTACCGGGATAGACACACAAAAATTCGATAAACCCACAGCTAAAATAGTCTTTAATTATATGATCAATCATGTGGTCGATCATAATTATGATGACATACCTTATAAGTTCCTCGGCGCTTCCTACTCTACCCTCTGGTATGACACAGAAAATCAGCTCCCCCTCTATATCGAAAATATATATAACATCGGATTCATTTACAAAGACGGGACTGTCATTCAGTATAAAGGCGACCTCCTGGGGTATTATAACCTGAAAAGAGCGATCGCTGAAAAGGAAAAAGTTAAGAAGGAGATGTATAATAAGTTAAAGAATGAAGATAAAGACCTGAAGATCAAAAAATCAAAGGAAGGGCTTGTCATTGAATTTGATGATATTTACTTTAAATACAACAGCGCTGAATTAACAGATGATGCACAAAAAAAACTGGTCAACATTGCAAGGATATTAGAGAAGTATCAGGACATTAAAGTGATCACCAAAGGTCATACGGATAATATCGGAAGCCAGAGCTTTAATCTGGAACTCTCGGAGAATAGAGCAAAGAACGTACTGGAGTATCTGATCAAAAAGAACGCCTTTAAAAATGATCAGGGTTCTTATAAAGGATACGGAAAAGAGAAACCTGTTGCTGATAATTCAACAAAAGCAGGCCGAAGCAGGAACCGCAGAGTAGAGATCTTCATCAATCCCGAATAGACGCTCCCATTTTTAATAAAAGGCTTTCTCTATAAATTGAAACCTCTTTTTAACTTTTTTCTGTTTCATGGGCTCGTATTGAAAAATGACCTTCTTATTCTTCAACACTTTTATCTGGTACGGTTTCTCCAGCTTTTGGGTCAGCTGGTAAAAGGTCACAAATTCAGCCAGGTCTTCAGCCCAGTTTAGACTGGCATAGGAAGAGGTAAAAGGAGTTTCCTTTAGCTGTTTATAAAAATCAGCAGCCTCACTGATGTTGATCTTGGGGCCGTCATTCATTCCATAATAAGTTATATCACTCCTGTATTTATAATCGTATTTATCTTCCGGTTCGGCATACTCCTCCCAGATATCCTTTGTAAACCTGCTCTTTTTATTTATTTCACCGGTTACTTTTGCCATTACCGGTTCTACATAAGGTGTGATATTATTAACATAATCTACCGCATGAGTGGATTCGTGCAGTAATATATAGAGAAATCCGCTGTGATTCGTCATGCAGTTTATTTTCACGTCGATCTCATCCGTATCCTTTTTAAAGCAGGTCATCTCTTTTTCCGTGATCACCTGGGATATATTCTTTCTTAAAACATCAGGATTAAAGATCATGTAAAAGTATACCTGACCTGTTTTATCCAGCACCCAGTCCGTAACTCCATATCCTAGAAAATTTTCTATAAAATAAATATGGATCAGCCTCCTGCGTAATGTTCTCCTTGTTAAATAAGGCAGCCGAAAAAGGCTGTTCTGTACGAGCTCCTTTTCATTCTTGTTCAGAGTATACTGCTTATAATTATCTTTTTTATCCCACTTCTTCCATGCATTGATCACAAAATGGGGTGCATATTTCACCCTGGAGAGTAATTGTCTGTCTTTATTAAAATCATAATTGGAGAGGATCTTGTCATCCCTCTGCTTGAGCGCTTGTATATCATCCTTACTGAAATCTCCGGAAAAGATCAGATACGCGGGATAAACCAGTAAAATGATTAAAAATAAAAGATATAAATTCTTTTTTACCTTCATTATAACATCTCCTTTTTAAGCTGTGCAAGCCTTATAAAGTATAACAGATTAAATATATATAAAACAATTATAGAATCAAATATTTTATGCCTTAAGGGGTCAAACCTTGAGAATATATGAAATTGGGGTCAGACCTTGAAATGTGAAAGTTGCCCTGCAACTTTCACATTTCAAGGTCTGACCCCCGAGGTTTTATTTTTTCAAGGTCTGACCCCGATACATCAATTCTTTATAATCTCTTCAAGCCTGTTAAAGAGTGTATGGTCATAATCCTCACGAAGGGAAACATCCAGTATGTCATACAGTTTTTTAAGCTGTTTCATGATCTGATCAACGCGATGGTCCTTTTCAACAAGCAGGTACATTCTGCTTTTACTGCCGTCACCTATCTGGCCGCAGAGGATCCCTTCCAGATTGAACCCCCGCCTGGAGAAAAGTCCGGTTATATGCGACATCACACCCGGATGGTTTTGGACAGTTAATTCGATGATCGTATTCGGTAAACTACTCATTTTTCTCACCTCCTATCATCTCATGATTTCCCGCTCCCGGCGGAACCATGGGAGTAACATTCTCGGTATGATCGATCGGGATCGTAACGATACAGGGGCCCGGTTCACTGATCGACCGGGACAGGATATCTGCAGGGTCATCCTCTTTTCCCAGGTCATAACTCTTTATATGGAAACCCTGTGCAATAGCCTTAAAATCCGGGTTGGAATCAAACTTCGAAGCCATATAATTCTTCTCATAGAAGAACTCCTGCTGCTGCCGGACCAGGCCCAGATGGCCGTTATCCAGTATCAGAACAGTAACATTCAAATTCAGTTCGGATAAGGTAGCCAGCTCCTGGATATTCATTAAAAAGGAACCGTCACCGCTGATGCAGATGATGCGCCTGTCAGGATGGGCAAGGGCCGCTCCGATCGCAGCGGGCATCCCGAACCCCATGGTGCCGAGGCCGCCCGAAGTCAGTAATGTGCGGGGAGAACGGAACGGATAGATCTGAGCCGTCCACATCTGGTGCTGGCCGACATCCGTCGTGATGATCGTATCGCTATCTGCGATCCGTCCGATCTCTTTTATGATGTTGAGAGGGTTCAGCGGGTCTTTATCCTCCGGAATGATAAAAGGATCCGATTGTTTGATCTTTTCTATTGTTGAGATCCAGTTCCATCGCTTATTTGAGTTGATCAGCGGAAGTAAACTTTTCAAAGCCGCATTGATATCCCCTATAAGGGAAAGATCCGCTTTCTTGATCTTGTCAATTTCAGAGTGATCAATATCAATGTGTATGATCCTGGCATCAGGACAGAACTTCTCAACCTTACCTGTTGCCCTGTCATCAAAACGGACCCCGAAAGCAAGCAGAAGATCAGCTTCGTTCAGGATCTTGTTCGTATAACGGGCCCCGTGCATTCCCAGCATACCGAGAAAGAGCGGATCATCAGGCGGAAAACACCCCAGTCCCATAAGCGTACTCGTTAATGGGATCGAATTTTTATTGGCCAGGTCGTATATCATCTCATGGGAACCAGAACTGGTGATCCCACCCCCTATATAGAGCAATGGCCTTTTAGACTCATTGATCAGCTTTGCTATTTCCTCGATGCGGGCTTTATCGATCTGTTGCCTTTTATTTTCTCTTTTCAAGTCCGGCCATTTGTCAAACGTGATCTGCTGTTTCTGGATATCTTTTGGAATATCAATGACAACCGGCCCGGGACGCCCTTCTTCAGCGATCCTGAAGGCTTCCGGAATGACCGTAAAGAGCTCTTCCGCATCCCTGATGAGAAAATTATGTTTTGTGATGGGCAGCGTCATACCGTACGTATCAACCTCCTGAAATGCATCCGTACCGATCAGCTTCAAAGGGACCTGGCCGGTGATCGCGATGACCGGGATCGAATCCAGTTTCGCATCCGCAATAGCGGTCAGAAGATTGGTAGCTCCCGGCCCCGAAGTGGCAAAACAGACAGCTGCTTTTCCCGTGGTCCTGGCCATACCCTGGGCAATAAAACCGGCACCCTGCTCGTGGCGGGTGAGGATATGTCTTATTTTACTCTTTGAAAGGGCATGATAGATCGGCAGATTGGCTCCCCCGGGGATACCGGCGATCGTCTTTATACCATGCCTTTCCAGCAGTTCTATTAAAATTTCTGCTCCTGTATATTTCATTTTTTTTCTCCTTTAATATAAATTTATGTGTATTTCAACTTATCCGGTTATATATATTAATACTAACAGTTCGGGATCAAATTTTAAAGTTTCATCTTTTAGCTTTCCCATTTTATCCTCCTGGATCTTAAATTAATTACTGAACTTTATCGAGTATTGATAAAATTCAGTAATTGAAAAAAAAAGCCCCTGTCGGCTTACACCAACAGGGGCTTTCTATTTTAACTTAATTTTATCTTCTAAATATTTATCCCATCGGTGTAAACATGCAAGTGCTTTCTACTACTACATTTACAAGCTCATTTAATAAGTGCATCTTGCTGTTTTGCTTCATTGCAATCACCGTATGGTCTCCTTCCTCCATTATATAATTGATAATAATATAACAGAAGAGATCCTAAAAGTCAAGTTCTTTTTGAAAAGATCTGACCGAAAAGAACCAAAAATGTTTTTTATACATTTTTGGTTCTTAACTTTACTTTTCAACCCAGGGGTATCTCTGATACACCTGGGTTATCTATGATATGAAAAAAAGAAGTGCATCAAAACAGAAGGAGAACTTCCGGACAATCAATAGCCGAGGAGAAGAACTATATATCCGATCCCGATCCCTATTATAAAATTTATCAGCTTGATCAATAATGAATCCTTAATACTGTAGGAGAGAAGTGGCAGCATGCCATGTCCGTTCTGGATTATAGAGCTGGTCAAGAGGACTGAAAAAGGGATCAGCCCCCTGGAGAACATCATAATAAAGATCATATGGGGCCCTGACTGGGGGATAATGCCAACCAGCCCCGCGATCAGAAGGACCAATACCATATTAGAACTTAAAAAGGCTTCCAGATCCAGGAATTTAAGGCCGAGCTCGACCAGGAGGATGGCACTGAAGCTCCAGAGGAATATTTTACCGATATGTTTTTTAACAATATGATTCCAGATGTGTTCTTCCAGGAAATGGTCCGGTACCGTTATAACAATAAATCCGGCTAACCCGGAAAGGACAAGGAATGTGATCCTTTCCCATCCCCATTCATTATCATGGCCGATAAACCCTTTAAAAACAGCATAGACCGCACTGGCGATCATGACCATAAGAAGTAATCTTACAAAGGATATCCTTTTTATCTGCCCGATCACCTCTTTGATGTTAAAACACCGGCACGTATCCTCCTTGTGAATTCCGGAGAATTGACACTCCCTGCTTAGTTTTATTTTTAATGCGGGCAGTAGTTTATCAATAATAATGGCAGAAAGTATCCCGATCATAAAAAGTATACTGATCAGTAAAAGAGCCTTGCCCGGAAAGAGGGAGAGCATGATAAAGGCTTCATCCCCGCTTGTAGCGATCATTCCTCCCAGAAGAGCGCCAAAGGTCAAAAGGCCCCTTATATAAAAGGAGACATTCATGAAGGCACCCAGGCATCCGGGAGTGGCCCCCAGAAAAGAGGCCATGAAATACTGCCTGAATTTTCCTCCTTTGATAAGCCGGTCCATCTTTCCCTTTGTCAGGACGCTGAGGTAATCGATCATCATCATCATCATGAAGACGAAGAAAGTGATCATAATGCCGTTCTTTAAACTGTGTATTAACGGTTCTGTCATAGGATTACCCCCGGATATAAAGAATATATCAATTAAAATTTAAAGTCAATACATTGTTAATTGCCTGAATCAGATAAAATC
>Ga0180007_10007778_pt1 | contig 10035 bp, 7 predicted proteins | sample MM_PC_MetaG_FD_121122 | JGI IMG/M metagenome (GOLD analysis project Ga0180007, IMG submission 121122) | Groundwater microbial communities from the Aspo Hard Rock Laboratory (HRL) deep subsurface site, Sweden - MM_PC_MetaG | ecosystem: Environmental > Aquatic > Deep subsurface > Groundwater... | reverse complement strand
CTTGCGGGCTTCCTCCCTGGCAATGATGCGCACCGCCCGGCCCGTGCTCAGGTTGACAAAGGTGGCGGCCATGATGCCGTAATCGAGCCACTTCAGGGAGCGTTTGCCCAGGCAGCAGCCGGTCACCGACTGGATGGCATCGGTTGCGCAGCGGTCGATCTCCACCAGCACATAGAGGCTTTTGCGCTCCGTGCCCCTGGGGTCGGCAATGCCGATCTCCCGCAGGCCGATCATGGCCATTCTGACCCCGATCACCTGGCCGGCGCAGATATGGCCGTGGATGCGGGCGGATTCTTCCAGCAGCTCCTCAAAGCTTGTCTGGGCCAGGGGTGTGGCATTTGCAGCGGTCATGGTTTTATGCTTTTTTCAGATGGGGATGGTTCAGGTCAAGGGCCTTGTTCCACTGGTCGATGCGCTCCTGCATCTTGCTGTAAAGCTCGGTGGTGTCGCCTTCGATGGTGACGGTATTGATCTTGTCGCCCTGGGCGATGGCGTTGACCACGTCCATGTCGTTTTGACTGACCACGGCGCCGAAAACAGCGTGTTTGCCGTCAAGCCAGGAGCAGGGGACATGGGTGATGAAGAACTGGCTGCCGTTTGTCTTGGGCCCGGCGTTGGCCATGGAGAGCATGCCCGGCCGGTCGTGTGCCAGCCCGCGGTCAAACTCATCTTCAAAGCGGTAGCCCGGCTCGCCGCTCCCCGTGCCCAGTGGGCAGCCGCCCTGGACCATGAATTCCTTGATAACCCGGTGGAAGCTGAGGCCGTCATAAAAGCCCCTTCGGGCAAGGTTGACAAAGTTGGCCACGGTCAGCGGCACGATGTCGGCAAAGAGTTTCAGATTGATGGCGCCTTTGGATGTGTCCATTTTCGCGATGATTTCATTTTGCTCTGCCATGATTTAATCCTTTTGTTTTATTTGAAATATTATTAGTCTAATTAGTCGGCTGGTCTCACTGGTCTCACTGGTCTCACTGGTCTGACTGGCCTGACTGGTCTGACTGGTCTGACTGGTCTCACTAGTCCGGCTGGTCCGATGATCACGACCAATAAGACCAGTCGGACCAGTCAGACTAATAAGACTAACCGGACTAATCAAACTAATACCCCAAACCGGGCATTATTTCAACAGATGACACTCTACCGGCAGGAGCAGCAGATGGATTTTCCCGAACTCACGGAAGAAGAAGAGATTCGCGATATCTTTTTCGGCATCATCAACCGCTTTATCGGCTTTTATACCAGGGATTCGCAGAAATACTCACAAAACGACACGGCCAACGAATACCCGTTCGTGCCCATGGACACCAGGCAGCTTTTCGATCAGCTCCGCTTTGCGGCAAGGTATCTGAAGGAGAATATGCCGCACAAGGCGCCTTTCACCCTGCTCGATATCGGCTGCGGCATCGGCAATGTCATGCTTTTTGCCGAACAGATGGAATTTGATGTTTACGGTTTTGAAAAGGATGAATACCCCCTGCAGATCGCCCGCAAGCTGATGGGCGGCGAGCGGGTGACCCGGGATGATCTGTGGCGGTATGATGATTACGCACGCTTTGACGTCATCTATTACTTCCGGCCCCTGGCAAACGGCGATGATGAGCGGCGATTTGAAAAGATGATCGAGGACAAGATGCGGCCCGGCGCAATCCTGATCGCCAACCGCAAGATGAGCGAGGATATTGCCTCTGATCCCCGCTTTGACAAGTTGAGCAATGACCTGCCTGTCTGGCGCAAGACCGCCCCCTGACCAGCCGAACCAACAACGCTAATCCCGAAACTCAAGACTCATACCCGTACCGGTAGCGCAGGTCCTGCAGCAGCATGGCTTCCAGGGTGGCGTCGAGGAAGGGTTTGCGGCAGTCCACCTCTGCCATGTGGCCGTCGCGTTGGTAGGCCATGAAGCGGCAGCCGCCGAAGCACAGCGGCAGGTAAGGGCATTGGCGGCATTTTTCCTCTTTCCGCCAGTGGTACACATGATGGGTTTGCCGGTATTTTTCGTCCACCCCCTGCCAGATATCGCCTATCTGAAACTGCCGGTGGCCGACCAAGGTGACGCATTTGTAAAGGCTGCCGTCGTAATGGACGGTAAAGGCGTCGTCAATCTCAACGGCGCAGGGCTGCGGGCCGAGTTCCGGCACCCTGTAGCCACGCCGGTAAACCTCCTCCCGCACATGGAGCGCCGCCTCTCGCAGCCAGGGCTCGTTGATGGTGGCACAGCCGCCATGATATTCATTGGCGGTGATTTTGTCCTTCACCTGCAGGACGATGTTGAAGTTGACATGCTCGATCTTGTCCGGGCTCAGGCCCTGCCTGGCCAGCAGGTCAAGCAGCGGGCCGAACTGCCTGTAAGTTTCGCTGGTGTAATTGCCGGCCAGGCGGATATTGGTCCGGCTGCAGACCTTTTGCAGGTTGCGGACAATGACCGCAAAACTCCCCTGGCCGGATTTGAACGGCCGGAAATGATTGTGGTTGTCCGGCAGGCCGTCGATGGTCACCTTGACGCCGTTCAGGCCCCAGGCGTTCAGTTCATCCACCACCCCTTCCGTGAGCAGGGAGCCGTTGGACACCAGATCGATCTTGAACTCGGCCCCTCTTTCTTCGACAAACGGCTTGAGTTGCCGGGCCAGAGAGAGGATGCGTTTCAGGTAGAGCAGGGGTTCGCCGCCGTAAATCTGCAGCAGCAGCTTTTTCTTGCCCGGCCTGAACCTCTGTTTGATAAAGGAGATGAGCTGGTCCGCCGTGTTGTCGTCCATGGATTTTCTGCCCTTCTGGCTGCCTTCGAAACAGTAGCGGCAGGCAAAGTTGCACTCCATGCCCAGCACGATGGCCAGGGTCAGCTTCGGATCCAGCCGGTTGATGTCATCCATGTAGTGCAGAACCTGCCGGCGTTCCGTGTCTGGGTCGGTAACCAGAAAACCCATTTCAATAAGCGGCCCGATATCCTCCTCCGCGGCTTTGCCGCTCTGTAAGGCGTCAAAATCCTCCTCCGGCAGGAGAATCAGGGCCCCGGTCCTGGCGGCAAAAAGCAGAACCTGGCCGGGGATGGTGTGGTGCCGGCATACGGTAACGTAGGGTGTTAACTGCATGAGCCTCTCCAGGCAAAAAAAAGGAGAGCCGAAGCTCTCCCGGAAGGTGTGCAACCGCAGGTATTATTTCGCTGCTGAAGGTACTCCTTTACAGCAGGTCTCCATGGAAGCCACCTGCTGCACGTTTTTGCCGCTGTTAAGAACGGTGATCTGTTTTTTCATGCTCTTCTCCTTTGTTCATGAAGATTTATTGAAAGAACCAGCCTTGCAGCTCTGCACAAAGTAATGCACGGATAAAACATAAAGGCACATTAAAATCTGAGAACAATGCCCGCCTCCACCCACCTGTCGGGATTGGGGTATTCAAAGTCAAAGTACTGACTGGCGTTAAAGATGTTATGCGCCTTCACATAGACCTCGGCTGTCATGGCGGACAGGGTGAAATCCTTGCTGAGCAGCGCGTCCCACAGGAAATCGTCATATTTCGGTTTCTCGTTTTTTATGTCTTCATTCATCCAGTAATAATGGCCCGCCAGTTCGGCCCGCCAGCCTTGCTCATGGTTTTGGTAGTCCAGTATCACATTGGCGGTATAGGTTTCATCGTTTTCGCGGTCGGAGGTGCCGTCACCCATGCTGTCCTCCGTGACAAAGGTGAAATTGGTCGTAAGCCTCAGGCCATGGTACTCCATGGTTGCCGCCTCAAGCTCCACCCCGTTCCAGCGGATGGTGCCGGCATTGGACCAGGGAGGTGAGCCGGTATGCCAGGCATCGTCCACCTTCTGGTGGAAAAGGGTGCATTTCAGCAAGAGGTACGGGATGCGGCCCGTTTCCACTCCGGCCTGGTAGGCCCAGATTGTCTCCGGGTCAAGGTCGGGAGATTGGGAAGATGCGTATAGGTAGGGGGCGGAAAAACCCCTGGCAACCGAGGCGCGCAGCAGGGTGTCGGCGGCCATCTGGTAAGTGGCGCCCAAGGAGGGGCTGACGAATTCCTCCGAGTTGCCGTTATAGTCATAGCGCAGGCCGGGGGTCAGGGAAAATCTGCCCAGGACAAGGGTGGTGTTGGCATAGAAGCCGCGGCGCTCCTCTCTTTCCGGGTCGGCGGTGGTGGTGGAAGGTCCGCCGAAATAACTGCCCAGGGTGCTTTCAGAGTCCATCCTGCTGCGGCTTGACTCAAAACCGATGTTGGCGGTGAGAGTCTCGCCCGCCCAGCTGAGGCGGCTGGCAAAACTGTTTGCGGTGTCATCCCATTGCTCATGATAGAGGAGATCGCCCCTGGCCCCGCCCAGGCCGGTGCCCAGTGAAAGTCTGTCATAAGCAAAGTCATTTTCAAAGCGCTGGACGGCGAGATGCAGGCTCAGCTGGTCGGTTAATCGCGTGTCAAAAAACAGGGTGCCCCAGAAGTTGCGGTGATCGATCTCCTCGTAAAGATTGAGATCGGCAATGCCCCAGGCATCAGCCCAGTTCAGCGTTTTATAGAAAGGGTCGCTGTAGCCGGCGGCGGCGGTGAGGGTGGAGTTGTGGGGCAGTTGCACCTGCAGCTTGCCGTAGACGGCATCCCGTTCCGCGTAACGGTCAACCTTGAGGCCGTTTGAGTCGATGTTGCCGCCGGAGAGATAATAACCGAACTTCCCGCCTCCTCCGGCCACTTCGACCGATACATCCCGGCTCTGCGCCTCGCCGTAGCTGGCGTTGACGCTGCCGGTGGGGGTGGCGGTGCCGCCCACATCCTTGGTGATGATGTTGACCACCCCGCCCAAAGCCGAGCCCCAGCTGGAGGAAGCCGGCCCTTTGATGATCTCGATGCGCTTGATGATAGTGAGCGGAATGAAGTTGGTTATGGCCCAACCGTTTGAATTGAGGTTAATGCGCACCCCGTCCAGCAGAAACAGAGCGTGCTGCTTCCGGGTGGCCAAGACCCGCGTAACGTCATTGCTGAAAAAATCCCTGCCAAAGAAAGAGATAAACATGCCGGCCTGCCGGTCAAGCACCTCGCCAAGCGTATGGGCATGCATGGCACTGATCTCGTCTGCAGTGATGATGCTGACGTTTTCCGCCACGTGGGAGAGGGGTTTGGGGGCGCGGTTGGTTGTCTGCTCGGTCTCGTTGAGATTAAAGTACAGGGACAGGGGGTCAATGGTCTCTGCCGCCGGTGCGTCGGCTGCCGCGAGCTGCTGGGAAGAAAAGACCACGGCCAGCAGGGCCGGGAAAGCAGCGCGGAAAAATTTCTTAGGCATATTTTTTGCTCCTCAGAAATGTTATAGTGGAAAAACTGCGCCTTTTCTATTATGTTTATGCACGGAATTTTTACTATACATTTCCTGTCATGTCTATTGATAATATATGTAATATCAGTTACCTGGCATATTAATTGAGTTAATTTGATGCCGGATCGGGGTTGCAGCCGAAAAAACCCGGTTAATCTGTCAGGCAAAACACCGCATTTCTATGAAAAAAACGCTTGTCCTCATCATGCTCATTCTGCTCGCCGGGGCCCGCACGGCCCAGGCCTGTGAGATTGTGGCGGTGAAAAGCGGTAATCAAACGCCCATGGAGCAGGTGGTCCGGACATTCTACGACGAACTTCACCATCTCATGCCCGACCATGGGGTCAAATCCATCGAACCCCATCTTTTTTGTGAAATCGATATCAGCGAAAACCCGGGAAAGTCCGCCGCTAAGCAGCAGATACGGGAGGCGCGGCCGAACCTCATCCTGGCCCTGGGCCGCGATGCCCTGCTTGCCGTCCGCGACATCCGCGACATACCCATCATCTATCTGCTGGTGGTTGCCCCGGAGATTATCATTGAAGGCCGTGACAATATCACCGGCATCAACCTGGAAATTCCGCCCAAACTGCAGTTTGACGAACTTACCAGGTTGCTGCCCCAGGTCCGGCGTATCGGCGTCATCTACAACACGGCGCACAGCGCCATGAATATCCAGAAGGCCCGCCTGGCCAGGCCTGATCTGCAATTCGTCGCCTTAAACGCCCAGAGCACCAAGGAGGTGCCGGCCCTGCTCGAAGAGTTGCGCGGCAAGGTGGACCTCATCTGGCTGCTGCCCGATCTCACCGCCACCAACCCGGAGATCCTTGAGAGTTACTTTCTCTTCTCCTTCAGAAACAAGGTGCCGGTGCTGGCCTTTGCGGAAAAATACCTGAAGAGCGGCGCCGCCATTGTCGTCACCTTTGACCTGGAGTCCATGGCCGGGCAGGCGGCCGGCATGGCTGCCCGCATCATTGGGGGCGCACCGGTGAGCGCCGTGCCCCGCATGGATATCTCCGGGATGAAAACCATTATCAATCCGGCTGTCACCAGGAAATTGCAGCTTGCCATCACTGGAGAAACGTCACGATGAAAAGGTGGAGGCCGTTTCAGGCGATTCGCGGGAGTTTTATTGCCAAAACCAGCATAACGCTGATCGCGGGCATCCTTGTGCTGGCAGTTCTGTTTGATCTTCTGCTCATCAGACTCCAGCAGAGGGCCTATGAGCTGGAAAACATCAAACATGGACTCTTCCTGGGCAGACTGCTTGCCCAGTCTGTCAGGATTGCCGTTTACACGGAAAATGAGCGTGATTTCGTTATGCCGGTCGATGCAATCCTGGAACATAAAGATGTGATTGAGGCTGCTATCTTCAGCAATGAGGGGGTCATGCTTTTCAGCCGGAAAAAACAGGGAAATTCCCTGTCCCAGGTCCTTGACAATCCGGAGCATCTGGCCCGCATCTTTAAAAGCATCAAAGAATCCGGCGAGATGCACTGGCAGACCCAAAACAGCTTCATCTTCTGGTGGCCCATTTATTTCAATCTGGCCACCGGCAGTGATGAAAGCCTTTTTTTTGAGGTGGACGGCAAACCTCCCGTGCGGGAACTGATCGGTTATGCGGCCCTGGTCATCTCAAAGCAGTCTTTTACTGCAGGGGTCCGGCATATCCTGGTCAGCACCGGCGTCATCGTTGGCTGCTTTCTTGTTGCAGGCATTGCCATGTCCTTTTTTGTGGTCCGCAAGATGTTCAGGCCGCTCAACAACATTCTGCACAAGGTCAGGGAGCACACCGGGGAAGCCGGGGAAGGCGATGATCTCAGCCGGCTTTCCCAAAGTTACGGCGGCATGATCCGTGAACTGGGGCAGTCCTTTGCGACCATCAAGGAGCTGAAGGATGGGCTTGAGGTCAAGGTTGCCGAACGGACCAAGGATCTTTCCTCCCGCCAGCTCCAGCTTGAGAGCGCCAACCTGAAGCTTTCGAAAACGCTGGCAAAACTGCAGGAGGCGCAGCAGCAGCTGGTCCAGTCGGAAAAAATGGCCGCCATGGGGCAGATGGTGGCCGGGGTGACCCATGAGATCAATAACAGCGTCAACTTTATTTCCGGGGCACTGCCCTCCGTCAAAAGACTGCTGGAAAACCTGAAGAAGCTGCTTGCCGGCTACAAGAGGCTTGAGGAGGTGCGGGACATTGATGATCGCGACAGAAATATCGCCGAAATTCGCTCCCTGAAAAATGACATTGAGTTTGCCGAACTTTTTGGCACCTTTGATCATCTGCTGGCCAATATCGAGGAAGGGACGACGCGCACTATCCGTATCATCAAGGACCTGAATGTCTTCGCCAGGCAGGGGCCGGAGAAGTCCCAGCAGGCTGATATCCATGACGTCATCGATTCCACCATCCCCTTTATAGACGGCAAACTGCTGAAAGGGGTCGAGATCAGAAAGGAGTTCGGCGACATTGAGCCGGTGACCTGTCTTGCCAGCCGTATCAGCCAGGTTTTTCTCAATATCATGCAAAACGCCGTCCATGCCATGAAAGGCGAGGGCACATTGACCATCAGGAGCTGGCAGGAGGATGATCAGGCGCATGTCAGCTTTACCGATACCGGCTGCGGCATTCAAGAGGACGTTATCAACAGGATTTTCGATCCCTTTTTTACCACCAAGGAGGTGGGCGAGGGAAGCGGGCTGGGGCTCGGCATATCCTATGATATTATCAGGCAGCATAACGGCAGCATCAACGTTGCAAGCAAGGTCGGCCAGGGCACGGTGTTTGAGGTGATTCTGCCTCTCTCACAGACCGTCGTCCCGGCAGAGATGGAGGGTTGAAAGGCGGCAATGAGTTATTATATTGTACGAAAAATGCAGGGAAATACGACCAGTATGGTTGTTATATCGGTAAGCGGGGGAATATTTTGGAGAAACTGAAGATTCTTTATGTGGATGATGAAAAGGCAAATCTGATCAACTTTTCCATTGCCTTTAAGCGCTATTTCACCATTTTTACCGCTGACTCCGGGCCTGCCGCCCTGGAAATCTTCGAAAATACACCGGATATCGCCATTGTGGTGGCCGACCAGCGCATGCCGCACATGACCGGCGCCGAGCTGTTGGGGAAAATCAGGGAACTGAAACCTGATGCGGTGCGCATCATCCTCACGGCCTATACCGATATCGCCGACATTCTCGATTCAATCAACAAGGGGAAAATTTACCACTATATTATCAAGCCCTGGGTGGAGCTCGAACTCCTGGCGCTGCTGCACAAGGCAGGGGGAATGTATCTTCTGACCAGGGAAAACAAGCGCCTGCTCAGCGAACTGAGCGAAAAGAACCGGCAGCTTGAGTCCGATGTCGCCCGGCGTAAATGGCTGGAGGCCATTCTGCTGAGGCGTGACATGGTTCTCGCCGCTGTCAATGACATGTCCAGAGCTCTGCTGTTAAACAGGGACTGGCAGCTCTACATTGAGAAATTGATGGCCAGGATGGGGCTGGTCACTGGTGTCAGCCGCATTCACGTCATGCAGCATGATGTGGACGACAGCGGCGAACTGCTGATCAAAACGAGATTCCGCTGGCTCGCCGCTGAGGGAATTCCACCGGAGATCCATGAACCCCTGCCGGCCACTTTCTTCTACAGAGAACATCACCTCGACAACTGTCGGGAAGCCTTCCTCAGAGGCGAGCTGGTATGCGGCAATGTTTCCACCGTTGCCGAGCAGGATATGGTCACATTCCTGCAGCGTTATCACATCAGATCAATAGCAATTGCCCCCATCATGGTCAAGGATGCCTGCTGGGGTATGATCAGTTTTGAGGATTGCTTAAATGAGAGGGAATGGCCCGCGCCCGAGCTTGACGCCCTGAAAACGGCGGCAAGCCTGATCGGCACGGCAATCCTGCGGGAGGATATTGAACAGAATCTTGCCGCCTATCAGGCCCAGCTTGCCCATGCCGGCAGGCTGACGGCCTTGGGCGAGATGGCATCCGGCATCGGCCACGAGATTCATCAGCCGCTCACCGTCATCAATCTCGGAGCGGAGACATGCAAAAGCTATTTTGACAAACATGATCCCCATTGTCCCGCGGCCGAAGCCGCCGATGAGATGCGGGCCAACGTCAAGAAAATAACCAATATCGTCAACAGCATGCGCTCCTTTTCCAGGGCATCGTCCGGTGAATGGAAAAAGGTCAGCCTGCGGTGGCCGCTGCAGGAGGCCATGACCTTTTTCAAGGAGCAGTTCCGTCTGCACATGATTGAATACAGCGAATTTTTGAGCGCTGATCTGCCGCTGGTGCGAACCGACAGCCAGAAATTTGAGCAGATCCTCGTCAATCTGCTGTCAAATGCCCGTTATGCCGTGGAAAAGAAGCAGCGGAGGGACCCCGCCTTTGCAAAAAAAATCTCCGTCTCGCTGAGCTATAAGGATATCACGGACGATGAGCTTGCCGCCATGCACTTCAGTAAATCGGAGTCAACCTCCAACCAGGTCATCATCATCGAGGTGAAGGACAACGGCATAGGCATGAACCAGCAAGTGCTCAAGCGCTGCCTTGAGCCTTTTTTTACCACCAAGGAGGTGGGGGAGGGCACCGGTCTCGGCCTTTCCGTCACCCTAGGAGTCTGTCGGACAATGACTTTTGCTTTCGAGGCTAAATCAGCCTGGCAAATTTGTTTTCGGCAAGCGCCGGCAGAATCGAAAGATTTATATTATAAAATAGCAGACATCATAACAAAT
>Ga0180007_10007777_pt1 | contig 10036 bp, 9 predicted proteins | sample MM_PC_MetaG_FD_121122 | JGI IMG/M metagenome (GOLD analysis project Ga0180007, IMG submission 121122) | Groundwater microbial communities from the Aspo Hard Rock Laboratory (HRL) deep subsurface site, Sweden - MM_PC_MetaG | ecosystem: Environmental > Aquatic > Deep subsurface > Groundwater... | reverse complement strand
CGTCACCCGCCCGGCAATGAGGCGAGAGCTTTCCACGTGAACGGGCGGGGTTGCGTCACCCGCCCGGCAATGAGGCGAGAGCTTTCCACGTGAACGGGCGGGGTTCCGTCACCCGCCCGGCAATGAGGCGAGAGCCTTCCCCGTGAACGGGCGGGGTTCCGTCACCCGCCCGGCAATGAGGCGAGAGCTTTCCACGTGAACGGGCGGGGTTCCGTCACCCGCCCGGCAAATGGGGGGGATCCATGTTCTGTCGCTCGGGTGGTGGGCGCATCCACCACCCGGCAATGAGGCGAGGTACATGTCTGGACGACTGGAGGGACAGACGGGTGGGGCTGGGCTGGGCGCTGGCCAGGCGGGGTGGCCTATGACCCGGGCGACAAGGGAACGGACGGTTGGTATTAACCCGGGTTATACCAATCCGTCCGTTCCCGTCCTTCTCAGGCGCCCGTGAGGCGGTGGCCTTGTCTGGGGAGCGGAAAAGGAATACTTTGAATAAGAATTTATTCAATGAATTCCTTTTCCGAGCGGTCGGGCGAGCTGTCTGTTTGTGGCGATGGCCTGCTGACTTCTCTAGGGCGAGATCGGCTGGCTGTGCGAGGCCTGGGTGCTCGGCCGGCGACAGCGCCAGCGCCAGCTTTGATTCGTCCAGGTGGCCTTTGACCCGGGCGATAGCGTGAATTGCTGGCGCGGGTGCAGGGCGAGAGCGATCGTCGGGCTGGCGATCGGGGGCTGGGGCGATTGATAAGGGCGAGAAGGGCGCGGGGCACGGAGCGGTCCCATGAGCGGAGTGCCCGGCGCCCGGCCATGTCTGTCGGGTCGAACGCTCGGGGGGGGGCGATACATAAGGCGGCACGGTGCGGGAGGCGGCGGCCGGGGCGGGTCTTTTTCCGGCACGGACCCGCCGGACGCACGGTGCCGCCGTCGCGGGGACCATGTCTGGTGGTCATTCGATTGGCGACAAGCCGACGTCCGACCGGCAGCTCCATGGCCGGTCGGACGTCGGCGGCGGTGGATTAGGGCGAGAACGGTTGTCCGCAGATGCCGGGATAGGTATGGGTGTCTGCTATCGCTGCGTTGATGATCATTCTGTGGGCTCAGGTGCTGGGGGTAGGTGGGGGGCGGGTGATGGGAATGATGGTGGTGGGATAGGTGGATCCTGTGGTTGTATGGGAACGATGATGATTTGTGGTTCCAGCCATCCGCCGGGGTGCAATCCGATGTTGGTGACGATGAGGCGTCGGCCGTGTTTGTTCAGAACCTGGTGGAGGTCTTGTAAGCAGGCGTGGTCTGCCTGTTGCTGTGCGTCGGCAATAAGCTTCTGTGCGTCCTGGATGTCTGTCATTTTGGCTCCAATGGTGGTGTTTCGAGTTTGGCTAGGCGGGCTTGGGCAGCTTCTATCTGCGTCTGCTGTTCTTTGCAGACCTCAACCAGCAAGGGCACTATTTTTGATGGCGACACTGACCAGTAGTCACCTTGATCGTTATACCCACAAGCCTCCGGTAATACCTGCATAACTTCCTGGGCAACCAATCCAACAGTGCGTTCGTTGCCAAAGTGTGCCACGTTTTCCTTTTGCAGCTTCTCGTTGTCCCAGTAGAAGTAGCGCCCTCGGAGCGACTTCAGAATTGCAAGGACATCTGTGGCGGCGGCCATATCCTGAAGGTCTTTTTTGAAGCGTGTGTCACTGACACTGACGAGATTCTTGCTGCCGTCCGTCTGCACGTCTTGGCTGGCAGTAAGGTGAGAGACAGTAACACCGCTACCGTTCAGGTTAATAAGCCCACCAGTTGTGTTTATATCAATAGTGGCACCAGAGACTTGTTGGTATATCACCAAGGTGTCAGTTGGTTGATAGAGGTAAAAGTTTGGATAGGTGTCGTACGCCCCGCCACCCTTCTTGAGAAACATTCCCGGTCGTATTCCACCATGATCATCAAATTTGACTTGATCTCGGACGCACGTGACAGTCCCAGTCGAAAGGATAAGCATGCCGACAGTTTGTGCGCCAGCGGTATAGGTGTAAAGAAGGAGGTCGCCGGTATTGTCTGCTCCGCTGCGCCGAGCCCCAATGATACCTATTAGGTTCTGCACCCCCGCATTATCCTGAATCTCGAACGCAATACCTGCACCAAAACCGTCTGCCATATTTGAGGTTTTAGTAGCAAGGCAACGGGCGGCGATCCAGTCGTAGTCCTCGGTTTGTCCAGAACGTTCAAACAATGCTGTGGCGTGATAAGCACTATTGGCTGCGTGGAAAATGCCGTGCGGTTGAATGCCGACGCCGACGTAGCCGTTGGCGTCAGTCTGGAGGGCGACGGAGCTGCCGTCTGAGGCGTAGAGGCGGTCGAATTGTCGCCACCTGACGGCTCCGAAGGTGCCGATGACCAGGCCGTCCTCCGGGTTGGCGGCGTCGAAGAGAAGCACGGCCACGCGACGCCCAGCGTCGAGGTTGGCCGGGCTGATCCACTCGCCGACGTACATGGGGATGGCCGAGTGGCTCTCGTCCAGTCTGACTAGGGCTTTCCACGTGGCCGAGTCAAACGAAACCAGGGATCCGCGGACGAGGGCTGTGCCGTGGGTGGTGGCGTCGATCAGGTTTATGCCAGACATTCCGGCTGCGTCGCCGGTGAGTTCGGATAGGGTGAGGGTTTGCCACCAGCCGGGGCGGCGTTTGCGATCGGTGTACTTATCCTCGCCGTGCGGGTTGTAGACCTCGTGCAGGCTGGCAATGTAACGCAGGGTGTTGTTGGCGAAGTCGTCTGAGGATACGACGTCGAAGGGCTGGAGATGGAAAGCCGGCATACAGACCAGGGTGGAGCGTTCCACGCCTGACGTCACTTTGGTCATGATAGCGGTGGCTGCGGCTCCTGCGTCGGCTGCGCTGGTGATGTAGGTGCGGGTGATCCGGTGGGTGAACTGGCGTCCGGATTCACGTTGGAGTTCGGTGGCGATCTTCTCAGCGGCGGCGCCGGTGCCGATGACCTGGGCGTGGGTGATGTTGGGCATTCGGCGGTCGGCCTCGTCCTGGGGGAAGAAGGTGGGGTGTTCGCCGCTGCCCTTGCCGAAGGTGTAGTCAGCTGAGGGTGTGGCGCTGAGTGCCAGGCATGCCAGTGTGTGGCCTGAGCTGATGCGGGTGACGAACTGGAATTGCTCGGCCAGGCTGCCCAGGGCGTCGGCTGCGCTTTGGCCGGGCGTGATAGAGAAGACGGTGATGACGTTGGTCCAGAAGGCGGAAGCATCGAACGATACGGCGTGGATGCCGGCCAGGGCGGCTATGCGCTGCACCAGGACCTGGACGGTGTCCCCGGCGTAGTAGTATGAGAGGTCTGCGTGCCATAGGGTGAGCAGGCGGAAGTAATTATAGGCGTGGATTTCGATGGAGTTGCCGTCTTGCGCTCGGGTGATCCTGTCGACGATGAACGTCTCGCGGGCGCAGCGCCTGGCGGTGCCGCTGATGACGGTGCCCCTCTCGAAAGCCAGGTCACAGCCCAGGCGGTTGGTGTGGAAGGTGTCGAGTGAGCCGTCTCGGTTATCGAGTGTCATCTCCAGCGTGGCCGGGCCGGCCTTGTCGGTGATGTCGTAGGATAGGATGTCGCCGGTGGCCAGGGTGACGTCAGCTGGGGGGCTGCTCTTGAGCATGACGGTGTCTGATGCCAGGTAGGTGTCGTCTCCCCAGACCAGGGGCTGTATGCGGTCGGCTATGTTTTTCTGGTCGAGTTTCACCCCGGCGGTGAAGTAGACTCCGTCGTCGGAGAAGGCCAGGAGTTGGTCTCCGTCTGCAAAGAGGGCGCCCTCGTCGGTGTCGGTGGCCAGGTAGAATGACAGCCAGTAGTTGGAGTCGACGAGTTCAAGGTTGACGTTGGTGTAGTAGTATGCCGGGCTGGCGCCGGTGCCTCCCTGGAGGCCGGCGTAGACTTTCGGGGCGGCAAAGGCCGGGGTGTCGCCGTTGTAGCTCTGCAATAGGAGGGCTGAGTCTGTCCACGAGGCGTAATCCTCGATGATGACGGCCAGCTTGTAGTGTTGGTTGCTGGCGGGGTTGACTGCCCCGATGGACTTGACGGTGCCCGAGTGGTTGTAGCTGGCTTCCAGTGCCCATGCCTCGGTGGCCTGGGTGTATCTCCAGAAGCGGATGGCTACGCCGTCGGCGGTGAAGACGCCGGATCGGGTGGCTCCGGCGCTGCATCCGATGTGGCGGTTGTTGAGGAAGTAGGTGGCGGCGCTTACGGTACCGCCGGGCCAGGTGGCGCCGTGGTCATCTGAGCGGCGGTACATGAGGTCCTTGGTGGTGGTGTCCTGGTAGAAAAGGACGATGTGTGAGCCGGTCCAGAAGAGGGCCGGGTAGTTGAGGTCGCCGGCTGCGACGGTAGTCCAGCCGGTCGTCCATTGGCTGGAGACGGTGGGGTCGGTGATGACCTGGACCTGGATCCCGACGCCGGATACGCGGTGGGCTCTGACGATCTCGGTCGGTGTGGCGACGGAGGCGGTGGGGGTGCCCGAATAGCCGGTCATGGGGTAGGCCAGCTGCTCGTCGGGATGGGGCAGGTTGTTGTCCTGGAAGATGGCCTGCAGGCTGGGCTTGTAGGCTGTCTTCTTCTGGTCGGTGAGCAAGTCGGCGTGGATGGAGCGGGTCATGGGTTAGACTCCAAATACCAAATGACAAATAACAAATGGCAAATGCCAAATGAGCGAGTCAGCGAGTCAGCGAGTGAGCGAATCAGCGAGATTTATCAAATGCCTAACCGTTCTTTCAATTTGGCCACATAGTTGTTGCCAAACTCTTCCTGCCACATGGTGAGTTCGTCTTTCCAAAAGCGTCTGTTGGCGGCCAGGGCTTGGCGAAGGGATTGGCGTCGGGCAAGGTAGGCCTTGTCGGGCGGTATGACGTTGGGAATGAACGGGTGTGCGGTGCGCTTGGCTCTGACGGCTGGGGCTGGTCGTCGGGGGGTGCGCGCTGAGTGCCCCGCGAGCGGGATCTTCGACGAGCTATTGGCTGGTGGGATTGAGCGCAATGGTGTCATAATATCCCGTCCCCTCCCGAGACGCCGGGACGGTGTGGGGATTTGGTGTCGGGTGGTTTTTCAAACTCGATGGTGGTTTTGTTTCCGCAGATCTCTTTGACGGTGTTGGCTATCATTGGGCGCAGGCGCATGCTGAGCCATTCGTAGGCGAAGCGGTTTTGTACCCGGATGGTCAGGGTGTCGCCGTCGCGGTGGGCCGTGGTGCCTTTGAGCCAGGTGTCGAAGGTGGCGGCGGTCATCTGGAGTCGGAGGTCGTTCTTGACCATCTCCCATTCGATGGTGTCGAGGGGTAGCTGTTTGTTTCTTTCTGAAAGAAACCCAGCGTCTCTTGAATCTTCTCTCTTATCTTCTTCTCTCTTAAAGACTCTACTCATGTGACTCTCTGGCGCAGTGACTGCGCCACTCTGACGCAGTGGGATGGTTTCACTGCGCCACTCTGACGCAGTGACTGCGCCACTGTGGCGCAGTGGGAACTGGTTGTCCGTGTCGCAGTGAGCAGGATCGGTGGCCTCGATGAGTCCTTGGATGCGGACGAGGCCGTTATCGGCGTAGATGTGGGGTCTGTTTTTGAGGCCGGGCGTCTTGTCGATGAGGTATCCCAATTCGACCAGGCGGGCCATGCAACGCTGAGTGGTGCGGCGGCTGAGGGCGAGGCGATTGCCGATGGTGGTGGTTGATGCCCGGCAGATGCCGTCTTGCATGCGGCAGTAGCGCCAGACCATGCCGTAGATCAGGGCCTCGTTCAGGCCGGCGTCGGCGACTACGGCGTCGATGACTGGGGTAAAGCCGTTGACCTGGGTGAGGAAGGTTGACATGGGTTAGCCTCCTGTAGGGGCGGATTGACAATCCGCCGTACGTCATGGGGCGGATTACCAATCCGCCCTACGTCCAGTCTCCTTCGTGGCGGTCCAGTTTGCCGGTGGGGACGTGGCCGATGGGGTCCTGGCGGTGGCGGGCTATGGCTTGGAGGTGAAGGCGGAAGTCGGCGAGCAGTTCTTGTCCCCATTTCTCCATGCGTTCTACTGCGGCCCGGTCTACTGTGATCATCTCGGCCAGGTCGACGGAGCGTGTCATGGCTGCGTAGCCGGCTGCGCCGTGGGCCAGGGCGGTCACGTCCTCGTCTGGTACTGAGGTACTGGTTTCGCTGTCGAGGCCGTTGAGTATGTGCAGGGCGGTGTAGAAGACACGGACCACGTCGGCGTTTTGTGGTTCGTACTGTCCCATGACGTAGATGGTGCCGATGTCCTTCCAGAAGCGGAAGGGTCGGATGGGTGGTGGGAAGTCGGGGTCGGTTGAGTCGTAGTCACACCAGATCTCGGTCACGTCGATGAGGTCGGTGATGGTGGCGGTGGCGACTTCCCGGCCGTCTGCTGCTAGGGTCAGGCTGGTCTCCTTGTCTTGGGGGCTGGCCTGGCTGTACTCGTGCAGGGCCTGGCGGATGGCCTCGTCGATGTTGCCGGTTGACCAGATGGCGTTGGCGGTGTCGGCCAGTATCTCTTCGACGCGGTCTCTGAGTAGGGTTAGGGTTGTGGCCATGGGTTGACTCCAAATTTCAAATATCAAATACCAAATATCAAATAGCAATTGGTGAGACCCCGCCTATACCTACCCCGGCACCTGGGGCAGCGCGGGGTGAGATGGTTACGTGGCTGTAGTAGTGTCTCAGGATGTCTTGGTAGCTGTCGCCCAGGTTGGCCATGGCGCGGGCTCCGAATTGGCACATGCCGACGCCGTGGCCGTTCTTTGGGCCGTCGTAGAGGCAGTCTACTGGATTCAAATAGGGGCGTGGGGCACCGCCCCATACGGCTTGGTTGCTGCGGGTGGTGCCGCCGCAATTGGCGGAGTAGAATGCCTGGATGGCTTGGTCCTGGTAGAGGATGAGCATGCCGGCTGTTTCTGCTATGGCCTGGTCGGTGTGGTCGTTGATCATGTCCGGATTGTAGACCTGGGTGGCGGTGGTGGCGCCGATGTCGGCAGTGCGGTGCTGGCGGTGGTTGATGGCGTAGGTGGCGTAGGTGCGGGCCGCTATGGCCTGTGCTTTCAATGCCTCCATTGGCCATAGAGCTGGCATTTCCGCGGGTACGACGCCTCGCAGGTATTCTTCCATCGGTAATTCGATGATCTTGTTGTCTTCTAGCAGGACCCGTATGATGCGGTCGGGTGGTGATGGTGGGTCTGGATCGGGTATCTCGGGTGGATTAAGCAGGGCTGTGTCGGGCATAGCGGCTAGTCTCCTGGTGTGCTCGGCGAGGTCGGGGCAGCGCTGCACCCATGAGTTGATGACGTTACCTGGGCTATGGGTAGGGTCCTCCCATAGGAAGTAGGTCAGGGCTATGACGCGTGGGTCAGCCAGGCACTGTTGGGCGTAGTAGATGGCCTGGTCGGTGAAGTTGGGATCGCCGGCGTCCATGTTGCCGGCCTCGTCGATGATCAGGCGGGCGTTGATGTTGTAACGTTTCTCGAAGAGATTGAGCAGGCGACGCCAGCGGAAGGCGTACCAGCTGGCGGTCTCCGGATGGTGGAGCCTGGCCGGGATACAGCCGGAGGCGTCGCCCCAGTAGGCGTGGAAGGTAAGGATGTTGTCGAAATACTGCTCGATGGTGTCAGCCAGGTAATCGTAGCCGGCCCAGCCGTCCTTGGGTTCGCCCTGGTCGTTGGGTGCACCGTCTTCGCGGTGGCCGAAGGCGAAGGGTGGGCAGACCAGGCGTATCTGCGGGACGTGGTCTTTGATGCGGTGGGCAGTCATGCGGACCCATTCGGCGTAGTTGCGGTAGAAATTGGGTGTCTCGTAGCGGTGTTGGCTGGTGGGGTCCGGGTCGCCGTTCTCGTAGTGCAGATTGACTTCGTTGGCAAAGTAGACGTATGGGTCGATCTCTTGGAGCACGGGCCATTTGCTGATGACTAGGGCTGCCAGGTTTCTGCTGGTTGCTGGTTTGTCGGCCTGCCAGTTGTGGGGGTGTTGGAAGCGAATGGTGATCGGGACGTCGGGGTGATCTCGCTTGTAGTTGATCACCTGGTTTGGTCCCAGGTAGTCATAGAAACTGGTGAGCGAGCCGGGCTGCCAGCTGAGCATCATGGCGGCGTCGGTTGGTGTGCCGTTGGCAACCCATAGGCCTGGGCGACGGGGTGGTGTCCCTAGATCCCTCCCTAGACGCCGGGACGGTGCAACTACCGGGAGAATCTGCCGGGATGGTATGGTCACGGTGTCCTCCTGCTCAGTTGGTCCGCTTGGCTGTGGTTGTTGGTGGTGTGCGGCTGGCCTTCTTCACGGTCTTGGCCGGCTGCGTGGTGCTGGTCTTGATGGTGGTGGTTGGCTTTGCCTGCGCCTGGGCTGCGGCTTTGGCGGTGCCGAGAGGCACGGAATACTTCTGGCCTCGGTGGTTGATGATGACGACTTGGGTTGCGGTGATGCGGGCGAGGAGCATGGTGTTGACGTCGGCCTGGGCGGTGGGGTCGATTGAGTTGATGATCATGCAGGCGGCGGTGAAGATACTGGGTTCGGGTCCTTTGGTGGTCATTGTTTTCTCCTTTGGGCTCGTTGCTCCCTAGATCGCCAAATACCGGGAGAACCTGCCGGGATAGGTATAGATGCCTCGATGGTATGTTTTGTCCCTGCCCTTCGGGGTGATCCTGGCGGATGCGAACAACCAGGACCACCCCACAGAGAAAGGAGGAAAGAACGCTCGGGTCGTCACGCCGAGCTGGTTAAGCGGGGACGCTTGGCGGGCGTCGCCGCGTAACGTCGGGGTGTAGCTTTATTTGGGCGACAGGGTGGCCTCTGCTCGGTCATAGAAGCCGGCTGCGGCTAGGAATACCATCAGTCCGTTGAGGACGATGTTCACTCCCTGGAGGTATTCCGGTCGGGCCGTGACGAAGATCATCAGGGCGTAGAACGCCACGGAGAAGACGGCGTTGAGCCAGGGGGCATACTTGACGGGCATGCCTGCGGCTTTGATGGCTTGGATCAGGCCGACGATGATAGGCACGAGCAAGAGGCTTTCGATTTGCAGTTCCGGTACCATATGTGCAGCTCCGGTGAAAACATCAAATGAGAAAGGGGGTAGGGGCTGGTGCGCCTGGTGCCAGATAGGACATCAGGCGCACCATTACAACAGGCGGCTGTGTCCTACCCCCATGGGTAGGTTAGCATCCTCTGGATAGGTTATTTGGCTACGGCTTTTACGGTCCAGGTCATGGTGCCGGTGTTGCTGGATGTCTTGTACATTCGGGTGTAACGTCCCAGGTTGGCCACCTGTACCATGCCATCTCCGTCCGCGGAGCTGGAGGCGGATACGTCGGGACCGTCTGACCAGTTGGTGTTGTCGTTGGACCATTGGACCTTGACCGTGGTGGTATTGGGTGGTGTTCCGCCGTGAGCGGCCACCCACTGCACGTCCATGTACTCGTAGGCTGCCAGCTGGAAGCCGGACGAGGCCTCGCTGGCTACGGTGGTATCGGCCTCGAAGAAGTTGACGTAGAGGCGGTCGTCTGAACCGCTGACATACACGGGTGTTGGTACTGTGTCGGCTGCGGCTGGCGGTGCGTGGCTGACTAGGCTGAGGGCTGCCAGCAGGAACATGAGGCCGATGGTGACGGCGATAAGGACGCCGAAGCGTCCTTGGTGTTTGCGGATTTTCTCGGTCACGATTGTCTCCTTGTCCCGACAGTGCGGGACTTGTGGTTGGTTGGTGGGGGCACCCACCCCGCGAGCGGGATCTTCGACGAGGGGTGCCCCTACGGGATTATGTGTTCGACTTGCCCCGCAAACAGCGCGGGACTGCGTCTCACTAGGCGTTCGACTTGATAGCGCCACGGGGGTCAATGACGCTGACGGCAAAGAGCCACCGGACCTTGATGGGTAGCACGTCGTTGGTGAACAGCAGGTGCGTGTTCGGGTCACCGGCTGTGAACAGTTCGGGTGTGCGTCCGAAGCGGAAGCCGACGCCGGCGAAGGGGCAGAGCCGGGGATCGGCCACGGCTGCCCACGATTCGGCGTCCGTCCAGTGGGGCACGGTGAT
>Ga0180007_10007776_pt1 | contig 10038 bp, 11 predicted proteins | sample MM_PC_MetaG_FD_121122 | JGI IMG/M metagenome (GOLD analysis project Ga0180007, IMG submission 121122) | Groundwater microbial communities from the Aspo Hard Rock Laboratory (HRL) deep subsurface site, Sweden - MM_PC_MetaG | ecosystem: Environmental > Aquatic > Deep subsurface > Groundwater... | reverse complement strand
TGGTAACAGGACGCCCAGTAGCCCAGGCTAGCTTCTCTTGCTTCGCAATTCACCTTCTGCCCGATCAAGCGAGTTTCTAAAAAATATAGAACGAGCCTGACGAGGGTAAGTCCTGTCTCCCCGACATATATAAAAAATCCACCTTTAGGTGGTTTTTTTATATATCTTGGGTTTGTTACAGGACGCCCAGTAGCCCAGGCTAGCTTCTCTTGCTTCGCAATTCACCTTCTGCCCGATCAAGCGAGTTTCTAAAAAATATAGAACGAGCCTGACGAGGGTAAGTCCTGTTTCCCCGACAATATTTTTAAAAAGATTCTACAATAACCCCAGCTTCTTTTAGGATTAGTTCACCATAGTTATTATCAAATTCTTCTAAATACACAACTTTTTTAATACCGCATCGTACTATTTGTTCAGCACAACCAGCACAAGGCATTGCTGTAACAAATAAAGTTGACTTATCAAAATTATTACCTCCAGCTTGTATGTAACTTAAAATAGCATCAATTTCTGCATGTGTAGGTCGAGGAAGTTGTTGTTGATGCTCATAAGTGTTTGTATTTATGAAATTAACATCACCAGAAACTATTGGATGATAATTTATACCTTTAGATAAAACTAAGCTAAGTTCTTCATCAACTAAAAAAGCTGCCATTTTTCTTCCAGCTAGTGAATTTTCTGCATGTGCTAATAACTTTGTTTTTATTTGATTTAAATCTATTGCTTCAGTTTGAACCATTGTATAAGGACTTAAAATTCTTTCAATTATTTGAGTTGTCGATATCTCATTACTTTGTCTTGGAATTGAAGAAATTGATAATTCTGGAAATGCGCTAACAAGCAGTGATATTTCTGCTTGTTTTTCTGGCGATGGTTTTTCACCTGAAGAGAATACTACTGTTTTGGGTTTAATTTTTGAAATCATTTCAGGAGTGTAACCAGTGATATCCAAAAAAGCATAGTCCACACTTTCCAGTTCTGTAATGACAACCAACCTCTCTTCAGGAGTTAAGATAGGTCTTCCGGGTTTTGAGTTAGGAACTCTAACTCCTACAGCTAATGAATTACCTAAATTTCTACAAGCACGTAAAAATTTTACATGTGAGTAATGAAGTAAATCCCAATAACCAGTTACTAAAGTAACTTCTCTTTCATTAAAAGGCAGTTTTTTCTCTAAAGAAAATATCTTTTTACTTTCATATTGTTGTATCAACTCTTTTGGCATAATAGATTATATTGTATCAAATGAAGTCAATATGGTTGAAAAATAAGTTCCAACATCGTCCCATACCGCCGACACTGTATTTAAAGACCTATTTATAGGTCTTTTTTTTAAATATATTTATTCCTATTGTAAGTTAATTCGTAAATTGAGACTATATATTTATGGAAAATTCTAAGTTAGACAATAAAACTATCAAAAATGAGAATATTGAAGAAGAGATAGTGGTTGAAAATAGCACAAGTACAGAGCACGAAAAAAGCTGGGGAAACACTTTGATCAACCCATTTTTTCTTCTTGCGATCATTGTTATTATATTAATTGCATTTTTATACTCACTATTAGGCAAAGATAGAATCTCTAAATCTGAAAACAAACCTGTTTTTGATGTACTAACCGTTTCCGACGATTCCAAAAAAATACCCGATCAATTAGAAAGTTTTTTTGAGCTAGGAGATTGGAAAGAAGACATCGAGGCGATATTTTTCTATCAAATGTATGACAAATCTGGTGAGATTTGGGCAATGGAAACTAATGGTGAAAAATTTAAACTATTGGGACAAAAAGATGAGAATGAACGCCCAAATATAGTTGCAATAAACTGGAGTCCTGACGGAAAAAAATTTGCATTCCTTGCAGACTTTGTTAATCAACGTAATAAAAAGAGTGGAATGTATATATATGACTCACAACAACAAAAAATTGTAAGTTTTAGAACTAGCTCAAATTTAGTGCCAAGAGAAGCCCCTTCATCGACAACATACCGATCCTGGTCGAATGATAGTCGATATTTTGCATATATTGATGCTGTCAGCAATAGTAACAGTCCGATTTTGATCTACGATACTCAAGAAAACACTTATATTAATGCTCTTACTGCTAGTGGAGAAAACACTAAGGGACCACTTTTTTGGAATGATCAATACGATCTTTATTTTATATCTTTTACACCAATAAAGTATTGCAATAGTCCTGGGCAATGTGAAATAAGAGAACAAAGCATGAAAGAGGCAATTTTTAGCGTTCAAAAATATAATTTAGTGAATAGAGAAACAGAAATAGTCTATTCTAAAAAACTGACTAATGGTGGACTAGATGCTTTTCTTTTAAATAAAGAGAAGGAGGAAATTTTCTTCCATGGAAGACAAAACTCACCTACTGACTTAGGTTATGATAAAATTCCTTTATATAAACTCGACTTAAATTCCGAACAAATTAGCGAGTATGCTACAAATATTAGTTTGAGCGGGGGAATGCAATTATCTCCGAATAATAAATTTATTGCTGTTACTTCAGAATTTGGGATGTTTCCAGAGACTAAGATATATTCTATTCCTGACTTTAAATTAATTTTTGAAACTGGAGATAACTCAGATATAATTTCATTTATGGATTGGCTAAATAGCGAAACAATCATAATTAGCAAAGACGATATGATTTACACAAGAAATCTCAATACTGGTAAAGGTGATGTGTATTTTCAAGAACGGACAATAATGTCAATTCGTCCTAAAACAAACTCTCGCATAGATAACTAATAGCAATACTATCTTTTAGTATATAGCTATCCAGATTTATGAAACCCGAAATAAGTTCCAACATCGTCCCATATGGCCGACAAAAGTTTCACTTGAGGAAATAATCCAAAATTTAGACCAACAGAAAACAGGACTTGGAACTTTATTCAAACCAAAAATATCATGATATACTTTTACAATGATGAAAAAATCTCGTGAATTACCTCCGGAATTATTTATAGAAGATCCAAAAGAAAAAGACCTAAAGCCAGGCTATGTACCTGAAAGATGGTTAAATATAGAAAACGCCCAAGTTGCTGTTTGGCAACAAGCATTAGAAGAAAACATTAGCGAAAGAAAAAGTGAAGAAACTGAAGATGCATTGAGAGAAAGAGAAGAGTTGATTCAGCATCATTTAGATGAATATTTCCTACCTCCATCATTTGAAAATGGACCATATGCAAATTCTTGGCACAGAAATTTAAATGAGATTTTAAACAGAATTATAGATTTAGAAGCAGAATCTGAAAATTTACCAGAAAAAGATGAGAGAATCACATTTTCAGGAGGAAAACTAGAAAAAAGGTTTGCCATCTTAGATTGGCTAAGAAAAAAAATATTTGCATCATTGCCCGAGGGTGCAGAATTTACTGAAAAACAAATTGAAGATATGTTTAATAATATTTCTCAAGAACAAATGAGCATATTAAGACAAGAATTAATTAATTCTGGATTACTAATTCAAGCTAAAACTTCACAAGAGCGGTGGATACAAACTATTGAAGATAATAAGTAAGTTTAAAATTATTTCCTTAAATAAGTTCCGACATCGTCCCATACTGCCAACATATATAAAAAATCCACCTTTAGGTGGTTTTTTTATATATCTTGGGTTTGTTACAGGACGCCCAGTGCCCGATCAAGTGAGCTTCAATAAATTTTTATAAATTGTGAACATGACGAGGGTAAGTCCTGTCTCCCCGACACTGTTGAAAAGACCTATTTATAGGTCTTTTTTATAAATACCAAATAATATAGTATAATGTCCAGTGCTATATTTAACGCTATTATTTTTGAATCCAAATACAATATGAAGGGTAATTTTAATATGGGAAATAAATTGATACTATTTGATATTGATCATACACTTCTAAACACAACTAAGATGGTTTCAAATTTTACAAATTTAATTATAAAAAAGTCTAACTTAACTGAAGAAGAGGTTATTAAATTAACTTCGAATTACACATCAAGTCTGCCACACGTCACTTATTTTGATTTCACCTTTTTGATTCAAACACTAAATCTTGCAGACAAACAAACCAAACAAATTTTATCAGAATATAAAAATAATTTTGAACTATATCCTAAGTATGATCAGGTCAACAAAGTTTTAAGCGAATTAAACATTCTTGGTTATAGCTTGGGAATTTTTTCTGAGGGAGTACCATCTTTCCAAATCAACAAATTAAAGAATCTAAAAATAGATGAGTTTATTGAGAATCAATACACATATATAACCCAATCAAAAAGAAGTGAATCTTTTCTAAGCTCATTGCCTAAAAGTGTTATCGTTGATGATAACATTGATATAGTAAACTTAATAAATAATCATGGAAAACATTACCCTATACATATAAATAGAAAAGGGAAATTGTATACTATTGAAAAATCATCATTAATTAAAGGAATAACTTCTATTAATTCGCTAAGTGAGCTGGTCGATATTTTGGTAAAATAGTTTCAGAGTAACAAATAATCGTATTTTTTTATTTAAGATAAGTTCCAACATCGTCCCATATGGCCGACAAAGTAAAAAATGCAGACTTTTAAGTCTGTTTTTTTTACTTTATTGGGTAAGTTGCAGGACGTCACGTAGCCCAGGCTAGCTTCTCTTGCTTCGCAATTCACCTTCTGCCCGATCAAGCGAGTTTCAAAAAAATATAGAACGAGCATGACGAGGGCGAAGTGCCCTGTGGGTGTAAGTCCTGTCTCCCCGACAAGATGAAAAAATCACCTTTAGGTGGTTTTTTTATTTTAAAAAAATTTTAAATTTAACCAACAGGAAGCTGGTCTTAAAACTAGTTTATAGTTAAAAAGAATCATTGACATAAAAAATTATTATTGCCAGACTGTTGGATATGCAAAATACAGAAAAATGGGGTAACAATGAGGAGGCTCAAAAAAGAGCAATAGCCGAAGACGAATTGGCTGAAAAGACAATTGATGAGACTTATATTAATAATGGAAATTATAATAGACCTGTAGCTTCTGAAGAAACTCTAACTTATTTAAAAACACGCGATGAAGTGAATCAAGAAGGACTTGATGATATTGCTCAAACTGTACCAGAAGTTATTTCAGGTGAAAAAAAACCACTTTCTTATGTAATGGAACAAATTTCTAAAGAAATTGATGAAATACAAAAAAGCGATGAGGTTTTATACGAAAGCTTCATTGATGAAATGCTTGCCTCTAGAGAACTTCGAAACAGCTTGCCAAAAGAGACGGATTTTGCAATCATTATAGAAGCATTTAATTCAATATTTGGATTTGATAAATATAATGGAAGATCAGATTTTGCAGGTGATGGATTTGAAAACTATGGAGTAGACTTCTTATTTGAATTATCAGACAAAAATGATGATACATCTAAAAAATCATTAGATGCAATTTTTAGCACTGGGTGGAAAGGTGTTATAACTGCGGCATATTTTGGCAAAAGCTTGACAACGGAGTTTAGTGTAGAGAAAGAACAACATGTTGCAGCAAGAAAATTATTTGATGCTAAAATTGCCTTATACAGAGAACAAAAAAGATCAGAGTCATCAATGGATTCGAATGATAAAGAATAAATATAATCTTTTATGATACAATCATGATCATGACATCTACTCAAGAAAAGTTTCACGATAGAAAACACGGAGATGGAAATCTTAATCTTGAACCATCCGTAGAAAGTGATGAACGTAATTCATATTTTCAAATTCTACAAGAAATTTTATCAGCAGTTAACCTTAATTTTGATTTAACCGATAATATTAAAGTAGACAATGCTTTACTTGCAATCAAACAACGACTAGCCTTAGGTTTTTCCAATGGTTGTCCTTGGCCTGAAAAAGAAACTGTTAAATTCATTAAAAAACAAGAAGATGAAATACTCGACTTAGATAAACTTGCAGAATTGGTCTTAGAAAGTGGCCGATCTGATGCTCAATGCAATGTTCTATACCAAGAAATCTTAAAATATGCCAATCAAACTTTAAGAAGTGAATTGCAACTCCTAAAAGTAGCTGAAAAACTCGATGGACAAGAAAATGAAAACTTACCTGAAGAGAGAGTCGTCCCAATTAATGTTAAATCTAAAAATAAAATTCTAGTAGCAGGAATGGCTTATGACCCAGTTTATGTTGACATCTTAGTTCCTTTACAAGAATTGATTGTTGGAGCTGAAGATCAGCAAATTGCCTATAACAAAGTACTAAAGTTTATAATTAAGGAATCGTATGAGTCTGACGATATAGAAAAGTTGATAGAAAAAACTAAAAAATTTCTAGAATAAAGATTGCTATCAAAACAACAATCATTTATCACAGACATTCAATACAGGGATATACAAGTTTCTTATCGATTCCACTATGGAGTTTAGCAGGAGCACTATTTTGGTTACTTGCTAAAGTGTTTGTTTAAAAAAATAGGTTCTAATTTGATATAATGTTGTCGACACATGAAAAACTCAATATATTTTGTGATAATATTAAACTATGCAACAACAAATTTCTTATAATACTGCTTGCCAAAAAGATTAAAATCAAATAATCAACATATTGCAATTACACTATTATCTATTGGGATGATTATTCTAGTCTTTATATGTGGTTTTATTGTATCAAAATATTACTACCAATCTCAATCATCAACTAAATTGATTGAGAAAACAGCTAACACTGTTGTTGCCATCCCAAATGACACAAAAGAAACAAAAATAGATAAACGACGCAAAGAAATTCGTGGAAACTATGATTTGCCCTATGACGTCTTTTTTATTAATGAAGATATATTAGAAAATAATCAGGGATTGATCGAAGTAAAAAGAAATGATGGCACAAGCATCAAAATGAGTGATAAATATAGTGAATTTAATAGTTCAGTTTTATTAGATTTTAGTGATAATAATTACCTTTTTCTTGAGTCTCCTTCATATCAGTCAAGTAATATAACAATATATTCTCTATCTTCTCAAAAAAAACTTGTAAATTTCTGTATGTTTACTGGAAATTCAACGTCTGGAAACGAAATCATCAGATGGAACAATTTGATATTTTTTTCTGAATGTCATCAGAATGAAAATAGAACAGAATCTGTAGCCAGTGATATATCCTACGTAAACTTAGAAACTGGAGAAATAACTAAAATTCTTGAGTCGAATGACTTAGTTGAATATGGAAATATTTACCTCAAAGAAAATACCCTAATATACAACTCAATTAGCGTCAATAACCCATCAATGTGGAAAACAGATTACCCTAAAAAAATAATCCATGAATCCGAACTTGATCTTAAAACACTTTAAAAAGTTCCAACATTGTCCCATACTGCCAACAATTTTTTCACTTGAAGTAAATTCTACATAGAACATTGGAAACTAGAACCTAATTTTTAATAAACGAGTCAATGATACCCATTACTTTAACTTCATTATCTCTAACACAATTGTGACCAGCATTTTTTATCACTTTTAAGTTTTTTATATTAAAATTTTTCGCCTCTTGCAAATAATGATCTTTTTTTCCATAAATAAAACTTGTTGAATAAATATATTCTTCAAAATAAGACTCACTCTTTATTAATCCTATCAAAGAATCAAATGCCCCTGTTAAAGTAACATTCTCTCCATTAAAAACTGCTTTTCTATCATTTGTAATTGTTTTTAATGCCTTATTTACAACAAGATTTTTGAAAGTTTTTGATTTTCTCAACAAAGAAAAAATACTAGAATTTAAAAGCAATACTTTTGCCCATAATGAGATTTTATAAGAGCTAACTGGACTTCCTACAAATATTTTTTTAAAATCATTTGGATACAGTTTTTCTAACTCCATTATCAGTCTACAACCCATTGAGAAACCAACTAAAACTTGTTCACCATTTATTTTTTTAAGTTCTCTATGAATTTCATTGCAATAATGAGAAAAATTATAAAATGACTCTGAATTTTTATTGTCCAAGTAACCAGGTAAATGAATTGAATAAACAATATATTTTTGACTTAGTAGTTTTAAAAATTTGTTTTCATTCTCAATTGGATGAATCCAACCTGGGAATGCAATAAGAGCTGTGGATCCACTACCATATTTTTTAAATACTATTTTTGACATGTTTGAAGTATATCATTTTGACTAGATCTTGATGCAAACACATTCTCCGACAAAGTAGCTAAATTAGATAAAAACCAAATATGGGTTTGGAATAAACTGAAAAAGAGTGGCAACGACCAATGATAGATACAGTCCTACTTTTTGTATTAGGCTCTGACTATTTTTTCTCTCTGAGAAGCTCGCTTCTCGCTATCAGTTTTACCCAAAAGTGTTTTGAGTAATGAAACGGATATTGAGCGCATATCCTTTGGCTCAGTTTTTAAATCAATATTCAAAATATCATCTAGCAATTTTTCTGTCCTGGTCATAAAACTATTGAGATGAGAATTTAATCTTGATTTTATTACTACTATTTTGTATAAGTGGAGTACTAATAGTAAAGGACAAAAATGCATAATAGTGTAGATTCTGGCAATGTTTTTAGAGGTGCTAGTATTCATAATTTTTTAATCAGAAAAGATTTTAGTATGGTACCGGAATATTTCTTTTATAACATAGATAAAATGATTTCATACTTCCTGTCAGTTTCAGAAAAAGTAGAAAATGAAGATCTAAATGGCTCAGATTTAATTTTTCTAAATGATTTTGTAGAAGCAGTGAGTAGAGAATTAAAACTTTACACTGATAATGAAGAAGTTCCAAAATGGATTACAGAATTTATACGAGTTGTTTCAAACAAAATACTGATACCTGGTTAAGCTTCAGCCAAGTTCCAACATTATCCCATACCCCCGACATCAGTTTGCTTCACATTATTCAACTATTTTCTAGCAATAAGAATGAGAGAGTAGCTAAAATAATTATCAAGCACCGTGCCTTTTTCAATATTAACTGCTTTCAATGATTTTGGTTTTCCGACCTTAAAAAATCTTCTTAAGAAATTAGCAGGAAGCAAAAATTGAAATAAGCTCATGATTTGAATTAATACAAATATCTTTTAACTCTTTTCTTGAATATGGATATTCTTCTCCAAACTTCCACGTACCAAAAAACTCTGAAATAAATTTGTAGATTCTATATGGAGGATTATATTTATTTGGAACAATTATAATGGCAATTCCATTTTTTTTAATCTGTTGTGGAAAATCCAGTGCGTCGCCTAAAACATATTCTGCCTTCAATTTATTATTCTTAAAAAATTCTTTTGCTCTTTTCAAAGCTTTTGGAGAATAATCTAACAGAGTAGACTTCGCACCCTCACTTGCTAACAAAGCAGCATATGTACCTATTCCAGATCCTATTTCAATTACTTTTAAATTTTTGAGATTCCCAAACTCTTTTGAAAGTCTAGTCTTTATTCTAGACCAACGAATTGTAGCTCTTTCAACTTCTAAAATACTTATGTCTTCAGTATCAAGGCCCACATCACTCCAAACCTCATCCCATACTTTAATCGTATTTTTTTTGACCCTCATTCGCCTATCATATCATTGCTCACAATAAATATTGAAAAACAAAATAAGTTCCAACATTGTCCCATACTCACAGCATATATATTAACTATAAGCAAACAAAAAGAGTTATAATGTTTTTGTAAACAAAAAATAATTATGTCAGTTTTTAAACGTCTCTACCATTTTATTTGGCAACGCAAATGGCCATTCATCCTCGGTACCATTCCTATGGTGAGTGCTATGTGTCTATATAATTTGGCACCATTTTTTGTCAAGTGGCTTACTCAAGCAGTGCAAGATGGTTTGATGGAGCATGCTTTTCAATTAGTCCTCACTTTCGGCTTAATTCTTTTCGTCAGCAACCTGCTGGAAAACATTGGCTACTATATCACTGACAAAAATATGGTTGGTACTTCCAATGATATCTCCAAAGCAGTTTTAACTCATATTCACAACCTAGATTTTGCTTATCACACCAATAAAAGTTCTGGTAAATTAATCAGTTTGATGAAAAGAGGCGATGATGC
>Ga0180007_10007775_pt1 | contig 10038 bp, 8 predicted proteins | sample MM_PC_MetaG_FD_121122 | JGI IMG/M metagenome (GOLD analysis project Ga0180007, IMG submission 121122) | Groundwater microbial communities from the Aspo Hard Rock Laboratory (HRL) deep subsurface site, Sweden - MM_PC_MetaG | ecosystem: Environmental > Aquatic > Deep subsurface > Groundwater... | reverse complement strand
CTCAGTGTCCTTTATATGATAATTTTGAACAATCAGCTAATGGGGCAATAATTGCATCTCAGGGTGTTTATAAGTACATTGATCCGCCTGGTCATGCAGTGTTGGCAACTCTTATCACTATGCTTTTTGGTGTTACTGCTTCAGCATCATCAATTGCGAATGTTGTTTTTGGATCTTTAACAATTTTAGTAATGTTTTTTGTTGTAGCAATACATTTTCAAAACGCGAAAACAGGTCTTATGGCAGCATTTTTAGTTGCATTCTTAAAAATACCATATTTAAGCTCGATAAACGGAAATACTGCTGTTGGGACATCAGTTTTTTTCATGCTTTTAAGTATATTAGTATTTCAAGTTTATTTAATAACAGAAAAAAAAAATTATTTAATACTATTAGGTTTAGTTGTTGGATTTGCGTGTCAAATTTACAGATTAGAAATTTCATTATTACTAATCTTTTTCATAACTTGGTTTTTAAAAAACAAAAATCTCTGGATAACCATAAAAAAAAGTTTTCTGATTGCAATAATTATAATGATAGTGTTATTGCCATTCTTCATGTATGAAAATGTTTTTTTTTTACAAAACACTAAAACAAGTTTATTCATTAGATATATGGGTCGCTCTATGCAACGAGTTGGTTTACCAGTAAGATTACATGAAAAAAATCAATATGATGACATGGTTATCAATATGCATGGATCTGAAAATCCTTATGTTGGTGAATTAGGACTGCTGTTCTTGGGAAAAAGTAATTTTTTATATTCTAATTTTGATTCGTGTCACTTTAATTATTGGTTTGAGTATTCCAAAGAAAAAAATATATTTCATAAATTTGAGTTTGTAAATATTTTAATTAGTGTCTTTTTTATTATGGGTATTTTTTATTATGTGCATAAAACAAAAAAAACATTTTTTGTCATTGTTTTCTGTATTAACCTGTTTATTATACTTATACATGAGTTAACAAATGATTTGTTTCTAGCGTACCCATTAATTTTAGGCATCATTCCTTTAGCTTCATTAACAATAAATAAATTTTATCAAAGAAAAAAAATGTTTATCATAATAATGTTAATTATCATAATTCACCACACTTTATTTTCTGCAGTTATTCCTAGTTTTGAAACCAGTTTTCTGAACAAAAACTATTCTAATGATAAATTTGTTACGACAATTTATTTTTATTGCTATGAAACCAGCCTTAATAGTAATTGGACTATTTACGGTCCACTGTGTAAACCATTTGAAAGATTATTAAATAATAAAGAAGACATAAACTTTAAAAAAATAATATTTTCTCTTGAAAAAGAAGATTTTATTAATTAAATATGATATTATTGAATAGAAAGTTCTTTTTCAAACAAAAGAATTAATTCATTAGTTTTACTCACATTAATTTCTACAGATTCAAAAGACATATTTCCTTTTACTGTGTTCTTAACTCGAAATTTTAGATGATTCAAAAAATCTGAATAAGACCATAAGTAACTTTTGCAAGCAAAGTTTTTTGGTTGGAAATATACCTGACTTGTTAAGTCTAATTCCATTGAACTACATTGCACGCTTATTCTCTTCTTTTTGTTGTTAAAAGAAACTAATTCTTTAGCAAAATCTATTGCTGATTGAAAAGAATCAAATGTTTCTCCAACAATATTTGGTGAGAACCAAAAAGATATGTATGAATCAGAGTCAGCAAAAATCTTTGCTATTTCTTCTAGTTCATCATTAGTTGCCTTCTTTCCATTTTTTAATCTTATATTTTCATTTCCTGATAATGCTGATATCAAAAAACCTGAATCTGTTTTTTTTGCATAAGAAATCATTTGTTTTGCAAACTCCTTGCTTGGCAGTTGCCAATCTTCAAACAAAATACCAATAAATATTTTTTTCTTTTCTAAATCTTTAAGGATTCTAACCCAATCATTTAGTTTTGAATCACAAGAAATCATGATTTTAGAAACACCTAAACTGTTCAAGTACTCGAAATCAGCAAAGATCTTTTCAGGTGAACGAATAAATGCTCCTTTTTTATTGGACAAGATTTTTTGTGAAAAAGCACTTCCTCCACAACAAGGGCAATTATGAATACAACCTTTTTGAGTTGGAAGATAAAAAAAGTTTTCATTTTCAAACTTCTGATTAACACCCGGAGCTTTGGGACCTAAATAAAAACCCATGTATTCTTTCCAGTGTCGCATAAATGAAATGTCTGTATAGTTACATTTATTTATGTCATTATCGAAATGAGATATTTTTTTGTCAACTACAAAACCAAAAAAATTTCTATAAGCAATATTAGGAAACTTTTTCAAAGATTTTCTGCCTTCAGATATCAGTGATTTAAAAATAGTTGGTAAAAGTGTTTCTTGGTCGCCTTTTAAAACAACATCAATCGCTTCACAGTTTTTTAAAAGTTCATATCTAAAAAAATTTGCTGAAAAACCACCGACCAAAACAAAACAATCAGGATTAATTTTTTTGCAGGATTCGGCAATAACTTGAACTCCATGAAGAAAATAGTACCAATGACAATCCAAAATTATGATATCAAAATCAAAAGAAGCTATCAACTCCTCAAAATTCATATCTGAATCTAATTTCATCTCTAAAGGAATGTTTAATCCAGTAACCGAAAAGTTTTTTGAACGAAGATTGTTAAGAACACCAACTATACCTGCCGGCAAAAACAAAAAATCTGATAGTTCAGGATTACAAAATGGGTGAATGTATAATATTTTTGGCTTCACTTTAAAAGAATAAAGATCATTCTTATTTTAAAAGTTATGTTTTCCCACTTAATAAAAATAAAAAAAACGCATAACATTTTTAAAGTATTTATCAATTCAGTCAAATATGAAAATCACCATGATTAACTCAGAAATCATACCTTATGAAAGTTTACCTTTTGGATTTAGCATCTTAATAAAAACACTTAAAAAAAATCTTATTGAACCTGAAATAATTGATTATAATTATTTAAAAAAAATTGGTCCAGTAAATATTTTATTCTCACTTGAAGATATAAATAATTATTTATTTTATGATAAAATAACAACTGAAATGGATTTAGCCCTTCATAAAATATCTGATCTTATAACAAATAACATCATAGGATTTTCATGCTTTTCATATGAATCTTTGAAAAACTCACTCATATTAGCCAAATATGTAAAGGAAAATTTTCCGGAAAAAAAGATTATTTTTGGAGGAATAGGAACAAATAATTATGAACAAGAACTCATGAAAGATTTCAAATTTATTGACTTCATGCTTATGAAAAAAAGCGAACAACAATTATTGGTGTTAATAACTTGTTTGTATGACAAGAAAAATTTTCAGAAAATACCAAATTTGATGTTTAGAAATAAATTAGGAATAATAAAAAGCAATCCATTGTCACAAATCGACATTAATTCACAAGAAATTCCCGATTATAATTATTACTTTAATGTAAAAAAAAGTTTTATGCTGCAATATATGACTTCAGAGGGTTGTGTAAATAATTGTGCATTCTGTGGTTTAGTCAAAAACAAAATCCAATATAAAAAAGAGAGTAAAGTCATAGAGGAAGTAAATTATTTGAAGAATAAGTATTGCGTAAAAGATTTCTGTTTTCAAGATGACAACATCAATACCAATCCTGAAAGAACAATAAAACTAATGAACGCCTTGAAAAAAACAAACATTAAATGGTATGCACTTTCATCAGCGAATCTTATAACTAATAAAATAATTAAAAAAATGGCTGAAGCTGGATGTAAATGGATTCAGTTTGGTCTTGAAAGTGGATCAAAAAAAGTCTTGAAACTAATGAACAAACCAATTGATTTAGATAAATTTTCTGAAGTTCTACGCGAATGTAAAAAAATGGGAATTGAACCACAATTAAACATAATAATGGGTTATCCTGGAGAAACAGAATTTGACATTCGTGAAACATTAGAATACTTGTATAAAAACAAAGAGAATTATTCGCATATTAATCTGATGCTTTTTAGATTGTACTTCGCATCAGTTATTGGTCAACAACTCAAAAGTGAATACAGAGATCCTACACAACTCAAAAACAATGTAGAAAGATACAACTATTTTATTAATATTAACAATCGACAGAGCATAGAACAATACATTTCATTTCTTGAAAAAAATAATATTTCTTATATTTCTGTGTTTAAACCAAAACAAAAAAATAATTAACACAAATACATTCTCTCAACCGAAATCTATTTAAAAAAAACATCATTTCATCAGAGAATAAATTGGGGGTTTGATTTTTATGATTGAAGAAGAAAGCATTTTGGACAATATGGAGATTCATAAGAACTTTGCAATTGTTTCTCTTAATCCAAAGATTTATCCTTTAAGTGTTATCTTTTCTGCAGCATACTGGTTGCTTGATAAAGCACATGTTATTATTGACGGCGATCCGGAAACTGAGATTCTTGTTGAGATGAGACCTAGAGATAAAGATGTTGATTTAAAGGAACTTGGAAACAAGTTTAATGATGAACTAATAAACTACGCAGTTTACACTGTGCAATCTACGAGAAATAAGCGTCTTAGAGAGATGATTGTAGAAAACGCACTTTCTGGAAATTTAAGGACTGGAAATCCACAACCTCCGAGATGGGATGACAGCAATAAACAAAATAATAACGATGACTTCTGTCCAACCTGTCAGCCAGAAACAGTCAATGACCCAAATGATATTGCTCAAATAAGAAAACCAAGGGAAAAACCTGAGGATTTCAGATAAAGATGCCTTCTATAACAATTAAAGAGGATAAGTGCATAGTTGATTTAAATAAAGAGTTCTATCCTGAATCAATCATAAAAAAAGGAATTGAACAATTCAAAGGAGCAAAAAAGATTGAGTTAAGCACCAAGGGAAAAGTGTTTATTACAACAACAAAAAAGGCTGACTTGGAAGAAATTGGATATGAATTCTGTGACTTTTTACTCACACTAATACAAGGGGGAAATGAGGTTTAAATGGTATTCAGCGCATTTAATGAAAAATCCAAAGTTCAGAAAAATATTGATTCTGATTACGTCATAAACTTTTACAGGACAAAAAAATATGATGATGAACATATTCTTGTAACAACAGAACATGGAGGCTGGGCTGTTTTAAATCAGGAAGAATTTGACCTTTTACGATTCAACAAATTAAACGAAGATGAAAATTTAAAGCGAGTGCTTGAAGATAAAGGAATAGTTTTGACGGAAAAAAGCCGAAATGATATTCTTAATGCTACAAAAAACAAGTTTCATCATACCTGGCGAGGAACAAGTCTGCATATACTAGTTCCAACTCTGCGTTGTAACATGAAATGCATATACTGTCATGCAAAATCTCATGATCCAAAAGAAAAAAAGTATGATATGACAACAGAAACCGCCAAAAAAGTTGTTGATTTCATATTTCAAAGTCCAAGCCCAGACATAACAATTGAGTATCAAGGTGGAGAACCACTTCTCAATTTTGAAATTATAAAATACATACACGAGTATGCAAAACAAAAAAGCAAAGAAACAGGCAAAAGAACAAATTTTGTAATAGTTACAAACTTTACAACGATGACTGAAGAAAAATTAAAATATCTTATGGATAACAAAATTGATCTTTGCACGTCAATCGACGGCCCAAAAGAATTACATGATCACAACAGAAAATTTTATGGCTCGAAAAATAGTTCGTATGATGAAGTTATAAAAACAATTGGAAAGCTAAAAAAATATGGACGAGGAATGGGAGCACTTCCAACAATCACAAAAAAATCTTTGGAATACCCTATTGAAATAGTTGATGAATATATACTGCTCGGACTTGACAATTTTATGTCAAGAAACCTTAACTGCATGGGCTTTGCAAAAAATCTCTGGGACAAACTAGGGTACACCGCTGAAGAATACATTGATTTTTTCAAAAAAGAAGCAGATTATATTTTAGAAGTCAACAAGAAAGGATATAGATTCATAGATTTCAAGCTTCGCGTGATTTTACAAAGACTTCTATCTGACAGACCAAGAACATTCACGTGTTTTGGATCACCATGCGGTGCAGTAATTGGACAAATCGCTTATGCAGAAAATGGAAACATATACACCTGCGACGAAGCAAGATCAGATGACACATTCATCATAGGAAACGTCCACACGCATACATATGTGGAAGTTATGAAAAAATCAGGCTGTAAAATCGTTGATTTAAGTTCCTGCATGTCGTTAACTTGTGACAATTGTGTATGGTATCCTTACTGCGGAACATGCATGGTCTGGGCTAAAGGCGGACAAGACAATCCAATATCAAAACTCGCGATGGATTATGAATGCAAAATACGAAAATTCCAAGTTGAATACTTATTTGAAAAACTAATATTTGACAAAGAAGCAAGAAAAATATTGATGCATTGGGCTTATCCAAAAAAGCATCCTTACAAATATACTAAAAATCTTAAAACCTTAAAAGAACGAGAAGAATTCATAAAAAGCTTGAAATAAGATGAGAAAAAATGTTGATATAAAGGTTGGATACGGCTGTAATAATGATTGCTTTCATTGCGTTATAGCAGACAAAAGAAGAGATTTGATTAAACAAGGAAAACCAATTAACAGAACAACAAAAGAAGTATTCAAATTAATCGATTACGCAGAAAATGAAGGTGCAGATTCAATAGTTCTTACAGGTGGAGAAATAACCATTAGAAAAGATTGCTTTGAAATCGTTGAATACGCTTCAAAAAAGAATTTTCGAGGCATAAACATGCAAACAAACGGCAGAATGTTTTTCTATAAAGAATTTGCACAAAGAATGGCACAATACAAAAAAATATCATTTACAATCGCACTTCACTCAGCAGACGCCAAACATCATGACCGGGTAACAGGCGCTAAAGGAAGCTTTGAACAAACATTGCAAGGAATAAAAAACTTAAAAGAAGCAGGTGTTGGAAATAGAGTCGGATTAAAAGTTGTAATATCCAAAAGAAATGTCGCAACACTGCCAGAACTCGTAAAGATTGGAAATGAATTAAGAGTTGGATCAATAAACATTGCATTTCCTCACGCAATGGGAAACGCAAGACTTAACTTTTTTGATTGCGTGCCAAAATACTCAGAAATTGCAAAATACGTTGATGAAACAATAAAAGTTTCAAACGAGTTAAACCAACACATAGACTTTGAAGCAATACCACTATGCTACTTAGAAGGAAACGAACATGTTGCAAGCGAGTTTCGACTCTCAGACCACACAATACTACAAGACATGGATCACACCGATGAAAACTATACAAAAACCAGAAAATACTTTGCCAAGAAGAAAGGACCACAATGCAAAGAATGCAAGTACTTCCTTATATGCGAAGGGCCATGGAAAGATTATGTGGACGGATACGGATTTGAAGACTTAAAACCTGTAAAAGGAGAATATATCAGTAACATTTCAGATTTAAAAAGACAAATTAATTAGAACATGATTCTAACATATCAACATATTAAAACTAATACAACGAAAGAATTCTATGAAATTAAAAAAGAACTTGACTCATATAACAGGAAATCTAATGTTTGCTTCTACGAAAAAGAATTAAGCAATAGAACAGATGGAACCCAAATTCTGGAATATGCAAAAAATAAAGCATTAAGAATAAAAATAATCAGTGATGGCAAAATTTTTTCGAATCAAGAAGTTGCAAATCTTTATTTAAGAAGCGGAGCACATATATTTGAAATAGAATTTGATTTAAATAAAGACTTAAAAGAAACAATTCGCGGCTTTCAAAACATAAAAAAATCAGGATTTTTCAACAAGTTCAGAAAAACAATAAAAGCTTTTGTGGCTGTAAAAATATTAATAACAAAGCAGGATAAAAAAATCGTTTCTTCAATTGTAAAACAAATACTTCCATTAGAACCTGACAGGATTATATTAAAAAATCAACAACCAAAAACAAATTTAATTTCAAAGAATTTCTTCAAAGAAATAATAGATACTTGCATACAAAATAATATTTGGATATTAACAGAAAATGTCCCAATAAACTTAATGAAAGGATATGAACCACACATCATAGAATTATACGAGATGAAGAATGACTGAGAAAAAAACAATTCTTTTAACAACAATAAATCAAAGCAAAGAATTACCTTTAGCATTGTATTATTTGAAAGCATACGCTTATAAATTTGAAGATATAAAAAATAATTATGAAATCACAATACAAGATTTCCAAAAAAAAGATACTTCTTTGAAAGATATCATCCAAACAATTATTTCTATTAAGCCACAAATCATTGGTTTTTCATGCTATATTTGGAATATAAAAGAAATACTAGAGGTTTGTGTTGAAATAAAAAAACACTGCAAAAAAACTTCCGTATGGCTAGGTGGTCCAGATGTCAGTGAAGAATATTTGCATCAAGAAGGCGTTGATTTAATTATATTCGGAGAAGGTGAAGAAACATTCTATGAACTACTTGACTACAGTTTAAAAGATAAAGACATAAAAAAAATAAAAGGTGTAGCGTACAAAAAAGAGAATGAGATATATAAAAATCCTTCAAGAGAATTAATAAATGATATTGACACAATACCTTCACCTTTCTTAACAGGAATTGCTGATTTGAAAACTTTAAAAAAATATGATTATCTGCTCTTTGAGACCCGAAGAGGATGCACTTTTAAATGCGCATTTTGCAAGGAATCTGTTAAGTCCAACATCATAAGATATTTTTCTTTAGAAAGATTAGAAAAAGAATTTGATTTCTTGCTTAAAAATAATTTATTTATAGAAATCATTGATCCGTTTCTCAACACATCAAAAGATCGACTCATAAAAATTTGTAAAATAATTGAAAAGCGAAACAAAAACAACATTGTATGGGTTCCGCTAATTTATAACATATTAAATGAAGAAACAGTTTTGGCACTAAAAAAAGCAAATATGAACCGCGTTGAAATAGGTTTACAAAGCACGAATCTTGAAACACTCAAAAATATAAATAAACCCATCAATCTAGAATTGTTTAAAGAAAAAATACTTTTATTTGATGATTACTTCACAGTCCACATTGACTTAATAATTGGCCTTCCAGGAGATGATTTTTTCAAGTTCGTAGAAACATTGAAATTCACTTCTTCTTTAAATAAGAAAATTCTAATAGAGCTTTTATCTGTGGATAACAACACACCTTTAAGAAACAACGCAAAAAAATTCAAGATGACCTTCCAAAAAGAAGCACCTTATCATATTATAGCAAATCATTCATTTTCAGAAAACGAGGTAAAAAAGGCTTTAATAATGTCAAAATCATTTATGAAAGAATACGCTATAGATTTATAATACCTCATTAAAATTACATATATCACAAAGTTTTAACTCACTAAATTTTCCTTCAAAATGTTTTCTTCGATAAGTTTCGTATTCTTTGCTGTTCCAGATTTCTTTGATTGTCTGAGTTTTTAGATTTCCTAAAATGACTTCGTGTTTCCAATCAGCACAGCAAAGAATGACGTCACCATTAACAAGGATATAGATTTGGTTTAGTCGGCTACAAGGAATTTTTCTTGTTCCAAAATCTGAAACTGCCGCAGAATCAATAATGTTTCCTGCCCTATTCTCATATTTGTGTAAATGAACTGCAACACCTAAAGAGTTCCAATAGTTCTTCATTGCTTCTATCTGTCTTTCATCAATATCTAATTTTAACATGTGAACTGCTATTTGTATATCTGGTCTTTTTTCTTTTGCAAGTTTGATAAAGTTTGTAATTCGTTCTTTTGTTTTTTCAAATTTCAAAGGTTTCATGTATTTTTCATAAGTTTCCTCTGTTGCACCATTAAAGCTAAAAATAACTTCATCAATTTTTGAAGATAACAATTTTGAAACAACTGTTTTTGAAAACAATGAACCATTGGTAAAAATGCTTATCAGACTTGAGGGGTTTTTTTCTTTTGCGTAATCTATATATTTGTCTAGGTCTAAGTTCAATAGAGGCTCATTCATAAAAAAAGGAAAAATCTTTTTTACAT
>Ga0180007_10007774_pt1 | contig 10040 bp, 7 predicted proteins | sample MM_PC_MetaG_FD_121122 | JGI IMG/M metagenome (GOLD analysis project Ga0180007, IMG submission 121122) | Groundwater microbial communities from the Aspo Hard Rock Laboratory (HRL) deep subsurface site, Sweden - MM_PC_MetaG | ecosystem: Environmental > Aquatic > Deep subsurface > Groundwater... | reverse complement strand
GTACCAAATAGACGCGGTCAAGTTTTACGACGATAATTTTTTCGTTGATAAAAAAAGGGCCTTGGAAATTCTAGAAAAAATAAATTTGCCTTCTCACACCGAGCTCAGAATAGACGCCATTGATGACTTTTTGGCGGAAAAACTTAAAAAGTTAGGCAGTTTTGACCTGTTAATTGGAATGGAATCCGGCAGCGACCGATTGCTTAAAATGATTGACAAGAACATTAACACCGAGGATATTATTAAAGCGGCCAAGATTTTATCCAGAAACAATCTTCGGGCGACTTATTCCGCTATAGTGGGATTGCCGACCGAAACCAAAGAAGAATTTGATTCAACGATAAATTTAATGTATCAGGTCCATAAAATCCATCCCCAGGCCGGTTTTACTCTTGGCGCCTATTTGCCTTATCCCGGCTCTAAACTTTATCAGTTCAGCTTAAAACATGGCTTTAACCCGCCTGAAAAAACCGAGGACTGGGGTAAAATCGACCGGTTCCGGAATAGATTTGTTTCTCCCTGGATTAACGCCCGTCTTGTTTGGAAAATCAGGGAATACTTCAAATTTTTAAGCATTAATTTAGGTTTAATTAATAAATGGCTTGAATTTAGAATAAAAAGAAAGTTTTTTTCTTTTCCGGTTGATATTTATCTTTTAGAATATTTTTCCGATATCGCCATAAAAGAAAAAGGACTTTTGGGCAAATTTTTAAGAAAAATTCATAATTTAATGAAAAAATGATGAAAAAAACCGATTTGAAAATATTAACTATTAATTTGGACTACACTTTAGCGATGGATTCGCCCGATTTTGGCGATGCTCAGGAAAGGAATATTGATTACGGCAAATATGTTGACAAAATAATTTCCATTACTCATTCTCGCAAAAAGATGGGACTGAAAAAAAAGATTCTTTCAGATCAGGTTGAAATATATCCGACGTCTTCGACTAATCCGATATTTTTCATTTTCGACGCGTTGAAATTATCAAGAGAAATATTTTTTGACCATAAAATTGATTTGGTCCTGACTCAGGATCCCTTTATTACCGGCCTAGTTGGCTGGTTGATTAAAAAGAGATATAAATGCAAGTATCTAATTCATTTCCACGGCGATTTCTGGGAAAATAAGTACTGGTTGAGGGAAAAATGGTATAATTTCATTTTACTCCTATTAAGCAGGTTTTTAGTCAAAAGGGCGGATGGGATAAAAGTAGTCAGTTCCGGGATAAAGGAAAAACTGGTTAAAAGCGGGATAAAAAGAAGAAAAATCAGAGTAATTCCAACACCGGTTGATTTGGGCAAGTTTATCTATTGTAATCCGGACAAAGTCAGAAATCTCAGGAAAAAGGTCAATGAAAATTGGAAAACGATTATTAATGTCGGCCGAAACGATCCCTCTAAGGATTATCGGACTTTGTTTAAGACAATCAAAACAGTTAGGGAAAAATACGGCAAATTGGCCTTTTGGCAAATTGGAGCAAAGGTCAAATTGAACGATAATATTACATTTGGCGAGAATATGAAATTAAGCTCTATCGGTAAAATCAGCCAAGATAAATTGACCAATTACTACCATGCCTCGGATATCTATGTTTCTTCTTCTCGGCATGAAAGTTTCGGCAAGGTGCTAATTGAGGCGATGGCTGCCGGCCTGCCGGTGGTCGCTACCGCCACCACCGGTTCAAAAGACATCGTTCAAGAAGGAATCAATGGATTTTTAGTCCCGATTGGCGACAGCGAAGCGTTAGCCAGAAAAATTCTTTTTCTTCTTAATAATTCCGAGAAGGCCAAAAAAATAGGGGAAAGCGGCCGGAAATTCGTCAAAGAAAAATTTAATTACCAGAAATTAATTGAAGAGATTGTTAATTTCTGGCAGGAATTAGTTGAAAAATAATATGAAAAAATTATCAATTGTCATTTCCGTTTACAATGAGAAAGATACCATCAAAAAAATACTGGGAAAAATAGAAAATGTTAATTTAGAAAATATTGAAAAAGAAATTATCATTATTGACGACAATTCAACCGATGGGACAAAGGATATTCTTAAAGAGCTGGAAAACAAATATAAAGTTATCTACCAGAATAAGAATACAGGCAAGGGCGCCTGCTTGAAAAAAGGATTTTCAGAAGCGAACGGGGACCTTTTAATAATCCAAGACGCCGATTTGGAATATGATCCGAATGAATATTCCAGGTTAATTAATCCAATTTTAGACGGACAGGCCGATGTTGTTTACGGTTCCAGATTTATCGGTTCCGATCCTCATCGGGTTTTGTATTTCTGGCATTTTCAGGGCAATCGGTTTTTAACTTGGCTTTCCAACTTGATGACCAATCTTTCTTTAAGCGATATGGAAACCTGCTACAAGGCCTTTAACCGTCAAGCGATAAACGCTATCAAAGACAAATTAACTTCAAAGCGTTTTGGCATTGAGCCGGAAATTACCGCTTTAGTCGCAAAAAATAAATTTAGGATTTATGAAGTTGGAATTTCATATTACGGCCGAACCTATAACGAAGGGAAAAAAATCAAATGGAAAGACGGAATAGCGGCAATCTATCATATTATTAAATTTAATCTATTTAGATAAATGAAATTATTAATGATTACCAGAAAAGTAGACAAAGATGATTCCCAGGCAGGCTTCACTTATGGCTGGGTTAAAAAGCTCGGAGAAAAAGTTAATGAATTGAAAGTTATTTGTCTTGAAAAAGGGAATATAAATGGGTTACCTGATAATATTGAAGTTTTTTCTTTAGGCAAAGAAAGAGGTAAAAATCGTTTAAGAGAGTTTATTAATTTTCAGAGAGGCGCCTTGAAATTTATTAGACAAGTTGATGGAGTTTTTTGTCATCAAAATCCAGAATATACTATTTTAATTTTCCCTTATGCAAAATTTTTCAGAAAAAAAATTGTAAGCTGGTATTCGCATAAAGCGATCAACTGGAAGGTTAGGTTGATTAATGCTTTAGCTGATAAAATCGTTACGCCGACTCGAGAGGCGTTTGGATTAGAATCAGATAAAAAAATAGTTGTTGGTCATGGGATTGATACCGAATTATTTAAACCAGCGCCGCATAAAGAAAAAAATAATATTTTTAGAATTATATCAGTTGGCAGAATTTCACCGATTAAGGATTATAAGACTTTAATTGAAGCAATAAGCATTATGAATAATGACATAGATGTAAAAGTTAATATCATTGGCGGATTAGGATTAGATAACCAGCAAAATTATCTTGAAGAGCTTCAACAGATGATTAAAGAAAAAAGCTTAGAAAGTATAATTAGTTTTAAAAATTTAATTCCTAATCGAGAATTGCCTAAATATTATCAAGAATCTGATTTATCAATTAATCTTTGCCCAACCGGCTCGCCTGATAAGGCGGTATTAGAATCAATGGCTTGCGGTTTGCCAGTCTTAGCAGCTAACGAGACATTTAGAGATAGTTTTGGCCACTATGCCGATAAATTAATTTTTAGGCATGGAAATGCTGAAGATTTGGCAAAAAAAATTATTAATTTAGCCGGAAGCAGTCAATTAAAAGAAATTGGCCTATACTTAAGAGAACAAGTAGTTAAAAATCATAATCTGGACAATTTAATGGATAAAATAGTTTCCGCTTATGATGTTTGAAAATTTTTTAAAACAGACAACAAAATATTTGGAAGACAATATACGTTGTCAAAAACATAAAATAGAGCATACTGGTAAAAATATTTATGCAGTTGTTTTTTATTCTCGTTTAGGTCAGTTAGAAAAAGGCAAAAAGTTAATATTAAATACAGTTAAAAAAATAACCAAAGACGGAAAGTCCTGGGTTTTTTATCCGGGTCGGCTTAATCATTACAACAAATCTAATAATGTAATTGATTGCGGGGCTATAGTAGATTCCATATCTAGTTTTTTAAAAAAACATAAGGATATTTTTACAGAGAAAGAATTACATGAAGTAGAAGATGCTTTAAAAAGGGTGGTTTATACTTATTTGACAACCGCTGCGATAAACAAGCCCATAACTAATCAAAGATTATGGGGATTGACTGGTCTTGCTTCTTATTATAATTATTCAAAAGACGAAAAATTAGTTCCTTTGATTAAAAAATCTATAGAGATATCACTTGGCGAAATGACAAAAGATGGTTTTTTCATATATTATCTAAACGCCAAGGCTAATAATTGTTTTGAGGGTTATCGTGGCTTAACCACTTATTATCAATCACGACACACATCTTTTTTGTATTATAGCATTGAAAAAGCTGGCCTTGATTTAAATATCTATCAGTCAAGATTGGAAAAAAGCGTAGAAGCGCTTTTGGGAATGTATAAAAAAGAAGGTTATAAGGATTTAAATTTAGAATGTAAAAGATGGTATTGGTTAGGCGATTATGAAGTCGCTTCTAATTCTTTTGATATTTATGCCTTGTCAAAATCAAATAATCCCTTAGCTAGGCAGGTATTAAATAATTCTCTGGTTCAAATTAAAAATCATTTTTACAATGGATATTTACATTCGCATAAAGGCATTAATAATGATTTTCAGTGTTATGTTTTTTGGAATGCTCATTTAGCCTGGTTAGTAAGGGCTATTAACAAGGAAGAATGGGACGAAGCCAGAAATTTTAGGGAGTTAGAATTTGATATAAAATTAGATAATCTTGTTAATGTTTCTAGCAGTAATTATCAAGTTATTTTAAATAATTTCTGGCAGCCGCGAAATTTTACATCAGGCATATTTAATAATGGCTTGCCTAATTTATATAACAAATTTTTTTTTAGGTTTAAATTTATTTGTCCAAGAAAAAATATTTTGATATCTATTAGAGAAAATATTTACCATATCAGAGTTGCTTTCCATGGAATGAGGCTTATCGAAGGATTTTATAGATTTTTTTGGATGATAAAAGAAATTTTTATTTCATTTATGCCGATATATCAATTAAAATACGGCAAGATTAACAGATTTAATTGGGATAATAATAAATTAAGGTTTAAAGTCATTCCGGCAATAAAATTTGGCACTTTATTAAAAGGTGTTATCTATAATGTTGAATTTATTTTTGATAAAGATAATTATCGTATAACTATAAAAAACGAAACTTATTTATGAAAATAATGTATTTGGCCAATATTAGAATACCGACCGAGAAAGCGCACGGCATTCAGATAATGAACATGTGCCGGACTTTTGCCGAAAAGGGAATAAATGTAGAGTTAATTATTCCTTGGCGCTATAACCCAAAATTTAAAAGATCGGATTTATTTGAGTATTATTCAATTGAAAGAATTTTCAAAGTCAAAAAACTTCCTTCTTTGGATTTAATTGTGCTAAATCTTCCTAAAATCGGTTTCTGGGTTCAAAGCGCAACTTTTGCCATTTCCGTATTTTTCTATTCTCTTTCTAGAAGAGTTAATATCATTTATTCTCGCGACTGGCCACATTTGTTTTTCTTAAGTTTTTTCAAGAAAAGATTGGTCTATGAAGTTCATTATTTGCCCCGCTGGCTGTTTTTCTGCCGAAGAGTTTTTAAAAAAGCCAGAGCGATAATTGTCGTAACCGATAGTTTAAAAAGAACTCTTTTAAAAAACGGAGTAGATGGGAAAAAGATTCTTGTCGCGCCGGACGGAGTTGATTTAGAGAAGTTTGATATCAATATTTCAAAAGAAGAAACTCGCCGGGAATTAAATTTGCCGCTCAATAAAAAGATAATTCTTTACACCGGCCATCTTTATTCATGGAAAGGAGTTCAAATACTGGCCGAGTCGTCAAAATTTCTGAACAAAGATGTTCTGGTAGTTTTTGTCGGCGGCACCGAAAAAGATGAAAATAATTTTAAAGAAATGAATAAGGGTTTTAAAAATGTTCTGGTCTTGGGTCATCGGCCGCACGCTCAAATGCCATATTATCTTAAATCGGCTGATGTTTTAATTTTGCCGAATTCCGGCAAAAAAAATGCTTCGCGGTACTGGACTTCGCCAATGAAAATGTTTGAATATATGGCTTCTCAAAGGCCAATTGTCGCTTCCGACTTGCCGTCAATCAGGGAAATTTTAAACGAAAATAATTCTGTTTTAGTTGAGCCGGATAATCCTCGGGCATTGGCGAAAGGGATCAAGAGTATTTTAAACAACGAAAATCTTTCTCAGAGAATTTCCCAACAGGCTTATACCGATGTTAAAAAATACACCTGGGACAAGAGAGCCCAAAAAATATTGGATTTTATGCGCTGAGGTTTTAGAAAAATGAAAATACTATTAGTTAGTCCAATAAATAGAACTTATGTTATTATGCCTAATCTGGGATTAGGATATTTGGCGGCGGCCTTAAAAAAACAAGGGCACCAAGTTGAAATTTTACATTGCGCGAAGGAAAAAATGGACTATCTGGGCTGGGAAACTTTTGTTAGAGAAAATAAATATGACCTGTTTGGTTTTCAGGTTTTTAGTTATGATTTGGATTCAGTTAAAAAGCACATTTCAATAGTCAAAAAATATCAACCCGAAGCCTATCTAATTGTAGGAGGGCCTCATCCTTCCGGAGCGCCCAAGCAAACAATAGAATTTTTAAGTGATATTGATTTTGCTTTCGCCGGCGAGGCCGAAAATAGTTTGCCAGAATTTGTCAATCACCTTTCTTCTTATAAGAAAAAAGATTTAGTAAATGACAATTCGTTGACAGAATCTATATTTCGCGATATTCCTGGTCTAATTTGGAAAATAAATGGAGAAATTTTGGTTAATGAAAAAGATTATATCAAAAACTTAGACGAGATTGACTTTCCTAGTTGGGATCTAATGGATCCCAGGGAATATCCAGAGGCGCCACATGGCGCTTTTACAAAAAATTTTCCAGTAGCGCCGATTATTATTACTCGCGGTTGTCCTTTTTCGTGCACTTTTTGCGCCGGTCATACTATTAGCGGCAAAAGAATAAGGAAGCGGAGCATCTCTAATGTAATTAGTGAAATAGAGTATTTAATGAGTAATTTCGGAGTTAAAGAGTTTACTTTAGAGGATGAGAATTTTACCTTACATAGGGATTTAGTAATTGAGTTTTGTAACCAGATTGAAAAGAGAAATCTTAATATTAGCTGGAGTTGCCCTTCGGGAGTTCGTTTAGATACATTGTCTCATGATCTTTTATCACGAATGGAGAAAGGCGGGTGTTATTCATTTGGACTGGGCATAGAATCAGGATCGCAGAGATTGCTAAATGATTTTCACAAGCAGATAACACTTAAAAAAATAAGAGAAAAGATGAAAATATTAAACAGGACAAAAATTAAAACTACTGGTTTTTTCATATTGGGTTATCCAACAGATACCAAGAAAAGTATTATTAAAACGATAAAGTTTGCCAAGGAATTGCCCTTAGACAGAGCGCAATTTAATAATTTTATGCCGTTGCCCGGTAGCGAAATATATGGTCTTTTAAGAAAAAACAAGGAATTAGACAATATTAAATGGGCTAATTTTTTTGTCCATGATGTTGCTTATAGCCCCAAGGGGATTTCTCCAAAAAAATTAAAAAGATTTCGTCAGAGGGCGTATTTGGAATTTTACCTTCGACCTCGCATTTTACTTGGCATTCTAAAAGAGATAAAGTCGTTTAGTCATTTTAAATTCTTAATTCGCCGTTTTATTGACTCTCTGAAATAAATAAAAGCAATTATGAATCAATATCTTCAAATTCTAAAAAACCATAAATGGGCGATTATCCTGGCTGTTTTGATTGGAATAATAATGGCCATTCCTCATATTTATTTTATTGTTGATAACAAAGAAGTTTATCAAGGAATAATGATGAGCGGATTAGATGAAGAGTATTATCTGGCGCGCATGCAAGAAGTCAGAGACGGGCATTACTTTATGGCCAGTCCTTTTTGGCAGGAATATAAAGACCAGCCGAATTTGTGGCCGCCGCTTTCAGAAAATCTCGCAGTTCTTACTGGAAGATTTTTCGGCTTTAATCTGATAAATACGGTTTTGTTTGGGAATTTTGTGTTTCCTTTTTTGATATTTTTGATTTTATACGCCCTAGTATATTCTATGAGTAAAGGTAAGTCTTTAGCTCTTTTCAGCGCCATGGTAATTTCTTTAGCGCCTAATTTAACTGATCCTCAATCACTCTGGCGCTTATTGTCTTCCGGTCAGACCAGCGATACATTTTTGGCTTACAGTCGATTAATTAGCCCTCAAATTCACGCTCTTTTCTTTTTTTCATTCTTTTTGTTCTTCTGGCTCTTTCTTGAAAAAAGAAAATGGCTTTATGGGATATTAAGTGGCATTGTTCTTGGTCTTTCATTTTACGTTTATCCATTTATCTGGATGTTTATTTATGTTTTTCTTGGGTTATTGATTTTAATCTATTTTTTTAGGAAAAACCGGTTTCAAATTAAAAATCTCTTTTTAGTCATGGGTATTGGTTTATTAATCGCGATTCCTTTTGCTTGGAATTTGATTCAGGCTATGGCCCATCCATTTTACAAGGAGACATCTCTTCGTTTTGGCTGGGTACAATCTCATAGTCCTCAGTTAGGAGTAACTATGTTGATTTTACTCGGTTTTTATCTGCTTTTATTTCCCCGAACTCTTAAGGGGCGGTATGATTTTGGGCTGGCAATTGTTCTAACCCCATTTATATTAGCCAATCAGCAAATCATTACCGGCTATTTAATGGGTCCAGCCAGATACCATAATTATTATTACAAGCCCTTCGCTCTTATATTTTTAATTATTATATTTTTCACTATATTCAAGCGGAAAATAGTAAGATTTAGTTTTATTGCAGTTGTTTTATTTGTGTCTATCTATAATGCCTGGATGGTCCAGACGACTTCATATCGTGCTAATGAACCGTCCGCCATAGAGTATCAGCGTTATAGCGAGGTTTTATCGTGGCTGAATATTAACGCTCAAAAAGACGAGGTTGCTATGGGAAATTTATTCGTTTCAGGATTTATTACGACTTATACCTCTTTGAATAGTTTGGTTAATTCAGGTAATCATTACTCACTTGTCTCGGATAAAGAGCTTTCAGACAGAATGTTTATAATCTACTATTTTGACGGGTTGAAACCAGAACAAGCTAAAGAAGTCTTCTACGAGAAAAGAGAAGATGTTTCAAAATATATTTATTCTCAAAGGTATCAAAAGCAGTTTGGAAGTTACGATAAAATTCCAGACGAAAAATTAGATGATCTGGTCGTAAGTTATAGCCAGTTTTACCAGATTCCAATTGACCAGACCTTTAAAAAGTATAATACTAAGTATCTGGTCTGGGATGTCTCAAACGATCTGAATTGGCAAATAGATAATTATCATTTTCTAACTGAAGTTTATCAAGATAATAATTTTAAAATATATGCTTTCAAAGAATAAATTTGTGTTTTCGTTAATCTTGTTAGCTGTTGTCAGCGGCTCCTTTTGGGGTTTTGCCTATGAAAGGGATCCCCGGTTAGAATTTTCCGGAAGCGGAGAAGCTATCTCTTATGACCAAACGGCTCTAAAAATATTGGAAAAAGGAATATTTTCAAGTGATTTAAAAGGGGAGGGATTAAGCACTGACAGGTTTTTTTATCCTGTTTTTCTAGCTTTAGTTTATAAAATTTTCGGTCATAATTATCATGCTGTCACTGTTGTCCAAATTATTCTTTTTATTCTGATTGTCCTTTTGGTCTACAAAATTTCTCAAATGATATTTAAGGAAAAAACCGCTAGATTGGCTGGGATATTTACCGCCCTGTGTTATTCAATTGCTAGCTTTTCAGGTGTGCTTTATCGGGAAGTGTTGTTTGTTTTTCTGGTCACTCTTTTAATTTATTGCCTTTATAAATCCCAGATAACCTTTAAAAGTATCTGGTTTATTCTGGCCGGAATAGTAGCGACCTTGTCTTTTCTGACCAATGCTATTATCCAGTTCTTTATTATTGCCGCTATTATTAATTTTTTTATTGTTTTTCATAAAAAGAAATTTAAAGAGAAACTTTTGAAAATCGGCCTGTTTATTCTGTCTTTTATTTTGTCTATTTCT
>Ga0180007_10007773_pt1 | contig 10040 bp, 13 predicted proteins | sample MM_PC_MetaG_FD_121122 | JGI IMG/M metagenome (GOLD analysis project Ga0180007, IMG submission 121122) | Groundwater microbial communities from the Aspo Hard Rock Laboratory (HRL) deep subsurface site, Sweden - MM_PC_MetaG | ecosystem: Environmental > Aquatic > Deep subsurface > Groundwater... | reverse complement strand
CGGAGCTTTTGCAAAATTTTCCAGTTGAAGATTTAACAATTGAGGAGACCCCAATAGAAGAAGTAATAAGAACCTTATTTAAAGGATCTATAAAAAATAAAAAATGAAGAAATATCTTCAGGTCTTAAAAATTACGTTTCAACAAGAATTTGCTTATAGATTAAATTTCATTATGTGGAGGGTAAGGAATGTAATGCAGATTTTTTTGCTGTTTTTTTTGTGGACTAGTGTTTTTTCCGATCCTGCAAGACAGTTTTTTGGTTATGATAGGTCAAAAATTTTAACTTATGTTTTTGGTATTTTAGTAATAAAAGCTATTGTTTTTTCATCACGTACGATTGAACTCTCAAGAATTATTTCTGATGGGACTTTAGCATTATATTTACTAAAACCAATAAATTTTTTTAAATATTGGTTTACAGCAGATGTTGCAAGTAAAATTCTTAACTTAAGTTTCTCTTTAGTAGAGAGTGTTTTATTATTTTTGATTTTAAAGCCCGAGTTATATTTTCAATCAAATCCAGCCTATCTTTTGTTATTTTTTATTTCTCTAATAATCGCAGTACTATTGTTTTTTGCAATTGTTTTTTTAATTAACATGTTTTCCTTCTGGGCCCCTGAAGTGGGCTGGGCTTTGCCGTTTTTATTTATTGTAATAATTGGTGATTTTCTTTCTGGATCTGTATTTCCTTTGGATATTTTTTCCGAGTCAGCCCAAAACATATTTTATTCACTTCCTTTTCCTTATTTAGTTTTTTTCCCTTTACAGGTTTATTTGGGGAAAATTTCAATTCCTACTGTAATTAATGGAATGTTTATTTCTTTTGGCTGGTTAATAGTTTTATGGTTTTCTATGAAATATGTTTGGGAAAAAGGAATGAAAAAATTTAGTTCAGAAGGGATATGAAAAAAAAGATTAAAAAATATTTTAAAGTTTGGTGGCTTTTAAGTAGGAATTCTTTTATGTCTATGCTTTCAAATCGTCTGGGTTCAATTTTCTTTTTATTAGGAAAGTTAATACGATTTTTTATTTATTTAGTTTTTATAGTAATTCTCCTTAAGGGAACAAATTCTCTTGCTGGTTATAGTTTAAATCAGACTGTCTTTTTTTATCTAACCTTCAATTTAATAGATATTTGTTCGCAATTCTTGTTTAGAGAAGTGTATCGGTTTAGACCTCAAATAGTTGAAGGGAGTTTTGATTTGGTTTTATCAAAACCAATAAATGCATTGTTCAGGTCTCTTTTGGGTGGGGCAGATGTATTAGACTTCTTTACTATTCCTCCTTTAATAATTGCAATGATTTTTGTTTCTCGGGGATTAAATCCTGGATTTTTTTCAGTAATTTTATATATGTTACTAGTTATTAACAGTTTAGTTATTTCAGCAGCATTTCATATTTTTGTACTATCTTTAGGTATAGTAACTTTAGAAGTTGATCATACAGTATTAATATATAGAGATTTAGCAAATCTAGGAAAATTTCCTATAGATATATATAGAGAGCCACTCAAAGGCTTTCTGACCTTTATTATTCCTATTGGTACAATGATGACATTTCCTGCCAAAGCTTTAATGAATTTAGTTACAGTTAATACTGTATTAATTTCTTTTCTTATTGGAGGACTGTTTATGTTTTTGTCTATTAAATTTTGGAAATTTGCTTTAACAAAATATTCATCAGCATCAAGTTAAACTTAGGAAATGAATAAGTTATTAATAATTTGTGGTCCAACAGCAACAGGAAAAACTTCTTTGGGTATTTATCTGGCTAAAAGGTTTAAGGGTGAGATTGTCTCTGCGGATTCAAGGCAGGTTTATCAAAGGATGGATATTGGGACGGGGAAGGATATACCTAAAGGTGCAATTTATAAAAAAGTTAATAAAAAAATAGGGGGATATTACGAAACTAATGGTATAAAAATTTGGGGATATGATTTAGTTGATCCTAAAGATGAATTTAATGTCGCACAATATATAAGATTTGCTAGGGAAGTAATAAAAGATATCCACAAAAGAAATAAACTTCCAATTTTAGTTGGAGGTACTGGATTTTATATAAAATCTGTTGTTGAAGGAATTGGTACAGCTGAAATTCCACAAAATATAGCTTTAAGAAAAAACCTTAAAAAAATTCCCAAAGATGAATTATTTGAAAAACTTGCGATTCTTGATTCTTCCAAAGCAGGGTCTTTAAATAAGTCAGATAAGGGTAATCCAAGAAGGCTTTTCCGTGCAATTGAAATTGCCACATGGAGACTTAGTAATTTAGGGTTACAAAATAAGGAAGAAAAATTTGATTACGATACTTTTTTCATTGGCTTAAATATGCCCAAACAGGCTTTGCACAAAAAAATTAAAGTAAGGGTAGATAAAAGAGTAGAAGGAGTCAAAAAAGAGATTTCATATTTGTTAAAACAAGGAATCGATTGGTCTTCCCAATCTATGAGCTCTTTAGGTTATAGGCAATGGAAAGAGTATTTTGAAGGCAAAGAGACAGAAGGAATGGCAATTAATAAATGGTTTTTGGAAGAAAAAAAGTATTCGAAGCGACAGATAACCTGGTTTAAAAAAAATAAAAAGATTTCTTGGTACTCTATAAATAGTTTTAAATGGAAAGAAAATGTGGAAAAGTTTATCGAAAAATGGTATTCTTCAAGTTGAAATATGCCTAAGAAAATTGAAATATCTCACAAAACTATTATCTTTACAGTAGTTTTTTTACTGTCTTTGTGGTTTTTGTTTTTTATTAAAGATATAATTTTTGCCATTTTTATATCAATTTTATTAATGTCTATTTTTAATCCTTTGGTAACAAGGTTCACAAGCTGGAAAATACCTAGGTTTATTGCAGTTTTAATTACATATATCTTGGTTTTAGGGATGTTTGGATTTTCTATTGCTTGGATTATTCCACCTTTAATTGAACAGACAACTAATTTTGTAAATAATATTCCTGTTTTTCTAAAAAATTTGGGTTGGACGGATTTTATAAATTCAAATATATTAAATAGTTTTATGTCCCAAATAGGGGCCTTACCTAGTCAAGCAGTTAAGTTTGGGGTGTCAGTTTTTTCAAATATTATTTCAATTCTTAGTGTTTTAGTACTCTCTTTCTATTTTCTTTTGTATAGGAGTAAGTTAAATGACCAATTAGCTTTTATTTTTGGAGAAGATAGAAAAGCACAGGTTGGTAAGATTATTGATGAGGTTGAGATAAAATTAGGAAGTTGGGCAAGAGGAGAGATTATTTTAATGTTTTTTATAGGACTTCTTACATACATTGGTCTTTTAATACTTGGTGTTCCATTCGCGCTGCCTCTAGCAATAATTGCAGGTATTCTAGAAATTGTTCCAGTTTTGGGACCAAATATTGCGGCAATACCGGCTGTGGTTATTGGTCTAACTATTTCTCCATTAATGGCTTTGGCAGTTGCTGCTTTATGTTTTTTGGTTCAACAATTGGAAAACTATTTATTAGTTCCAAAAATAATGGAAAAATCTGTTGGTGTAAACCCAATAGTAACTTTGATTTCTTTAACAATAGGTTACAGAATGATGGGTATAGTTGGTATTATTCTTTCCGTTCCTTTGTTTTTAACAATTAAAATACTTCTTAAGGAATATTTCAAAGGTAAGTAGTTTTTACCCAAATTTGCCTCTTTTTGGTATAATATGCTTGCTCTGGAGGAAAGACGATTACCCTACCTTTGGGTAGGGAGGAAAGTCCAGGCAGCAAAAGGCAGGGTGGCTATTGTAAGATAGCACGCGTAAGCGCTAGTTTAGAGCAACAGAGACTACAACTCATTTTTAAACTCTAAAGGTTTAAAGAAAGAGGGTGAAAAGGGCAATCCTCCTCGCTGCAACCTCCGAACGGAACGTTATTAGGATGCCTTTCCGAGTTCCAAAGTGAGGGCTTAGATAGATTATCGTCGAGATACAGAACCTGGCTTATTATCCCCCAGAGCACAAAAGGGATAAATGGAAAATAAAGGTTTTTGGAAAATAGGTTTTATACTAATTTCAGTTATTTTACTGATAGTAGTTGGCATGTTGGCATTTTTGTTTGGTAGAGGTGATATTGGATTAAATAATACTAATAAAGAAAATCTTTCCCTTGCTACGGAAAAACCAATAGTTACGTCAACTCCAAATTCAGTTTTAGAGATAGAATCTATTAAGGAGGCAGTTTATGAAAAGACAGGTTTAACTAGCGAAGTAGCTGATGTTACAGTGAGTCAATATACCTCAAATTACGCAAAAGGAGGAGTGAAAGAAAAAGAAGCAGTAGGAGGAGCATATTTTATCGCTGCAAAAGTAGATAATGAATGGATTTGTGTTTATGATGGACAATCACATCCGACATGTCAACAGATAGAGCCCTTTGATTTTCCTAAAAGTTTGGTCCCTGAATGTTTGGATGGAGCTAATAAAGTAGTCGAAAGGTAAATTTAATCTTCACAAACAATTGTTCCAATTTTAGAGCCTTTAATTATTTTTGCTAATTCATCAAGTCTTTTTATATTAAAAACAATTATTGGAATTTTATGTTTTTTGCAAAGCGTAAAAGCAGCTGCATCCATAATTTCTAATTCTTTTTTTATTACTTCACTATAGTTAAGTTTTTTGTGTAACTTTGCATTTGAGTTTTTTGAAGGATCACAAGAATAGATTCCATCTACATTGGTTGCCTTAATTAATACGTCACAATTAATTTCGGCCGCTCTTAAAGCTGCCCCTGTATCTGTTGTAAAAAAAGGACTTCCGACTCCTGCCGTAAAAATTACAACCCTTCCCTTTTCCAAATGTCTTATTGCCCTTCTTCTTATGTAAGGTTCTGCAACAGCTTTTATTTCAAAAGCCGTCATCATTCTTGTTGGCATTCCCTGTCTTTCAAAAGCTTCTTGAAGTGCCATTCCATTTATTACAGTTGCAAGCATTCCCATGTAGTCAGCTGTTGGTTCATCAACTTTACTTGTTCTTTCTCTTCCTCTAAAAATATTTCCTCCACCTACAACTATAGCTAACTCTACTTTTGTTTCTTTACAGATTTTTATTAATTTATTGGAGATTTCATTATAGGCATCAAAGTTAATTCCTTTCCCCTTTTGATTTCCAAATAAGTCCCCAGTGATTTTTAGAAGAACTCTTTTATATTTTAACTTTCTTTGAGTCACTTTCTGTATTATATTAGACTTTAGACAAATTCCAAGTGCAATATATATTATGAGAGTAATTGTTCAAAGAGTTAAAGAAGCTAGAGTTTTAGATATAAACCAGAAAAAAGTTGTTGGTCAAATTAATAATGGTCTTTTAATTCTTCTGGGGATTAAAAAAGGAGATTCTAAAAAGGAAGTAGATTATCTGAGTGAGAAAATATCTAAATTAAGAATAATGTCTGATAAGAAAGGGAAAATGAATTTATCTATTAAGGATGTAAAAGGAGAGGTATTAGTAGTATCACAATTTACTTTGTATGGAGAGACTAAGGGGCAAAATAGACCTTCTTTCATTAATGCAGAGGAACCTCAAAAGGCGGAAGAATTATATAACTATTTTTTAGAAAAACTTAAAAGTACTGGAATAAAGGTAGAGAAAGGTAGTTTTGGAAATTATATGGAAATTACTTCAGTTTTAGATGGACCTGTCACAATAATTATTAATTCTAATTAATCAGTATATTTCCTTTTCCTTCATTAAAAGATTTGCTTAGAAAACAAAAGGGTCCCGATGTACGGGAAAACCCTTTTGTGTTTAATGATTCAAATCGGTTTTTATCTTCCTCCGATTTTAAACATTGTTGTGCCACAAACATCACAAACTGCTTTTACGGCTTTCTTGCCGTTCTTCATTACTACGTCTTGATGTTCTTTACCTTCTCTCTTTGCGCGGCATTTTACACAGTACATCATATGTCTTCACCTCCCTTCAATTAGGGCAGAACTATTTTTTAAGTTCTTTGGCCTCTAGTTTTAGAGCCAAGCCAAGTATATCACTACTTCCAAAGCTAATATGAGGCTAACTATTATAAGACTTTTTGTAATGTCCTTTCTGATATAGCCTTGATAGCTGTCTTTTGCCTTAGGCTCGGCGTTTTTTCGTAATCCAATACCCTTAGAAGTGCCTTTAATAGTATTTTTAATTTGCCCCTTGACAGTGGGCTCAAAATTGAAATTTTTAGCTTCATTTATTATTTTATAAGCAAATGTATATTTCGTATTTTGTTTTTGTTTTCTCGTTCTTTTTTTCGACATCCTTTTCTATTATTGATTTTATTTCCAAAATTATCAAATAATTTTCTTGACACTATTATATCTAAATGTAAAAATGACAGAGTTTAGGAAAAAATATAAATGTTTAATATTCAATTAATTATTTTAATAGTTGTTGGTGTTTGGACTTTAATATTAAGTGTTTTTGTATTTATCATATTTTCTTTTTTCAGGAAATTATCAAAAGGAATAAAAGAACCTGATATTAGAAAAACTCTAGATAAAGTTCTTGCTGCTGAAACTAAAAATCAATCTGAAATTCAAGAAATTAAAAAAGAAATTCAAAATATAAAAGATTTGGATTTAGGACATGTACAAAAAATGTCTTTAATAAGATTTAACCCTTTTAAAGAAACTGGAGGAGACCATAGTTTTTGTTTTGCGCTTCTTGATGGAAAAGAAAATGGAGCAATTATTACAACACTTCATACAAGAGATAGGACTAGGGTATATGCAAAAGCTATTAAAAATGGCAAAAGTGAGTTCGAACTATCAGGTGAAGAAAAAAAGGCATTGTTAAAAGCCCACAAAAGTTAGTATTATTATTCTATGGACAAAAAATCAAAATTTGTAAATTTCATTACTTCCAAAAAATTTATGAAAGTTATTGGGTTTGTTGGGATTTATCTTTTAGTAACAGGAATCTCTTTAGCGATTTTTAGTTTTATCAAAAAGGATGATGCTGCAACAGCAGGATCTGGTGACGGAATAAGATCAAGAATAGATCTGTCAGCCCCAAAGACTGAAGTTTGTCCTATTAATGGACTTAAATTTACAAAGGAAGAGAAGTATATATGGGAAGAGAGACGTCCGATTGCTGCAATGATTGAAAATCATGCGGATTCCAGGCCTCCATCTGGTCTTTTAAAAGCTGATGTAATTTATGAAATTGTTGCAGAAGGTGGAATTACTAGATTTTTAGGAATTTTTTATTGTGGTGTTTCAGCTGAAGAAGTTAAAATTGCTCCGGTCAGGTCAGCAAGAGTTTATTTTATTGATTATGCTTCAGAATATGGAGATAAACCAATTTTTATGCATGTGGGAGGAGCTAACGATTATTCTGGATTAGGAGATACGGCTAAGCAAGTAAGAGCATTGGAACTATTGGAAACCCTAGGTTGGAGAGTTCCTAAAGGAAATGATTTTGATACAACCTATGATTCAGGTTTTCCAGTATTTTGGAGAAATTATGAGAGATTGGGAAAAGAGGTTGCAACGGAACACACTATGGTGGCTTCACTGGATGCTGCATTTGCTCAAGCCGAAAAGCGGGGATTTGGTGCAAAGAATGAAAAAGGAAAAGCTTGGGACGCAAGCTTTGTTGAATGGAATTTTATTGATGATAAACCTGAGACTCCTGTAGCTTCTAATATTTCGTTTAAGTTTTGGGATAATAAAACTGATTATGATGTAAATTGGAAATATGACTCTGCTAATAATCAGTATCTAAGGTTTAACGGAGGAAAAGAGCATATAGATTTGGAATATAAACAACAATTTGCTGCCAAAAATGTTGTAATACTTTTTGCAAAAGAGAAAAGTTCGGTTGATAGAAATATGCATTTGTATTACACAACTATTGGTGAGGGAAATGCACTTGTATTTCAGAATGGAATTGTGGTAAAAGGAAGTTGGGAGAAAGATTCTAGGGAGGAAAGAACAAAGTTCTTTGACGCTAAGGGTAAAGAAATATCATTTGTCAGAGGACAAACTTGGATAGAAATAGTACCTGCCGGTAACGAAATAGAATATTAATTTTCCTGCCCCAATGGAATATATATGGCTAATTTAGCTGACATCATTACTTCGAAAGTGCGAATAAAAGTATTAGAACTTTTCTTGTCTAACTTAAATGAAAAATATCATGTAAGAGGAGCTGTAAGAGAAGTGGGAGAAGAAATTAATGCGGTAAGACGCGAACTTGATAGATTAGAAAAGGCGGGAATTCTCAAAAAAGAGCCAAGAGCTAATAGAGTTTATTATTGGGTTAGAGAAGATTATCCTTTTTTTGGAGATATTTTATCTTTAGTTTCAAAAACTACTGGTTTGGGTGCAGAAATTATTGCTAATAGAAATAAAATCGGAAAAGTAGGTTATGTTATGTTTTCAGGGAGATTTGCCAGAGGTAAAAATAGGAGAAAAGATGATGAGGTGGAGATTTTAGTTGTTGGAGAAGTTGTCTTACCTGAACTTTCTTCCTTAATAAGGAAAGAAGAAAGTAAACGCGGAAAAGAAATAAATTATACTGTTATGAGTAAAGACGAATTAGATTTTAGAAAAAAAAGAAGAGATCCATTTCTTTTGGGAATTTTAACTACTAGTAGAACAATGATAATTGGTGACGAGGAAGAACTTATTGGTTAGCTTATGCCTCAAATATCTACTCCTGTTAAAAAAACATTACTAATTCTTTTTTTAACAATTATTGCAACTTTTATTTCTTTACCGAACAGAATTCCTTTAAATATTAAGTTAGGGAAAATAAATATAAAAAAAGATCTAATTAGGCCTGATATTAATTTTAAAATAGGGAAGTTTGAAGTAAAAAAAAGTTTTGATTTATTTTTAGGTTTAGACTTAGCTGGAGGAAGTCATTTGGTTTTTGAGGCAGATGCATCAAATATTAATCCAGATAATGTTAAAAACGCTCTAGATTCCCTAAGGGATGTAATAGAAAGAAGAGTTAACTTGTTTGGAGTTTCCGAACCAGTTGTTCAAACATCTTCTTTTGCTGGGAAAAATAGAATCATTGTTGAACTTCCCGGTGTCAAAGATACAAAGGAAGCAGTTGATATTATTGGGAAAACTGCTCAACTAATTTTTGCAGAAGTACCTCAATCTACAGAATCTGCATCTTTCAAGTTAACCGATTTAACTGGGGCTGATTTATCAAGTGCAAGGGTAGGTTTTGATGAACAAAAAAGTGGGAAACCTGTAATTCAACTCCAGTTTTCAAAAGAAGGAGGGGATAAATTTGAGAAAATTACTTCAGAAAATATCGGGAAGCCTTTGGCAATAATTTTGGATAACGAAGTTGTTTCTGCTCCTATTGTCCAAGAAATAATTTCAGGCGGTCAAGCTGCTATATCAGGAGATTTTACATTAGATCAAGCAAAACAACTCTCTTTGCAATTAAATGCAGGTGCACTTCCCATCTCTATTAATCTGGTTGAGGAAAGAACAGTTGAGGCAATTTTGGGGACTGAATCAGTTAATAAAAGCATAAGGGCAGGAGTTGTAGGACTATTAATGGTACTTATATTTATGGTTCTTTCTTATGGTTGGTTGGGAATAATTGCGGATTTGGGACTGATTGTATTTGGTGTTTTGACTTTGTCTTTATATAAATTAATTCCCGTTGTTTTAACACTTCCTGGTATTGCAGGTTTTCTTCTTTCAGTTGGTATGGCGGTTGACAGTAACATTTTGATCTTTGAAAGATATAAAGAGGAAAAATTAAGAAGAAATACTGCAGATGCTTTAGAGATCTCGTTTGGAAGAGCTTGGGATTCAATAAGAGATGCAAATATTGCCTCCCTTGTAACTGCTTTTATTCTAGCTAACCCTTTTGATTGGAGTTTTCTTCATACATCAGGACCTGTTAGAGGTTTTGCAATAACTCTAGCTTTAGGAATTGGAATTAGTCTTTTTACAGGAATTTATGTATCAAGAAATTTACTCAGAGTTTTTGTAAAGGAGAAAAAAAATGATTAAGTGGATGAAATATAGGTTTATATATTTGGGAGTTTCTTTATTTTTTCTTATTTT
>Ga0180007_10007772_pt1 | contig 10041 bp, 15 predicted proteins | sample MM_PC_MetaG_FD_121122 | JGI IMG/M metagenome (GOLD analysis project Ga0180007, IMG submission 121122) | Groundwater microbial communities from the Aspo Hard Rock Laboratory (HRL) deep subsurface site, Sweden - MM_PC_MetaG | ecosystem: Environmental > Aquatic > Deep subsurface > Groundwater... | reverse complement strand
CAGTTTTAAATAAGGCTAAACATCAGTGGAATATTGTTCCAAAATTTATGGCTTAGAAATTACACATAGCCTACTTACTTTCTTAACATGCTTCCTAAGTTCTACCACGCTTCAGAAGTCGTTCTTGACTTCACGATGCAGAGCTTAACTCTGACATCTGGGGAGGACTCAGAAAAAGTTTACTTTTTCTTCCTATGCTCATGCAACTGTCTTTTGTGATGGTGAGTAACGGTATATATTAAGGTTATAACAAAGAACAAAGGAATAATTCTTGTCGCTATGAAATACAAAAATGCCTCTTTTATTATAAAAAGGTTCTCAATCATGTGGTGCAATACCAAAAACAAAACCCATAAAATCAAAAGTAAATAAAACTCTTTCCAGTCTATCAAGAGGTACTTCTCAAACTTACTCTTTAAGTTTTTTTTCACCAATTTTTTTGAATCACTTTTTTTCCACCCATATAAGGAACTAACACCTTGGGAATCTTTATTGAGCCATCTTTTTGTTGATTATTCTCCATTATTGCAACCAAAGCTCTAGATGTTGCAATAACAGTATTGTTCAGAGTGTGGGCATAATATCTATTTCCCCTGTCTTCTATCTTTATTCCTAATCTTCTTGCCTGCGCTGCCTCCATATTTGTTAGTGAAGTTATTTCAAAATAATCATTCTTCCTAGGACTCCACGCCTCCAAATCACAAGACTTAGCTTTCAAGTCAGACAAATCTCCAGAACAAAGCTCAACCACTCTAAACGGAATTTCTAACTTCTTAAATAAATCAACAGAATATTTTAACATCTTCTCGTACCATTTATAAGAATCTCCAGGCTCACAAACAACAACCATCTCTTGTTTGTTAAACTGATGAGTCCTAAATATCCCTTTCTCATCAATCCCGTGACTACCTATCTCTTTTCTAAAACACATTGAATAAGATGTCTGCAATATGGGAAGCTCCTTTCCCCTCAAGGTTTTATCTATAAACTGTCCAATCAGAGGATGTTCTGACGTGGCAATCAAAAATAAATCCTCTCCATCCACCTTATAAGCCATTGTTTCAATCTCTTCATTAGAATAAACCCCTTTCAATATCTTTTCTCTTATCATTAATGGAGGTTCTACATACATAAATCCTTTTTCAACCATAAAATCTCTTGCATAATTAATCAAAGCCATATTCAATAAAGCCAAATCTCCCTTCAAGAAGTAAAACCCTTTTCCTGCAACATCAGCGACCACATCAAAATCTAGCATTCCCAATTCCTCTCCCAGCTCAACATGGCTCTTAACATCTTTTAATTTCTTTGGAACCCCATACTTTCCAATTACTTTATTACAAGTCGCATCCTTCCCTATAGGAACACTGGAATGTATTATATTTGGAATCTTCCACATTATCTCTGTAATCTCTTCTTCAAGTTTCTTCCTTCTATCCTGCATGTTACTTATCTCCCCAGGAATCTCTCCGGCCTTCTTTATTTCAACGGTAGCACTCTTTCCCGCTTTCTTTAATTCACTTATATTTTTAGAAACCTGATTTCTAGAACTCCTCAAAGAATCTTCCTTATACTTAAGCTCCCTCCACTCCTTATCCAATCTTATAACCTCATCAACTAACTTTAACTTGTCCTTTTGGAATTTATTCTTTATATTGTCCCTAACTAGCTTAGGATTCTCCCTAATTAATTTGATGTCTATCATGAAGATATTAACAAATAAAGATATTTAAAGTTATTCCAATATCCTCCAATATGAGAGCCGTATTAAGGTCTAAAATACACAAAGCAACAGTAACAGAAGCAAATCTGGATTACATAGGGAGCATAACAATTGATTCCGACTTAATAGAAAAAGCGGGTTTTTGGCCAGGAGAAAAAGTTCTTGTAGTCAGCAACACCTCAGGAGCAAGACTTGAAACATATGTAATGAAAGGGGAAAAACAAGGAGCCATATGTATGAACGGAGCAGCAGCCCATTTAATAAAACCCGGAGAAGAGATAATAGTTATGGGCTTTGAAATAACTGACAAACCCATAAAACCCAAAAACATACTTGTTGATAAAAATAATGGATTTGTTAAATATTTATAATTTCAAAACTCTTAAAAAGCTGTCTTTCCTATTTAAGCCATGGGGGTGATAGACAGTATTATAGAAATAATTACCGGCATGCATGACGGAATCATGAGCTCTGTTCCTCCGTGGGCACAACTCGGAATAACCTTCTTTATTCTTATAATCCTCATAGTAATATACTCTGTAATTGTATGGAAATTCTACAGATTCATAGCAAGAAAAAACATACTAGAATTAAACCTAAATCAATACAACAGGTCAGATCACCCAGTACTTCAAAAACTTCTTGCAGGATTTTTTTACTTCATAGAATATATAATAATACTGCCTTTCCTTATCTTCCTATGGTTTGCAGTATTTGCAATACTTCTAATACTTTTAACAGATAGTCTAGATGTGCAGGGAGTGATACTACTTTCAGCAACAATAATAGGAGCCATAAGAATGATTTCATACATTCCAAAATACGGGCAGGCTCTGGCAAAAGAGGTTGCAAAACTTCTTCCTTTCACGCTTCTAGCAATATCAATGACAAAACCAAATTTCTTCAACTTCTCAAGAATAATGGATCAAATTGGCCAGTTACCAGAATTCTTCAGCTCAATAGCAATATACATACTATTCATAATCTTCCTTGAAATAATTTTAAGACTATTTGAGTTCTTCACAGCAGTATTTGGCTGGCACAATATCCCAGACGAAACTTAGTTTTACTCTCAAAAATTTGACAAAACCCTTTTTTTAAGAAGCTCGTATCTTTCAACAGTTTTAGGATAAGATAAAATGTAATCTCTAGTTGTTTTGAACCCGTTTGTTTTTGGAACACCCTTTGGAATTATTATCCCTTCTGGAAACTGTCTTCTTGTTAAATCAACCTCCTCACCATCAACAAGATTGAAGTAGTGGGAAATACTCTCATCCCCAACAGATACCTGAGCCCACACTATTTCTCCATCAACATAATCATTAACAACTAAAGCAGTAACCGCGCACTGCCCTAGTGCGGGATTCCCAGTGTTCCATTTATTAGGAAATGAACTTGTTTCCTTACACCAAGATTGTTCTAACGCTCTTTCAAGAAAAGACGTAACTATCATAAAAAAGAAACAAATAAGGGGTTTATTAAAATTTCTGATTCTTATTTTTACCTAATTATTTAAGAAAAGGTGAAGGACTCAGTTCTTCTCTACCGCTGGATGGTCGTGTCCTTGTTTCTTTCTTTCTTCAAGCATCTTTATATGTTTGCTTCTCTCCTCTTCATAATCAGAGGCCTCAACACCAGAGGTCCTTATCATTTTAGCAACATACTCTCCTCCTAAAAAATGAGGGGTCAAAACATAGGTTGCACCTTTCTTATAGAATATCATAGCGTCTTCAATAGAGTGAGCCCTAACAATAATGATTGCTTTTGGATTAGTTATCCTAACAGTTTCTATTAAAATAACATTTGTTTCTAAATCAGGAATTGTTGATACAATGAGCTGCGCCTTCTTTAAAGGAAGCTCACTAAGTAGATCGCTATCATAAGCATCTCCGTATAAAATCGGAATTCTAAGCTTCTTCAAATCTGCAACAACATCAGGGTTAAAATCAACGACAAGATATTTTTTCTTTATGTGTTTAAAAGATTTCAAAATACTAAACCCAATTCTGTTATAACCCAAAAGAATAGCATCATAATCCTTTTTCAAAATCTTCTCTTTCTTTACGTTTCCTTTCTCAAAGAATCTCAGATATTTTGAAATCTTAGGATAAATCTTATCCGCATAAATTATCATGTAAGCAGAGCCAGCAATTGTGATAATCCCTACAAATGTCACTAGCGACAAAATCTCTTGGGAAATATGCCCCACCTTCACACCAAGCGCAATCAAAATTAAAGAGAACTCGGAAATCTGGGCAACAGTCAAACCAGCCATAAACCCAATTCTCTTTGTGTACCCAAAAAGCCCCATAAGAGACATAACAATTAAAGGATTCCCTATAAGTATAAACAAAGAGAAAATAATCGCCGGAACCAAATTCTCTCCAAACCCTGACAAAATCATTTGTGAACCTAAAAATATGAAAAAGTAGATTATAAAAAAGTCTCTCAAGGGCTTCATTCTAACACTTATCTCAAAACTATAGGGAGAGACAGCTAGCACAACTCCAGCAATCAAAGCTCCAACTTCCAAAGACAATCCGGCATAATGAAACAAAGACGCAATCCCCAACCCCCATGCCAGTGAAAAAACAAAAAGTAACTCTTGAGACTTCGCAAAAGTCTTTTGAAATACTGGTAAAACAAAGACACTAATAACTACAATTAATGCAGTCAAGATAGTTCCTTTAATCAGTGTAGTCCCAACAGAACTTATGAAACTCTCACCTGAAGACAAAGACGAAATAGCAATAAGAATAACCATTGCAACCAAATCTTGAACCAATAAAAATCCTATTGAAATCTTGCCATACAAACTTCCCAAATCTCCCCTATCTGAAAGAAGTTTAGTGATTATGATTGTGGAAGAAAAAGTCAAAGCAATTGCGATGTAAAGGGAAGTTATGATTGAAAATCCAAATGCCCAGGAAATCAAAAACCCAAAAATAACCGTGAAAACTATCTGACCAACACCAGTTATAATAGAAATTTTTCCAACATCCTTAACCACCCTTGGAGACAAATGTAATCCTACAATAAAAAGAAGAAATGCAATTCCAAACTCAGAAAAAATCTTAAGAGTTTCTCCGTGTGTAAAAGCATTAAGAACAAAAGGTCCAACAATAATCCCAGACAAAATGTACCCTATAATAAGAGGTTGCCTCAAAAATTTCATTATGACCGAGACAGCAAAAACAATAGCAATAACCACACTTATTTGTACAAAAGCTTCAACCATATTTCACCTCACAAAAACCAAGCAAAATTAGTATAAAAAGTTTAACCTTTTAACAACAGCTCTTCAATTCTTGCTTTCTTCCTTGTAATAGAGTCTTGTCTATCTTTTCTGTCGTCAATAGTCATAACAAGGTAAACCCTATCAGAACGTGCTCTTAGTATCCTATGGGCCCCGATTACAACCCCATAAACATCATCCATACCCCCCTCAATAAGGGTTGCCATTGAGGTAACCTCACACCCCATCCCCCTGTGCCTACATTCAGACCTAATGTACCTTATGGCATCAACAACATACTCTGAAACACTCGCTCCTTTGTCTGTTGGAAAAATAGATACCTGTGCTAACATATCCAAATAAGAATACTTTTCTTTATAAAAATTACCCCAAAAGCTTTTTAAACTAGTCTTCGATTTATTAAACATGGCCAAGGTAAGAATAAAATTAAACAGTACAGAAATAGAAGTCCTAAACAACGTTACAGATTCTATAAGAGAAATAGCTAAAAAAGCCGGAATAGTTATAAGCGGACCGGTTCCTCTTCCAACAAAAAAACTCAAAATCACAACAAGAAAATCTCCTTGCGGAGATGGGACAGCAACATTTGACAGATTCGAAATGAGAATCCATAAAAGACTAATAGATCTTCCAGCAAACGAAAAGGTTCTTCACCATATAATGAGGATGAAGATTCCAAAAAACGTCAACATTAAAATTGAAATGAAAGATTAAAGATGAAATGCTATTCTGAAATCCTAAAGCTAAAAACTAAAGAAGCTCTGGAGTTTATTGATATTACTGATAAAATAAAAAAAATAGTTGATAAGTATCCTTTTCTACAAGGCTATGTTAATATTTTCAGTAGACACACAACAATGGCCATAAAAATAAACGAGAGTGAAAAACTCCTTATGCAAGACTTCAAAAACTTCTTTGAAAAAATAGCTCCAAAAAACTCCAAATACTTCCATGATAAGATAGAACTAAGACAAGACTGCCCTGAAAACGAACCAAAAAACACAAACGGTCATCTAAGATGCATGGTCATGGAAACCTCACAAAACATTCCAATAATTAACAAAGAGATGGCTCTTGGACAGTGGCAGAGGATATTTGCAGTAGAAACATGCAGTGCAAGAGACAGAGAAATAGTTGTACAAGTCTGTGGGAATTAAATTTATAAACCCCACAAAATATATCTATTAATGAAAAAAGATTGGATTTATATAGGGGGAATATTTTTAATAATCGTTGCTTTCGGATTTGCAAAAGGCGGATTTACCGGAAGAACAGTAGAAAATAACATGGGAACACAAATAAAACTCGAAACAAGCGCAGGAGACATAATAATAGAATTGTATGATGACATGCCAATAACAACAGGGAATTTTGAAAATCTTGTAAAACAAGGCTTCTACAATGGGGTTATATTTCACAGAATAATTGATGGTTTTATGATACAAGGGGGAGACCCCACAGGAACAGGAACAGGCGGACCTGGATACAACATAAATGACGAATTCACACATCAACCAGGAAACTATAATCTAAGAGGGACAATAGCTATGGCAAACGCAGGACCAAACACGGGAGGGTCACAATTCTTTATAAATCTTGTAGATAATAATTTCTTGGATTCAAAACACCCTGTATTCGGCAGAGTTATTGAAGGAATGGATGTTGTTGATGAAATAGCAAAAGAAAACACCGACTCTAGTGATAGACCGATTGAAGAAGTTGAGATAGAAAAAGCCACGGTCCTTAAATAAAATGAAAATCCTCCCTCCGACAGTATATGAGATTATAACCTGTAAATGTGGTGAAAAATATATTACAACAGAAGGTACAGACAATGTTTATCATTGCTTAAAATGTGGAGAAAATTTAGTAGAATACCCCTCAACAAGATATGAAGTTGAAAATAGCCAATTAATAAAATTTATTGAAACACATTTTCAGGAAGTAGAAAAATCAGAACCCCAAAAACCATTAAGACTTCCACCTGATTAAAGTTTTCACAATATAAAATATACATCCCATAACAACTTTTCTTTTAAACTAATTTAATCTTTATTCTTCATGATTAAACCAACTATTTATCCGGCTGGAAGCTTTTCTTCTAATTGGAGAGACTCTTTCAAAACCGCGCTTCCAAACTTTCATTTTAGTGACCCAAGAAACCATAGGCAGCACGCAATTGCAAAACTAGTTGAAGACGATATGAATGCTTCCCAAGGATGTAATGTACTCCTAGCTTACTTCCAAAAAGGATACCAAAGAGGGACAATGACTTACGCCGAGATAGGAGCAGCAAGAGCAAGAGGAATACCAATAATCACAGTTGATGAAGATTCACAAGAACCATTGTTTTTAAGCGTAGCATCGTACGCCTTTTCTGATAAAGAAAAAGCCTTCAAATTATTAAGAAGCGGGGAATACGAATCTAAATTCTCCCCCATAAAACAACTCCCTGAAGAGATATGTAAAAAAGTGTTATTTGTTGGAAATCTTGAAAATTTCTCTCAGATAATTCAAGAAATAAGAAAAACAAAAACATGTTTAACCAGCTATGATTCAACCAACCTTGATGATTTTGCAAGAGATGTAGATATTCTTGTAGTTAATTTCAACAGTGGAGAAAGAAATAGGGAGGCCATCTTTTACATGGGAATTTGTTATGCTTTAGACATCCCAGTAATTTTATGCACCGGAAACCAAATAGTTTATCCCCCTTTAGCAGGAATAGCAAGAAGAATCTTTCCCGGGCCAAATAGGGGGGCAATACTAGTAGATTACCTAAATAATCTGAACAAACAAGATATCCAATCAGAAGCCCAAATCTATTACGCTTTAGAAAAGAAGTACAATTTCTTAAGACAATAACTTTATAAAACCCTTTTTCTCAGTGATACTATGGAAAAAGATATTGGGAAAATACCAAAAAACGATACATCCGATATTGTTATTCGTGTTGACGATTTCGGTGGAAAGCGGGGTTTAACAATAAGAGAGTTTGTTACAAGTGATAGATACACCGGGTTTACAAAGGCAGGAGTTAGAATACCAGCAGCAGAATTTCTAAAGTTCAGAGAGATGATAAACTCTGTTTCTGTATCAGAAATGGCAGAAACACCAGAACCTGCGGAAGCAAAGACTACAAAAGCCAAACCAAAAGCAGAACAAGAAACTCTTGACAAGAAAGAAGAGATGCCTGATTACTAGTTCTGAAAAAGTAAGATTTAAATAGTGTTATGAATAGGTATTCATAACTAAATAAGCTAATTTAATTAGCAGGAAGAATAAAAATGCCAAATAAGGATAAAACCGGGCCAAGAGGAGAAGGACCAAAAACAGGAAGACAAGAAGGAAACTGTGAAGGAGTCCAACCCCTAAAAAGAGGATACGGAAAGGGTGTTTGTAGAAGATCCCAAAATAGAAGAAATTGAAATGCCCAGACCATGCATAAGAAGAAGGATAAGAGGCAATCCTTCTTCACACTATTTTAAGCCGGCCGGAATTCCAAAAAGAAAATTGGAAGAATCTCTACTAAGTGAAGATGAATTCGAAGCAATAAGGCTAATAGATTACGAAAACCTCCCCCAAGAAAAAGCCGCTTCAAGAATGCAAATATCTCAACCAACACTCTCAAGAATATTAAAATCTGCAAGAAATAAACTAGCAGAAGCCATCATAAAAGGAAAAGTAATAAAAATAGAAAAAAGTAACTGATTACATCAAAACCTTTAAAAGAAAGAATCAACTATAAAGAAAATGGCCAATAAAAATAAATGGGTGACTCCTTTGGTAATTATCGCGGTTATAGTTCTTGCAATATTATTAATGGCAAAAAACCCTGGCCCACAGACAACAGAAGAAATTGCAAAATGTATAGGTAAAAAATCTGTTGTTTACGAAAGACTGGGTTGTCATGCCTGTGAAAATCAACAAAAATTATTTGGGGAATTCTACGAACACATTACAAGTGTAGATTGTTTCTTCGAACAAACAGAGTGTCAAGAAAAAAATATTGAAGCAAATCCAACATGGATAATAAACGGAGAGAAGTATGTTGGGACTCAAAGCATAGAAACCCTCCAAAAACTAACTGGTTGTTAAAATGAACTTCATAAAAATAACTTCCCTTGCACTAGCAGATTCTGTTAACCCGTGTGCTATTGCTGTTTTGGCAATGATTCTTGTTGCAATAATGATTCAAAATCCAGATAAAAAAAGAAGAGTTTTATTGGGAGGATTATCTTTTGTGGCAGCAGTGTATGTTGGATATTTTATATACGGAGTAATTATAGTACAATTATTTAGAACCCTTACACAAGCAATACTTACGGCGTCCCCTTATGTTTACAAGGGATTCGCAATAATTTCTATGATTCTAGGTGCACTAAACATAAAAGACTTTTTTTATTACAAAAAAGGAAGTGTCGGAACAGAGATGCCAATCTTCTTAAGACCAAAAGTAAAAAAGATAATAGAAAGAGTGACCTCTCCTTCTGGAGCATTCATAACAGGCTTTTTAGTAACTCTCTTCCTACTTCCGTGCACAATAGGTCCTTATGTTGTAGCCTCTGGTCTTCTCTCAGACCTAGGAATAATTGGAGCACTTCCCTGGCTTCTTTATTATAATCTTATTTTTATTCTTCCAATGATAATCATAACTCTAGCAATTTATTTTGGATTTGCTAAAGTCGATGAAGTAACAGGATGGAAAGATAGAAACATAAAAAGACTACATCTTGTTGCAGGATTGTTGTTATTTTTAGTTGGTGTAGCACTACTTACAGGATGGTTGTAAAAATAAGCAGAATTTAAAAAGATTTCTAAAACTTCTTCAAAAACTCTTGTTTTAAAGTTTCACTTAAGTCTTTTGGTTTTGGTGTTGTTCCCTCTAATTTTTTCGGCGCGGCGCCTTCGGCGTCATAACGCACCACCCGACCGTCCTCATCAGAGTCGTCCAAGTAGTTCGAGTAAGCATCCCAGATGCCAAGCGTACCAAGATAAGCCCCGAACAATCCATTTTTTCCAACAGACCTAAAAGGATAATCTGAAACCGAAACAGTTTCTT
>Ga0180007_10007770_pt1 | contig 10043 bp, 7 predicted proteins | sample MM_PC_MetaG_FD_121122 | JGI IMG/M metagenome (GOLD analysis project Ga0180007, IMG submission 121122) | Groundwater microbial communities from the Aspo Hard Rock Laboratory (HRL) deep subsurface site, Sweden - MM_PC_MetaG | ecosystem: Environmental > Aquatic > Deep subsurface > Groundwater... | reverse complement strand
GGCATAATATGGCCGATCTCAATAAAATAGGGTTCAAAATCAATCATTCTATCTGCAATTCCCGTGATAACGACTTTATTATCAAAGATCAGCGCATCAATACTTAATTCAAACCCTTCCATAAATTCTTCAATGATCAGTTCTCCGCTGGGAGAATATTTTTTAGCATGGTCAAAACATTCCTGAACTTCAGAGAACTTCCTGATCTGCCGTACTCCCCTGGCACCCATATTATCAGAAGGTTTGATCACGATCGGGAATTCATGTTTCTCGGCAAATTTAAAGGCATCCTCTATACTCCAGCATTCGGAAAAATCAGGAGAAGGGATCCCGGCAGCTTTGAATTTTTTTCTCATTTTGATCTTATTCGTTGCTGACTCTGCTGCTTCAAATTTAATCCCCGGTAAAGAGAGGGCATTGGCCACAGCGGATACGGTCATGGAAGCATCCGTCCCGATCGTAATAACTCCATCGATCCTGCCTTTTTCTGAATATTTCTTGGCGGCCCTGACCGTACCTTCAATATCTTTTGTACTCATTACGATAGGGACATCGGCAAGTTTTAAACCAAGCGCATCAGGATTATAATCCGTTACAATCGTCTTTAAGCCCATCTCTTTGGCGATCTCTATAACAGGTCTTTGCAGTAATCCGGCACCAATGATCATTAAACTTTTTTGAACTGCCATATTATTATTACACTTAGTAAGAATACTCAAACCAGAGCTTCACATCCGATGTTTCACTGGTAGAGGAACCGTCGATCTGAGTAATATATATTTTTACATATTTATTGATAGACGGTTTATAAAGGATATATACATGCCCTGCAATTGCAGGTATAAAATAATTATTAATATACCCGGCGGAAGGGATGTTCACATAGTCGTCTATATTCGCAACATACCCGCCATCCTGTAAAGAGCTGTCATTAGACTGGACAGAAAGCACGGGTGTGAACGTCCCGCTGGTATTCTCTATCTTGAAAAAGAGATCGCCGGTTCCGTTCATTAAATAGTTATCCGCTACATTGGTCATGGTGATCTGGCCGTCATTATTAAAAATTATGCCGTCTCCTGATTTGCCGATTATCTTCTGATTCTGCAGATTCGTACTGCCTTTTACTTTGACGGCAACAGCCACATCTTCTGTCAAAGGGCTGTTGTATTCTTTTTCTCCAATTAATAAATAGGCGCTTACCGCTACATAATATGTTGTATTCGCATTAATGGGGGCGGATGCTGAATCCCTGCTCACCGTAATAAAAGATTTTGCAGAAGCATTGGGAAAACATCCGGTACTGCCGTAGAGGAGTGTAGGAAATGTCCCGTATGAATTAACCACCGGGGACAGCATCTGAGAGCTGATATCAGGTAATGTGCTCACATACACATTGTATCCCTTAAATCCCTCTTCAATATTATTGCCGTAAAATTTTATAGTAATACTGTCATTATTTCCGACAGCCTGGACAGGTCCGGGTTTGTTAACGATCCTCTCCGGAGCAGTTACTTTATTCTCACAGGATATAAACAGAAAGAGAGCGGAACTGACAACCAGAACAGGCAGAAGATTATAAACTCGGCTGTATCTCATCATTAGCATTCCAATCTACTGAATCTTGCTTCTTTTTCCTGCTTTTTTTGGTTTTGGATCCTTTTGATCTTTTTTTATCTTCCCGATCTTTTGCAGTGATGATCTCGCAGGCATCTGATTTGATATGTTCATTCCTGGAAAGGGCGATCTTCAGCACCTGTTCTGTATTCTGTACAAAATAAAAAGTGATCCTTTTCTGTACCTGGGATGGAATGTCTTCAAAATCTTTCTTGTTCTCAAAAGGCAGGATAACATGCTTTATATCCGCTCTATTCGCGGAGAGGACCTTCTCCTTTACCCCTCCAACAGGAAGGATCTTCCCGCGCAGGGTGATCTCTCCTGTCATGGCAACGTCCTTTCTGACCGGTATCTTAGAAAGGGCACTGATGAGAGCTGTTGCAATAGTGATCCCGGCAGACGGTCCGTCTTTGGGAACCGCTCCTTCAGGGACATGAAGGTGAATGTCGCTCTTTTTATGGAAATCCAGAGGGAGATTGAAACTCTTGGCTTTTGACCTTGCATACGAAAGCGCTGCCTGGGCTGACTCCTGAAAGACCTCACCCAGTTTTCCCGTCAGGATCAGCTTACCGCTGCCCGGGATGACAGAGACCTCAATAGAAATAATATCCCCGCCCGCTTCGGTCCATGCAAGGCCCGTAGAAACCCCGATCTCATCTTTCTCCTCTGCTTCTCCGTATCTGAATTTATGAGGACCTAAATATTTTTTGATCGCTTCACTTTTTACATGGATAGCTGCTTTTCTGTTATTCTCTACTATCTCTTTTGCCACCTTTCGGCATAAGGAAGCAATGGTCCTTTCCAGTTCACGAACCCCGGCTTCTCTTGTATAATACCTTATAACATCAAAGAGTCCGTTCCGTGTAATTATAATATTCGTTTCTGTTAGGCCGTGTTCCTTTGTCTGCTTGGGTATCAGAAATCCCTCTGCTATATGTACTTTTTCGATCTCTGTGTAGCCGCCGATAAAGATCAATTCCATCCTGTCCATAAGTGGTTTAGGTATGGACTGGATCGTATTAGCAGTCGTAATAAAAAAAACATCGGAAAGATCGAATGGAAGTTCTATATAGTGATCTGAAAATGAATTGTTCTGTTCCGGATCCAGCACCTCAAGCAGTGCTGAAGACGGGTCACCCCGAAAATCAGTGCTCATCTTATCGATCTCATCAAGTAAAAATACAGGATTTCTGGTCTTTGCCTTTTTTATTCCCTGAATGATCCTTCCCGGCAGGGCTCCGACATAGGTCCTTCTGTGTCCCCTGATCTCAGCTTCGTCCCGGACTCCTCCCAAAGATATCCTCACAAAATTCCTGCCGAGACTGCGGGAAATGGACCGGGCCAGGGAGGTCTTCCCTACTCCGGGAGGCCCTATAAAACAGAGGATCTGTCCTTTTATCTTCTTCACCAGTTTCCTGACGGCGATATATTCCAGTATGCGTTCTTTTACTTTTTTTAAACCATAATGATCTTCATCAAGTATTTTTTTAGCTTCTTTGACATTCACTTTATCTACGGTCTTCTGCTTCCATGGCAGATCAACCAGCCAGTCAATATAGGTCCTGACAACAGAAGATTCTGCGGATAGAGGCGGCATCTTTTCCAGACGGTTGAGTTCTTTATTGCATTTTTCCAGTGCTTCTTTAGGAAGCCTGGCCTTCTCAATGGTAACCTTTAATTCATCTATCTCATTAAGATAATCCCCTTTGTCTCCCAGTTCCTTTCTGATCACCTTCATCTGTTCCTGAAGGTAATACTCTTTCTGAGATTTTTCCATCTGCTTCCGAACATTCTCATGGACATTCTTCTCAACCTTGGCGATCTCGATCTCATTAGAGATGAGAAAAGAGAGGTCCTTCAGTCTTTTAGTAGTATCAAATATTTCAAGGATTTTCTGCTTTAACTGAGGCTTGGTTGGAAGCTGAGACATTATAATATCAATGATCTGGTCCGGATCCTCCAGGCTCATAATAGAAACAATACTTTCAGGAGGGATCTTTTTATTATACTTTAAATAATCTTCAAACAATTGCGTAACATTACGGACCTGTCCCTCGATATCCACATTTTTAACGGATTCTTTTTTTATTTCCGGGATCTCTACTTTTGCAATATACTGACCGCCTTTCGTTATGATGGCTTTGACCCTGGCTCTTTTAATGCCTTCTACCAGTACTTTTATGGTCCCGTCAGGTATCTTTAATATCTGAAGGATCTCACATATGGTCCCCACTTTACACATATCAGTTGTTTTCGGGTCTTCTACTTCTGAATTCTTCTGCATCAGAAGAAAAACTTTTTTACTGGACTTCATGGCTGCTTCAATAGCTGAGATAGACATTTTACGGCCTACCATGAATGGATGCGTCATTGTAGGAAATATAACAAGATTTTTCAACGGGATTACCGGAAATTCATCTTCGGTAAAAGAATCGATAACTTTCGCTTTCTTGATCTTTTTTGGAGTACCTAATATCTTCATGCTAACTTTTTATTCTCCTCTATTTCTTCTTCGGTAAGATAAACTAATTTTGGATTCTTTTTTTTCAGGACAACTTTGTCATCAATAAGGCATTCCACGATATTCTCTTTGGAGGGAATATCATACATGACATCCAGCATGACTGATTCCAGTATGGATTTCAATCCCCTTGCACCTATCTTCTGTTTGAAGGCGATCTCGGATATGGTCAAGAGTGCTTTCCTGGTAAAGGAGAGTTTAATATTATCAATCTCGAACATCTTGGTATACTGCTTAATAAGGGCATTTTTTGGTTCTTCCAGAATTCGAATGAAATCAGACTGGGTCAACGGATTACATATTGCAGTTACCGGGATACGGCCGACGAATTCCGGAATAAGGCCGTAATTCACCAGATCATCAGGAATAACCTCATTCAGGATCATATCCTGCATCTTATCCGCTTCTTTCTTTTCTTTTGTATTTATATCAAATCCGATCTTGTTGGAACCGATCCTCTTGGAAATAATAGCATCGAGCCCGATAAAAGCACCTCCGAGGATAAAAAGGATATTATTGGTATTGATCTTAATAAACTCCTGATGAGGATGTTTCCTCCCTCCTAAAGGAGGCACATGAGCGACTGTCCCTTCTATGATCTTCAAGAGGGCCTGCTGGACTCCTTCACCGGAAACATCACGGGTAATGGAAGGGTTATCTCCTTTACGGGATATTTTATCTATCTCATCGATATAGATGATCCCTTTTTCTGCTTTGGAAATATCATTATTTGCATTCTGTATCAGACGCAGCAGAATATTCTCCACATCTTCTCCCACATAACCGGCTTCTGTCAGGGCGGTGGCATCGGCAATGGCGAACGGAACATTCAGTATCCTGGCCAAAGTCTTTGCCAGAAGTGTCTTCCCGCTTCCGGTAGGGCCGATCAGTAAAATATTGCTTTTTTCGATCTCAACATCGCTTTGCAGGTTCCTTCTCTTTATGAAGGAATGGAACTGGATACGTTTATAATGATTATAAATGGCCACGGAGATGATCTTCTTTGCATTCTCCTGCCCGATCACATATTCGTCAAGGATGCTTTTAACATCAGCAGGTTTTAACTGATGCTTGTTTTTATCTTTCTCTTTTAATATGTAAGATTGATCAATGATCCCTTTTGACAGCTCCACACACTCGTTACAGATATAGACCCCGGGACCGCGCATTATCTTGAAGACTTCCGTTTCACTCTTATTACAAAATGAACACCGGACTTCGGGTGTCTCTTTTATATATTTAGGCATCCTTCTTCCCCTTAATTATTAAATACTAACTCTTCTTTGATATTACTTTATCAATGATTCCGTATTCTTTTGCTTCCTTAGCTGACATAAAAAAATCCCTGTCGGTATCTTTAGATATCCGCTGAAGGTTCTGGCCCGTATGCTTGGAAAGTATATTATTGATAATATCCCGTATTCTCAATATCTCTTTAGCTTGAATATCAATATCAGTAGCCTGTCCGCTGGCACCGCCCAGGGGCTGATGGATCATGATACGTGTATTCGGTAATGCTGACCGTTTCCCTTTCTGACCGGAAGCTAAAATCAATGCACCCATGGAAGAAGCCTGTCCCACACAGATAGTGGCCACATCAGGTTTAATATACTGAATAGTATCATAGATAGCCATCCCGGATGAAACGACTCCTCCGGGAGAATTGATATACAGAGAAATATCCTTCTCTTGATCTTCAGCCTCAAGAAATAAAAGCTGAGCAATGACCAAATTGGCCATATCATCCGATATTTCATTACCGATGAAGATGATCCTCTCTTTTAACAGGCGGGAATAAATATCATACGCTCTTTCGCTGCGTCCTGTCTGTTCGATAACCATTGGAACTAATGTCATTTTTTTCTCCCCGATTCTTTCATGAGGTCTTCCATTTTATGGGTTTTACCTTTCTTGATCTTATTGTTTTCCTTTAAAAAGGTGAGGACCTTCTTGGTTAAGAGGTCCTGCTTTATATACGAAAGCATATCCTGGCTTAATTTCTTTTTATATTCATTTACATCCTGTTTCATATTCTGCGCTTCTTTGCTGATAAAGTCATCCACTTCCTTCTCTTCAACTTTAATGGATTCCAGTTCAATGATCTTCATTATGATAAGATAATCTTCCAGATCCTTCAAGGACTGTGTACGAACTTCTGCTTTGATCTTTTCCAGGTCAATGATCTTCTGCTCGATCATGCTGTTAAAGTCATGGCCCTGCTGTTTCAGGTTTTTTTGAAAATCATTTAATAAGGTAGCAGAGCGGTCCGCGATCAATCTTTCCGGAATTCTGTATTTGGATGCATGGGAGATCTTCTCCAGCATACTCTTTTCAAGCCGAACCGATATATGATTATCAAGGATCCCCTTCAGCTGGTCTTCGATCACTTTTTTTAACTCATCCAGTGATTTATAATCCCCGACATCTTTTGCGAATTTATCATCGATCCCGGGTAATTTCTTTTCCTGTACTTCCTTTATCTTGATCTTGTATAAGATTTTCTTTCCGGCCAGCATCTTATTGTTAAAATCCCGGGGGTATTCCTTGGAAAACTCATTATCGTCATTGACCTTAAGGCCGATAATATTTCTATAAAATTCATCATATAAATTTTTTTTATTTACTTCTAACTTATGATTCTCATTTGACAGCTCTTTTATGATCTCATTATTCTCATTATAAGCCTCAACCTGCAGTACCACATTGTCTTCATCTGCGATCTTTTTATCATCTTTATTTACAAAGTCAGCAAATCTTTCCTGTAATTTATGTAATTCATTATCGATGTCTTTATCGGAGATCTTATATTCATCCTGATGAAAGCTGAGTCCCTTATAGGTCCCAAGCTCTACTTCGGGCCTGAGCTGAACATCCGCTTTAAATTTCAATTCCTTTTCGTTAAATGATTCGACTTTGATCTCGGGAACTGTATAGGGAGCGACTTTGGTGATCTCTAATGCTTCTGTATAAGCTTTTGGTATGATATCACTTAATACATCTTCATCAATATTGTTCTTAAACCTTTTTTTGACCATGGCCTCTGGAGCTTTACCTTTTCGAAAACCCGGGATCGAAGCTTGCTTCTGGTATTTCTGAAGAATACTATTATACTCTTCAGAAATACTCTCTTTATCAACCTCTATTTCGAGTACAACCGAGGCTTTTTCCTCATTTATAATTTTGGCATCTACTTTCATAAATTGATAATATGAGCGGGAGACGGGATTTGAACCCGCGACGTTCACCTTGGCAAGGTGACGCTCTACCACTGAGCCACTCCCGCGTTTTTTTAGTAAAATTAAATATAAACACAAATAATATAATGTCAAGTTAAAAAAAGGGACGGTGCGTGACATTGTGACACTATTCTATTGTAGTATTGAATATTGTAGTGTCACAATGTCACGCACCGTCCCTATCTTTTCCCAATGTCATGCACCGCCCCCTTAAAAATAAATCGGGAACTTTTTTTCATTTTTTTAGTCTAATGGATCAGGATGTAAAGAAATTCATGTTTTTCAGGAGGATAGTCATGAATAGAATTAAATTTTTATGTAGTATTTTTCTTTTTTGTTTTTTCCGTCTTTCAGTCTATGCGGCCCCTGACGGATATATGATATCCGGACCTTTTTCTTATAAAAATTTATCTGTTTTTCTTCTTCATGGGGAAGACACAGTTAAGAATAAAACAATTATTACTTTAGAGGAAGCAATGGAGCAGAAAAAGATAATTGTTTATGAAACTGAGAGTGTGAATCAGATCACTGTTAACAACGTCTCAGGTAATGTCTATATTTATATCCAATCAGGTGATATTGTTAAAGGAGGAAAACAGGACAGGGTTCTTCAGTATGATTACATTATCCCTCCGAGATCAGGAAAGATACCTGTCAAATCCTTTTGTGTTGAACAGGACCGCTGGAACAGAAGGGGGGGAGAAGAGGAGAAGACATTCAGCAGGTCAGAAAAACAGCTTTCTTCAAAGAAACTGAAGATCGCGGCTAAAAGCAAGTCATCCCAACAGGAGGTCTGGAGCGAGGTTTCAAAATTTCAGGACACTTTAGGTGATAATATGGGTGCAGGTGTTAGAGATCGGGATTCCGAATCAAGCCTTCAATTAACATTAGAGAATAAAAAAGTAAAAAAGGAATCAAAAAAATACATAACGGAATTATCAGAAATAGCTTATAAGAGAAAAAATATTATAGGTTATATCTTTGCAATCAACGGTGAGATCAACAGTGCCGATATTTATTCTCAAGCAGCACTTTTCAGGAAGCTTTGGCCAAAACTTCTTGAATCATCATCTATAGAAGCAATCTCTGAATACAAAAATAATAGAAAGTTTAAAAATGTAACACGACAGGATGTTTCAAACTGGTTTGCAGAGCTTTCAAAAAGAGGAAAACGAATAAAAAAAGGAATTAATAAATATATTGATCTCGATGTAAAGGAATCTGAAGATAATATTATGTTTGAAACATATGAAAAAGGTGAATCAGATAAATGGATCCACAGGAATTATATTAAGAAGTAAAGCTTCATATAAAAAGCACTGAAGAATATAATTGATACCGCATATAAGAATGCCTAATTTAAAAAGATGACAATCCGTTACCTTTCTATTAAAAAAGGCAGACACCCTTTTTCAAGGGGCCTGCCTTCTCTATCATTTTCAATATTCTTCGCTATTCTTTACCAGCCGGATTCATCATCAAGATATTTTCCTTCGGATTTTTTAGTGGAACTTTTCAGTTTCTTGATAGCCTCTTTTTTGGCTTCGATCTTCTGTTTTTCTATGGCTTCTTCAGTTTTACTGAGGTCTTCCTTTCCTGATTTCACTTCAGCCTTGGTCTTCAGATCCGACTTCATCACATCTTCGATCCTCGGCTCAGCCTTCTTGATCTCTTCAGATATCTCCCTTAGTTTCAATTCTTTGATCTCACTGTAATCTTTGATCGAAGAAATCTCATCCAGCGATATCCTGGTGATCCTTTCAACTTTGATATTTCTGAAATCATCATTATTTAAAGTCGCTTCTTTTAAAGAAGAGATCATCAGTTTCTGGCTGTTATTCTTTGGATTGATCAATTCTACTTTTCCGGTCAAAACGGCGATCTTTGTAACAACTTCCTCTTTCTTCTTGAGCTTAACGAAATAGGGGAAAGCACTGGTATCTTTCTGATTGACAGAAACCATGAATGACGTTCCACGGACACCGGCAACAGCCGTCGGGGTCTCCACTTCAAAAGAAGAACCTCTCTTTAATTTCTGCAGGCCCAGCACGATCTTTCCTGCTGTCACCTTGATCCTTGCTTTATTATTGTCACCATCCACTCTTATAAGGTCTTTTAAGGAAACATTGGAATTCTGTTTGATCTTGAACAGACCTCTATCCGCGATAACAATGTTGACAGCTGAATTTTTACCCGTAATGATCACATCATTGGGAAGGATCCGTTTCCCGATCTTAACCCTGATCTTGGCTGGATCATCTTCACGCAAAATATAGGCACTTCCCTTCACAAGAGTAACCTTTGCTTTCAGGATATTCTCTGAAACATTCAGTTCCTCGTCTTTTTGAGAACAGCTTATGAAGGCCATTGAGGCTGCTACAAGCATTACAACACAAATCTTTAAAACCTTCATTTGAGTCACCTCCTTATCTAAATTTTTATTTATCCTCATAAACCCATGCTATGATCTTCCATTTATTCCTGTCTTTCTTTAAATAGATCCTTTCCCGTCCCTGATAGAAAAGGGATTTCAGATCTTTATTAATAGTAATCGCACGGTATTTTATATTATTCTCAATCAGTGCTTTATTTCCTTTAACTATAACCTTCTTTTTTTCAGGTTTATACTGGATATCAGAATAATTCTCAAACAGGGTTTTTATATTTCCTCT